>ERZ795055.2966-NODE-2966-length-12583-cov-4.817768_pt1 | contig 12583 bp, 15 predicted proteins | sample MGYA00375139_ERZ795055 | MGnify/ENA primary metagenome ERZ795055 (study PRJEB30184, sample SAMN05720283) | anaerobic digester metagenome | isolation source: active sludge of municipal wastewater-treating anaerobic digesters | place: USA | collected 2015-01-23 ...
ACGGTTTCGCTGCGTTAACGCACCAAATCACTGTGATTTGCCAATAAAATAAGCCGTCGCTCTATTGAATCAATAATATAGCGACGGCTTTTAGTTTTTTAAACTTTTGCGGATGTACCTGTACTTGCTTGTTTATACAGTTTTCCTAATTCGTCAACTATGGATTGCATGCCGGGCTCTTTCATTTTCAAAGCCATTTTTGCTTTCATGTATATGAAGCGTGACACTTCGTAAGCTTCGGCACCTGCCAATTGTTTGGTATCGCGTACCATTTCAAGTAATTGTTCCAGTTCATTTTCTACTATTGCTAATCCCGAGTACAATTTAATGTCATGTTCTGCCGCTACCAAAAGGGAATCACCGGGGTTAATGGCGGCAACTCTTGTAGCTAATTCATGTGCTTTTTCGGTAAATGGCTTGCGCCCATCGTCCATTTGTTGTAACGATTTTCGTTCATTTTCACCTATCTTAATCAGATAAGGCATCTGAATTTTAACACCTGTAATTGCTTGTAAAATTAGATTTTTTGACTCTTCCGAGAGAGTCACTTCGATTCTGTTTTCCATAATTTTTAATTTTTTTATTGTAAAATAATAGCTATAAAAAGACCCCATTACAAGAAATGAATTTCTCGCTATAGGGTAAAGTTGTGTCGAATATATTTGTAAATAAGAAGTTTATCACCCAATTGTGATTAACACAAGGGAATACGAATTTGAAATTATCAAAGTTTTTGAGAGAAAAAGTAGTTGGGTTGTAATTTGAAAGCATATTAGTTAAAGTTTATGTAGTTTTTAGCGAATTAACGGCCAGAAGTTGTAAACAAAGTGGCTAACAATATGTAATTCGTGTTGGCAAATATAGGAAGTTAAATTTAAAAAACCAATGGTTTAAATTGATTTTTTTTACTGTTATAGAACATATTTTGGTAAAATATTGTACTTGTTGGCGAACCCCATTCTGATATACATATTATTAAACGCTTATATGTTTGATACTGAAAAGTATTTCTTATTAATCCTACCTTTTATGTGTTGTGGTTTTTAATCCAATAAAATTACAAGTTAGTTTCAACTTCTACTAAAAGTCTATCGGCTGAACTTCGGAAAAGAAGTTCAGCCGATTATTTAAGTAATTGTTGCTTATTTAAATTTCAATTTTTCAGGATCTTGTCTTGTGTCGAAAATTCTGAGTAGTTGAATAGTATTTTTCTTTTCCTGATAGAAAATAGTATTGTGTTTGGTTACAACACACTTTCTTACTTTCAGTTTTTTATTTATAACCGGATAAAGTCTGGGATAAAGTGCAATTTGCTGCAAGTTTAAATCAACATCGTCAAGAAATTCATTGATAATTTGTTCATTCCAAATGTTGCTCAGATATTCAATTGTATTTTCCATGTCACTAACAGATAACGGTGACCAGATTATTTCCTTAAGCATGAGAATATTTATCTCTTAATTGACACATTACCTGGTTATGCGGTATTCCCTTCCCTGTTTTCAATTCATTAATAGCTTCGTGTATTCCTTTTTGTTCAGCTTCAGTTAATTCGCCCCAAGCATCATCTTCTTTTTTGCTATTAATGAAATTCAGCATAACCCCATAAAACTCCTTGAGTTTTGAACCATCAAGAGCATCGATCTGACGGAATATCTGCAATTTAATTTCTTCTGTACTCATAATTCTTCTTTTTTGTATTTGCAAAGATAATTGGAATAACCGAAAATTAAAGTAGAATATCAAAGAATTTTTCTGTCCTTTAGAATAAGTATATTAAAAGAATTAAGTTTGGGACTGGATGATGAGATTTAATTAATCCCACCTTTTGGATACTTAAGATTTGGAATCCAATAAATAATAAGTTAGCTTCAATTACTATTTAAAGACTATCGGCTGAACTTTGGAAAAGGAAGTTCAGCCGATAGTTATATGTTCTAATTTTTACAGAGCCCGCAGGGATAATAGCTTATTGGAAATTTGCAGATATTTTAAATTATGAATATTGCCTTACATCTCACTCAGTTCCATCCAACGCATGGTTTTTTCCTCAATCAAATCATTTACTTCGGCATGTCTTTGCGATGCTTTTATAATTTCATCGGTGCTTAATTTACCTGAAGCTAATTGACTCTCAATTTCCAATTTCTCAATTTCCAGTTTCTGAATATCTTTTTCCAAAGATTCAAACTCCTTTTGTTCCTTATAACTGAGTTTTTTCTTGTCCGGTTGTAATTGTGGTGCAATGTCAGCTGTCCGTTGTCCGTTGTCTTTGCACTTTGCTCTTTGCTCTTTATTCTTTTCTTCCCTTTCCTGTTCTTCCATCAGCTCATTCCATTCCCTAAAATCTGTATAGTTTCCGGGGAAGTCCTTTAATTCTGCATTTCCTTTAAACACAAGCAAATGATCCACCACTTTATCCATAAAATAGCGGTCGTGACTCACCACAATCACACAACCTTTGAACGATTGCAGGTATTCTTCCAGTATGTTGAGCGTAACAATGTCTAAGTCGTTGGTTGGTTCATCGAGCACCAAAAAGTTTGGGTTACGCATCAAAACCGTGCAAAGATGAAGCCTGCGTTTTTCGCCACCACTCAATTTATACACGTAGTTGTATTGGGTTTCGGGCGAAAACAGAAAATATTGCAGAAACTGCGACGACGACATTTTTTTACCATTTCCCAAACTCACTTCTTCGGCTATATCGCGCACCACGTCAATCACTTTCATTTGTTCGTCGAAAGCCAAACCATCCTGACTGTAATAACCGAATACAACTGTTTCGCCCACATCGAACGAACCACTATCGGGTTTTACCAAGCCAAGTAGCATTTTCAGAAAAGTTGTTTTGCCTGTACCGTTTTTCCCAACAATGCCCATTTTTTCGTAACGTGCAAAATTATAATAGAAATTGTCGAGAATTTTGTTGTCACCGTAGGCTTTCGAAATGTATTTCGCTTCGAAAATCTTTGACCCAAGGTAGCTGGCTTTTACATCCAGTTGCACTTTGTCGTTGTTTCGGCGTTGTTTGGCCCGCTCTTCAATTTCATAAAAACTTTCCTGACGCGACTTTGCCTTGTGGGCACGCGCTTGCGGTTGGCGGCGCATCCATTCCAGTTCTTTTTTGTATAAATTGACGGTGCGCTCGCTTTCTGTATTCCAGTTTTCGATACGTTCCTGACGTTTTTCGAGGTAATAGCTGTAATTCCCGGTGTATTGAAATAATCCCTGGTGGTCAATTTCCATGATGTTGGTACAAACCCTGTCGAGAAAATAGCGGTCGTGCGTCACCATTAATAAGGCCATGGTGGAACGTTTCAGAAAATCTTCGAGCCACTCCACCATTTCGAGGTCGAGGTGATTGGTTGGCTCATCGAGTATCAGTAAATCAGGTTCAGCAATAAGCACATTTGCCAATGCCACACGTTTCAATTGCCCTCCTGAAAGTTCACCAATCAGTTGTTCGAAATTAGTGATTTTTAGTTTGCCTAAAATTTGTTTGATGCGCGTTTCGTAATCCCAGGCTTTGTGCAAATCCATTTGCGACAGAATCTCGTCGAGTCCATCGTGATTTTCCGAAATCATGCAATGTTCGTAGGCGGCGATAGTTCTTACAGCCTCATTATCAGAACGCAGGCAAGCATCAATGACCGATAATTCTTTGGGGAAATCAGGATCCTGGTTCAAATAACCAATGCGCAAATCGCGTTTAAACGACACATTGCCATTGTTATAATCCTCAATGCCTGCAATGATATTGAGCAATGTAGTTTTGCCGGTTCCGTTTTTGGCTATCAATGCAACTCGCTGATTATCAGAAATGCCGAACGATATATTTTCGAAAAGCAGATTATCGCCAAACGATTTGGTTAGATTTTCTACCTGTAAGTAACTCACCATAGATATATGTAAAAATAAAAAAATGAAGAATAGATGCAAAGATACGGAATTTAGGGCAGGATTCAATTTGTAAATTAACGAAAATCATACAAAAGAAAGACGGTAACAATTACAGTTTTTCAAGAATGATTTTATACCTTTGCGATATTAAACAATAAATGAAATAAATATTCATCAATAAAAAATCTTTAAAAAATGAAAAGTCTAAAAGGAACACAAACAGAAAAGAACCTGCTCATCTCGTTTGCAGGCGAAAGTCAGGCACGCAATCGTTACACCATGTTTGCGAGCGAAGCTAAAAAAGCCGGTTTTGAACAAATTGCTGCAATTTTTCTCGAAACAGCCGAACAGGAAAAAGAACATGCTAAAAAATTCTTCAGTTATCTCGAAGGCGGACCGGTTGAAATAACCGCTACTTATCCGGCCGGAATTGTGGGCACTACTGCCGAAAACCTGAAAGCTGCTGCCGAAGGTGAAAACGAAGAATGGACAGATGCTTATCCAAATTTTGCTGATGTGGCTGAAGCAGAAGGTTTTCCGGTAATCGCTGCCACTTTTCGCAAAATTGCAAAAGTAGAAGCTGAACATGAAAAACGTTATTTACGTCTGCTCGAAAGAGTAGAAGCCGGTCAGGTTTTTGCACGTGACGAAGAAATCAGCTGGCAATGCCGGAACTGCGGACATGTACATTATGGCAAAGAAGCGCCCAAAGCCTGCCCAACATGTGCACATCCACAAGCTTTTTTCGAAGAAGAAAAACAGAATTATTGAAAATTAATTGTACAATAAAAGCAAAAACCCCAACAGATTTCATCAATCTGTTGGGGTTTTAATTTTTATTAATTTAAGGAATTAACTAAAATAAAAAAACGAGTTTCTTAATTTCCTGATTTCTCCCGAAAGCTTTCGGGATTCTCAATTTCAAAATAACTTGTTTCCTAAAATCCACGAATAGCTTCAATTCCCGGAAGCACTTTGCCTTCCATGTATTCGAGCATAGCACCACCACCGGTCGAAACATAACTTACTTTGTCAGCAAGTTTGTTTTTATTGATAGCAGCCACAGAATCGCCGCCGCCAATCAGCGAAAACGCACCGTTTGAAGTTGCAGTAGCTACGGCATGAGCAATAGCAGTGGTTCCTTTCGCGAATTTTTCCATTTCGAATACGCCCATCGGACCATTCCAAAGTACTGTTTTCGAATTGGCAATTACATCGCTGAATGTTTTAATCGTATCGTCAGCAATATCGAGACCCATCCAACCGGCAGGAGTTTCATTGGTTTTCGAAATGCAGGTTTCTGCGTTGGCATCAAATTTATCAGCATTCACAGCATCAGTTGGTATATATACGTTAACTCCTTTTGCTTTCGCTTTTTCAAGCAATTGCAATGCCAAATCAAGTTTGTCAGCCTCGCAAAGTGAGTTGCCAATTTCGCCACCCAACGCTTTAATGAAAGTATAAGTCATTCCACCACCGATAATCAGATTCTGAACGCGGTCGAGCAGATTTTCGATAATCAAAATTTTATCCGAAACTTTTGCACCACCCATAATCGCTGTGAACGGAGCCTGTGCATCTTTCAATACTTTGTCCATGGCAATCAATTCGCTGTTGATAAGGAAGCCAAACATTCTGTTTTCTTCGCTGAAAAACTGTGCAATAACAGCTGTTGAGCCATGTGCACGGTGAGCAGTTCCGAAAGCATCGTTTACATAAACATCAGCGTACGAAGCTAATTTCTTAGCAAATTCTTTTTGTTTTGCTTTCAACGCTTTTTTAGCATCCTTTTTTTCTTCTTCTGTTGCAAATTCACCACGTGGTTTGCCTTCTTCTTCTTCGTAAAAACGAAGGTTTTCAAGCAACAATATTTCTCCGGGTTTCAATGCAGCTACCTGAGCATCAGCATTGGCGCAATCTTCGGCAAACTGAATTTTCTGACCTACACGATCTTCAACAGCCGAAATGATTTGTTTCAATGAATATTTAGGATCCGGGTTTTTAGCAGGACGTCCCATGTGCGACATTAAAATAACAGCACCACCATCTGCCAGAATTTTTTTCACAGTGAGCATTGCACCACGAATACGGGTATCATCACTTACAGCACCTGTTTCTTTGTTAATGGGTACATTGAAATCAACACGAACAATGGCTTTTTTGCCTGAAAAGTTGAAATTGTCTATCGTTTGCATTTTGTTAATTATTTAATAGTTTGATATTTAGCTTGTTTTAATTCCTCTTATTTTCAAAGCACAAAGGTAATAATTTTTTGTCAACGATGAATTGAAAACAGATAAGAAAAACGAAGAATTAATTTGTTTTAAATCGATAATTTACTTTTGATAATTGTAGATTGGCTTCTACAATTTTCGTTTTGAGATCTTCTTTGTATTTTACCAGTTTTGCCTGTAAAACAGCATCATTTCCGGCCAATATTTGCACTGCCAAAATTGCGGCATTCAGCGATGCATTTATTCCAACTGTAGCCACAGGTATTCCCGGAGGCATTTGTACAATGGCTAAAAGTGCATCCATACCGTCCAGACTCGAATTGATGGGTACGCCAATGACAGGAATTGTTGTCATGGAGGCAATTACACCAGGCAAATGCGCGGCCATACCTGCAGCCGCAATAATTACACCTATGCCATTCGCATTGGCATTTTTAGCAAATTTCTCCACTTCGGCCGGTGTACGATGTGCCGACAATGCGTGCATTTCGAACGGAATTTCAAAATCATTGAGTAATGCAGCCGCCTTTTCCATAACCGGTAAATCGGAAGTGCTGCCCATAATGATACTTACTCTGGGTTTCATTTGTAGCTTTATTATTTAATGATATTTTTCTGGAATAGCCTGATTAATTTGTAGTTAACCAATAATCGCTTCGTAATCTGTTGCAGAAAGTAACGCATCAACTTGTGCTAAGTCAGCAATTGCAACTTTTATAATCCAACCTTTTCCATAAGGATCTTCATTAACTAATTCCGGATTATCTTCAAGATCCGCATTAAATTCAAGAATTTCACCATCGATAGGAATGAAAAGTTCTGATACAGTTTTTACTGCTTCTACAGATCCGAAAACCTCCCCGGAGGTCAATTTTTCGCCTACTGTTTCAACTTCAACGAAAACAATTTCGCCTAATTCGCTTTGTGCGTAATCGGTAATACCTACATAAGCGGTATTTTCTTCAACACGAATCCACTCGTGTTCGTTTGTGTACTTCAGATTTGCTGGAATGCTCATAATTTTAAATTTAATTGGATGAAATATTTTATTTATTTGGTATGTTTATATTGCAATGAATTGGATAATGGTCGGATGCTCTGAATTTTTCGACATGAAAATCAACCACCTGAAAAGCAGGATCGTGTAAAACATAATCAATCCGGAAGCGGTAAATGAACTGATTGAAAGTCCAACCAATGCCTGTGCCAGTTTCGGCAAATGCATCCTTTAAATTTTTGCCTTTCACCTGAGTGTAAACGTAAGATGATGGAACGTCATTCAGATCGCCAACTGCAATTAGTTTATAGGGTGATTTTTTGATAAAATCGGCCAAATAATCTGCCTGAGCTGCTCTTACTCTATAGGCAACACCTAATTTTCGTGACAATTGCAAGGTAGTTTCTGTCAGGTTATCGGCATCAAAGTTGTTTTTCAGTTCAATTGCTTTGGCTTTATCCTGCTCTGTAAGTCTGTTCGATTCTAAATGATTGCTTATCAAACGAATAGTGTCGTTATTAACTACAATATCAGAATAGATCGATATGTTTGAATCTGAAATGAAATGAATGGTATCTTTATTTATAATTGGAAATTTGGAAAAAATTGCCATACCGTATTTACACCAACCCTGCGACAATTTATATACAATTTGTTTGTATTTATAATTGCTGAAAATTCGCAGTACATCTTCGTGAGTCAGGTCAGTTTCTTTATGCCCTACCGCAAACTCCTGAATGCAAACAATATCGGCATCCGTTTCAAGTATATATTGAATAACTTTGTTTGGTTTTTCTTTGGTGTGTTTTAAAACGGCATCATTCATTTTTGTATTGTAACTGAGTATGGTAATATTCTTACCAGTTTCAATATTTTTAGGTTTTTTGAAATGGACGGGTACAGTATTTCCGATGTGCGGAGCAGCTATAATTATAATAATGAACGAGATCAAAAACATCCAATTGCGCGCCAATAGCCAGAAAACAATAAAAAACAGGTTGATAGCAATGGTAACAGGAAAGAAAAGTGAGGTATAAGCGGGTAAAATTAGTTTTTCGGGACTTACAGCTGAACCCACAAGGGTCATAATCATGATAAATGCAACCACTAAATTTGCAATTAGCATGATAATTTTTACCAGTTGTCTACCAAACTTCATATTCTAAAAAATATATAAATACTGAACTATCTTTTTCCTTGTTCAAAGAGTCTTTTCTTTTCTTCACTCGTCAGACTTTCGTAACCCGAAGTTTTAATTTTATCAAGTATTTTATCAATATCAGCAATTTTTTGAGCCTTATTCACGTTAAATTCAGCATCGCTCATTTTTCTGAATCCCTTGTTTACCGATGTTTTTAATTTGGGTTTTCGGGGTGAAAAAATATCGACAAAAAAATTGAGAATTTTACTCACCCAATTCGTAATATCTTTTCCCTGACGCAAAGATACAACAAATAAATAACCACACAAAGCTCCGCCAAGATGAGCAATTTCTCCTCCGGCATTATCTGAGGTTATTCCAAAAAAACTTATTAAAACGGAAAGAATGGCAATGTATTTTAACTTAATATCCCCGATAAATAGCAATCGAAGCTGCATATCGGGCATCTGAATGGCTGTTGCAACAATAATAGCCATTATCGAACCTGATGCACCCATTAAAACTGTGTAGCCAACAACCGGTTCGAAATAAGGAAACACGTTGAAAGCCAACATGTAAAAGAACGCCGAAAATAATCCTCCAACAACATACAACCCTATTAATTGTTTTTCGGAAAAAGAGATAAAAAATAGTTTCCCAAACCAATAAAGGGCAATCATATTAAAAAGTATATGCAAAAAATTGGCATGCATAAACATGTAAGTTGCTATTGTCCAGGGTTTATGTAAAAGCTGACTCAATTCAGCCGGTACTGACAAATACTGACTTAAATTGAATTGAACTTTAAAAAGAATGAATATAATTTCAATTGCATTATATATAAAATATATTGCAACATTAATAAATATCAACCTGGTTAATGCATTTCCCTGATTGAAAATTTGTTTTATATTTTGAGTAAAATTCATTTTATTGTTTAAATTTATAATATCTATATTGCTTTGAAATACAGCGGTTTAAAATCTTTTCTTTTTCCATAAAAGAATGAAAACGATGCCGAAAAGCATACCACCCAAATGTGCAAAATGAGCCACGCTATCGCCTGAAAAACGGGCAACTCCCAAAAATAATTCGGCAACACCGTAAATAAGTACGAAAATACGGGCTTTAATCGGAACAGGTATAAACATTAAAAATATTCTTTCTTCGGGAAATAACCAACCAAAAGCTAATAAAAGACCAAAAACAGAACCCGATGCACCAATGGTAACAGGCATATTTACAAACATTCGCTTCATATCAATAACTGATGCCGCGTCGAAATTAGCCAGATTGGAAAAAGAAAAATACCGGCTTAAAATATCTTGAAATGGCAATAAGCTTACACCCGAATTGGCTGCAATAGCATCGTTCATTGCATTTATCAAGGTTTGATATTCTACTGTCCAAAAAAGTTGTTGAACCACAGCAGCGCCCAAACCTGTGAAAAGATAATATATTAAAAACCGTTTTGCGCCCCATGTGTATTCCAACACGCTACCAAACATGTAAAGGGCAAACATATTGAAAAATATATGGTTAAAACCACCATGCATAAATCCATAAGTAAACAACTGAGCAATGTTAAATTTATCCGAAGCCCAGTAATGCATACCAAGAATGTCTGTGAGGTCAACATTCATATCCCAACGTCTGAAAATGGCGGGCAATGTCAACGTGGCTAACCACAAAATTAAATTTATGGCAATCAGATTTTTTACAATCGGAGGGATGTTGCTCAGAAAAGAAGGACGATTAGTATCCATTAATTTTTTATTTTAGTTAATTTGATGAATGAAATTTAAAAAACAATTTCAAATGATTTATAAAATACACAGTAAAACAGGCTGAAAATAAGCCGTTCAGACGATTTGAGTATTACAAAAGTAATCAAAAAATGGCTCCAAATATGTTCTTAAACACATTTTTAGTAAATATGCAAATAAATTGATATTTTTTTAAAAAAAACAATAGAAATTAATTTTCAATCAATTATATTTGTATAGTCAAATAAGTATTTTCCCTGAGTTTCTAATCAAAAATCATTTTATTTTATGAACAAAGCAGAATTGATCAATGCCATGGCAGCGGAAGCCAACATTAGCAAAGTAGATGCTAAAAAGGCGCTTGACGCAGTTGTTAAAAGTGTTTCAAATGCTCTTGTAGCAGGCGATAAAGTTAGTTTAGTAGGTTTTGGTACTTTCTCGGTTGGAGAACGTGCAGCTCGTACGGGTATTAATCCGGCCACCAAACAACCCATAACTATTGGAGCAAAAAAAGTTGCTAAATTTAAAGCCGGTGCTGAATTATCTGCATCAATCAACTAAAAGTGCTTAAGCAGAATTCAAAAAGGAATATGTGAACATATTCCTTTTTTTAATTTTGTTAAAAGTCATTCACTTTTTTAATCCAGAAAAATTTGATTTGATATTTTATCAGCGATTTCTTTTCCTTTCAATTCTTCAACCAACTTTAAAGCAAACTGAATAGAAACACCTGCCGCTTTGGCTGTATAAACAGTGCCCGATTGAACTATTTTTTTATCAGAAATGGTTGCATCAATTAATAAATTCTCAAAACCGGGATAGCAAATTGCTTCTTTGTTCTGTAATAATCCTAATTTGCCCAAAATGGAAGGTGCAGCACATATAGCTGCTATTTTTCTCCCTTCAACTGCCTGTTTTTGAATTAGTTCCTTCAATCCGGCATGTTGATCCAGATGTGTAGTGCCCGGTAGACCACCCGGAAGAAACAACAAGTCATTTTCTGCGAAATCTACTTCCGAAAACAGCGCATCGGCAAGCAAAGTAACACCATGAGCACCGGTCACAGCCAGTTCGTTTTTAATCGATACAGTTGTCAAATCAATTGCAGCACGTCTGAAAATATCGATGGGTGCAATGGCTTCAATTTCTTCAAATCCATCAGCAAGAAATAAAAATATTTTCATATTTATCTTAATTTGAAATTATAAGTAATTGATCCGCTGGCAGTTCCGCTCCCAGCTGTAAATTTAGTGTTTCTGGCGGCCGTAAGTGCAGCATTACGGGTTGTCGTATCCGAAATATTGGTGGGTGAACCGATCGAAGCACTTATCACATTTCCATTGGCATCTACTCTGATGGTAACGGTTATTTTGCCTTCCACATCGTTTTCATAACTTGGCGAAACTAATCGTCCACTGAGCGATCGTCCTGAAAGTGACCACGAATTACCACCGGATGTTCCTGAGCCGGCAGGATTGCCCTGATTTGTATTCCCCGAAGTATTCCCGCTTCCTGAAGTTCCATTGTTTCCAAACATTCCATCCATATTTGCTTTATTAATGGCTTCCTGTTCTTTGCGTTTTTTCTCTGAAGCTATTCTTGCTTCTTCAAGTCTTTGTTTTTCAAGGGCCTCTTTTTCCTGTTTTTCTTTTTTCTTTTGCTCATTAATGGCCAAAGAATTGTCCTTTTGAGTCAAATAGTCAGTTTTTGTAACTTTCGGAGTCGTAGGTTTTGGCGCAGTAACTTTTGGAGGGACAGGAGTTGTAACTTTAGGAGTGGGAGTTGGCCTGGAACCACCACCATCTGTTGTTTCACCAAAACTAATCATAATTCCTTCGTCCTCAGGTGTTTTTTGTCCGGGCATAAAAATAAAGAATAGCAAAAGTAAAACCACAATTGTACTGATTGCGGAGCCAATAAATCCATATTTTTCAGACTTCTTCACTGCTTTTATTTTTCGGCTGTTTGGGTTGCAATAACTATTTTTAATTTATGCTGATTGGCAATATCAAGCACTTTCACAACTTCTTTATAGGCAATATTCTGATCGGCATGAAGTGCGATGTATGTTGTAGAATCCTGAGCAACAAGATTTAAAATGTACGATTCTAACATTTCAGGAGCTATCGATTGAGGAAGATTACTACCTTTTGCCACAAAATATTTTCCTTCGGCATCAATTGTTACCTTAGCAATGACAGATTTTGTTGAAGTTGTTGCTTTACTTTGAGGCAAATTTAGTTTTATATCGTTTGGTGACGACATGGTGGAAGCCATGATGAAAAACAGAAGCAAAAGGAAAATAACGTCAGTCATGGACGACATTGAAAATCCGGCTTCTACTTTTATTCGTTTTTTTAAGGCCATTATTTTTTACTGTTAAATTATTTTTAATTTCTTATTTATCAACAATTGAACTATTAAATCAACAATCTTTTCACGAATTGATTCATTTTTTTTTTCTGCATTATGCAGGTTCGTTCAACATATCAAGAAATTCCATCGTTCTTGCTTCGAGTTTCCGAACTACCGAATCCACACG
>ERZ795055.2972-NODE-2972-length-12566-cov-6.484214_pt1 | contig 12566 bp, 23 predicted proteins | sample MGYA00375139_ERZ795055 | MGnify/ENA primary metagenome ERZ795055 (study PRJEB30184, sample SAMN05720283) | anaerobic digester metagenome | isolation source: active sludge of municipal wastewater-treating anaerobic digesters | place: USA | collected 2015-01-23 ...
GAAGCTGCATTATATTAATAACAATAAAGTAGATTTAGAAGATTTAATCAATACCAACTTAGCCAATATTGATATACCTTTTAATGTTAAGATAGAGACAGAGAAGCAGCTGAAATCTACAGATGAGTATAAAGAAGCCTTCAGCTTCCAAATCTTCTCAACCATCAAAGGCAGTAAGGCAGACAAAAAGGATTTAAGCGGGGGAGAGGAGACTTGTCTGCTATTGGCTACGCAGTTTGCTATTAATGATATAAGTGGAATCAATTTGAACATAGAGATATATGATGAGGTGTATGCTGAACTAGATACTAGGAATAAGGAAACTATAATCAATATGATTAAGGATAGGGCTAAGAATAAACAGATATTCACAGTCAGCCATGAGGCAGAAATAGCAGACAGTTTCCCCAATCCAATTCACATTAAGAAGAAAGGTGGGTATAGTGTCATTGCTAAATGAGGATGAGCCTATAGATAAGGATTATTTAGAGAACTGTGTTAAGGCAATTTCTAACCAACTTCCTATGGACATATCTATTGATGAGTGTATTAATAGATTTGGTAAACAAGAGCAATTTAATGAATCTCATATTACTATTGGTGAGAAGTATATTATATCTCTTCTGACTCAGAACAATTTGCTTTTAGATAAGCTGTGTACTGTCCTATTAGTAGCGGTAGGGCTGAGGCCGGAAGATGTTGGAGATGTTACAAAGGAAGATGCTGAGGAAATGGTGGGGAAGACTACTATGTGTGGCTCTTGTGGCGGGTTTGTTATACCTAATGACTTGGGGTACTGCCCTAGATGCAAGAATGATTTACGGAAGCAAATATCCCAGGAGTCATTAAACAAGTTATAGTTCTTTACTTAACCATTATCCGTATATTATACTTTTATAGGAAGGGAAAGCATGCTGGAGCCATCTTTAACCATGAGGAGATTAAGAATGCAGGGAATGAAGCATAATGACACTGCGGTTAGTAGGTTGGAGAAGTATTTTGGGAAGAAGATAAAACATATTAAAAACAATTTGATAACTTTTGAGGATAATGAGACTGCTAAACTAGAGCGCGGGGAGTCTATAGATATGCAGAAGCTCTCCACCGGCCAGAGCCAACAATGATAGTATTTGGTATTGATGCTTCTTATAGGCGTACTGGTTGGGCTGTGATGGATGGTGGTAAGCTGATAGATTACGGCTCCATAAAACCGCCTTCTAGATATGATAAGGTGACATTCAAAGACCCTCTATTTTCAGAATACCTTCATTGGTATTCTAAAACTATTGAGTTTCTTGTTGCTGATGCTAATCCTAGTGTTGTTGCTATGGAAGATATTAATATTAGGTTTCTTGCTTCTGGTAAGGTTTTGCAGCAGATGCAGGCTGCGGCTAAGATAGGAGTAATAAATACTAATATCTGTAAGTTGATAAAGAATTTTACAGGCATAATGTTAATTCATAACACTACCATTAAATCACAGCTAGGCATCATCTACCGTAAAAAGGACTTACCGAAGAAGATTGTTGAGAAGGCTAAGGAGTGCAAGATACCTGCTGTTAAGTTACAGATGATTGATATTGTTAATTCTGAGTTTGGTATTAATCTAGGCTATTGGCAACAGGATGAAGCTGATGCTATAGGGATTTGTATGGTAGCTAGAAAGAAGGCATTAAAATTATGAGCATGAATTTCTTAGATGCTTTGAAGCTGTCCTTAAAAGGATACCATAGTGTTGATGAGCCTAAATTGTTCTTGGTTCAAATCAACACTTCCCATAAGGATAATGTCATTTTGGATTTAAAGGATTTTAGTAAAAGTGATCAGGTGCTGATTAATAGTATATTTGATATGCATATACATAAGAATAAGAAACCAGCCTCAACAATACATTAGATTTATTATTTGTTGTGAGGAAGGAAAGCCGGATATGCTTTTAACTGAAAAAGTTCTCAGCTCTTTAGATGAGTGTCAGTCTCTGATGCAGACCTCTAATGATAACCTGTGTAAGGTTCACAACAAGATAACTTCAATGAGAGAAGTTATCAGTGTTAGAATGAAGCCTTGTAGGACTTATGCTTGTACTTATTTCAAGATATGGGAACTGGTTCCAGAAGATTTTCTAAAGAAGTATGGTGAAGAGAAGTGTTGGCTGCTATTGGATAGTAGGGTGCTTTGGACTGCTGATAGGCTCAGGGAAAAGTACGGAGCTATCAATGTCAACACTTATCACATCAGCTTTAAGAACTCTCCTGTTTATGGTAAGTTTAATGAATCAGGTTATAGGGCTTTTGATAGTAGGACTGGTGCAGCTCTGAGCCAACATAAGTTTGGGAGAGCGTTGGACTTGCACCCTACTGCTACTGCTGTGAGCCAGATGATTGATGATGTTAAGAAGAACCCTACAGATATAGCCTTTATGCATATATCTGCTGTTGAGGTGGAGAAGGATAAGAAGCCTGTAACATGGTTTCATTTTGATGTTGGTAATCGTGATGGTGCTAATGATGTTATTCAACTTTTAAAAGTTTAAAGAGAAAGGTTACTAAAGTGCCAAATCCAGCCGAACGCAAAGAAAGACCTGCATCAAGGCAAAGGGAAGAGGAGCATTACATAAAGTGCCCCTCTTCCCGTCACCCCTATAAGCTGTTTGCCCCGATAAAGAAGTTGACTGAAGCTCTTAGGGTGTTGATGACTACGAAGAACTACATAACCATAATGACTCAGTTGGACACTAACCAGTACATCATCCAAAAGCGTTATCTCTACTGTGATAAGGATATTTGGATTTCTGGTGAAGACTTAGTGTTCAATGAGAACCCTAAGAAGAAGGTATTTGTTGGGGTGAAGTGTGTTAAGGCCATGAAAGAGTGCATCTGCTATGGTGGTGATTCTAATGAGTTCCTTAGTGCTTGCCCTAAGTGCAAGACTCTACAGGTGTTCATAAAGAAAACCCCACATGTGTGTAAGGCGTGCAACTATGCCATATTTTGGAACAAGGTGGAAGACTTGCCCTATGCTAAGATACCGTGCGCTTATTGCCCGCAGGAGATTGGGTGGGAGAAGTCTCAAAAGATTTCAGACTTAATCATCTCCCGCCTCACTCCACGCAAGTCCAAGCTAGTAGACAAGGAACTGAAAGAATTCATGGACAACATAACCGAAGCCAATGAGGAAGGGAGCACAAAATGAGCCCAGCAATGAGTGATGCTGCAGATATGATAAGAGATAGAAGCCTTAGAGGTCTTCATCAATCAGTTAAAAGAAATTGGACTGTTCCGGTAGTGTGTAAGAAGTGTAAGAGAATAACTGTTATGAATGATAAGAATTTGGGCTTTTGTTGCCGCCACTGCTCAACCTATAACCGTACCGAAGAAGCTCATGCCAGCTACCTTAACGGAGAAGGGGAAGAGACACCAACAAAGCAGTCTCACCTGGAAATGCCTAATGTTATTGGCGTTGATGATGGGAAGAGGGAGTATACTAAATTCAGAGATGAATCACAGATTCGCGCTGACCTATATGCTAAAGGTATTACTAGGGATACTGTTGGTGTTGATAAGTTCAGTAGAACTCTGAAGCGTGAATTGACACAGAATAAATGCTATCGCGGATATGATAAAACTGGTGTGTGATCATTATGAATAATGATGAACTACTGAACAAAAACATAGATTCATTTCGCTGGATGTATTGTGAAGTGATACTACAGGCATTCAATAATATATTGCCACATGATTGGTACCAATACTACTTGTCCCGCTATTTGGTGAAGAAAGAGAAGTATGTTAAGGTAAAGCTCAATAGACACTATGAGGCTATACGTTGGTTCATGACAGAGAGGGATGAAGTTTGTTTCAAAATCTTGGGTTTGGAGCATCTGACTAATGAAGAAGTTTTCAATGCCATAATGAAAAGATTCAATGGCAATAAAAAATTCATTAAGATTTTGAAAGAATTTCAAATGAGATTGGAGCATAGGAGTGATACCTCACCAGAACAAAGACCAAACAGTTCAGGAGATAGAGGCTCTCATAGCCTCAACTCAGTCAGAAGGGAGAATAAGGAAAAACCTTCGCCAAAAGCAACCTCTAGCATGCCGCTATTCAATAGAGCGGCAAGTGGGGACTTGCACAATATGCGGAAGACCCGAAAGAAAGATGGTCTCCTACAAGTACAAGCTCTGTGAATCTTGTCTGAGATGGTGTAAGGAGTGGATAGTAAATAAGTATAGCTATTACAATAAGCTGAAAATAGCTGATGCTATAATAGCCTTTAAGGAACCGATAGTGTGTAGATTTTGTGGTGCTGAGTTCCCTAGACTTGGTGATGGGCCTGATGGGAGGACTCGCATTAAGCGCCGCAGGATATGCCCTAAGTGTTACATTATATGGCATGATGGATATTTGATAGGACACAGAATAATTGGAAGGATGAGGGAGAAGTATGACTGAGCCTGTTGGTGAATTCACTAACTTAAAATTAGTTCAAGAGATAGAAGCTATAATGAACCGGATAGAGGTATCACCTGATGATGTTAATTTTATGATAACTTTTGATGACAGTATAGAGATTGCTGCATTTGATATCAATAAGCCATATCCATTAAGTGAGTCTGATTTTGTTGCAGGTAATAATTACAATGGGAAATTCTCTTGTGATAACCTGTTTATCTGTTATCCTATTAAGTTCAATAAATTCTCATTCATCACAAATCTTGTAAATTCTCTAAAGGTTAAAAATATAACTATTGATAAGAGTTTAATTTTCATTGATACAGTATCACCTAAAACTGCTGAGTGGATACGGGAGATGCCTCTATTCCCTACTCTACCTATAGGCGGTGTGATGAGTGGTGAGAAGATGTGCTGGATAATATGGGATAACTATAAGACCAATAGGAAAAGCGCCATCAATGGCGAAATTTAGAATCATGGAACTTTTAGAATTGTGCTGATTAGCTCAAACCATTGGAATAAGGAGTGAGGCCTGTAATGCCAAACAAAGTAAAAGTCAAAATAAAAAACAAAACCAAAAGGCTGCCACCTAGAGAGTATGGTGCACAGCGGGACAAGTCCAAACCAGGCAATCTTCATAAGGATAGGATATTGAGCAAGGAGCTGATGCCTGCTGGGAAAGAAACTTGCAATGCCCCGTTGAAGTCTAGGGATGGGTATTGTCAGCAGCATGGTTTAGTTGAGTTTCAAAGATGCAAGCACCACGATGGCGTCATCCCCAACCAAGAAGCCTATGATGTGTTTGCTAAGTCTTTGAGCATTGGAGATGCTGCTAAACTAGATAAGCTAATAGAAGATACTCTTAATATGAATAATGAGTTGGCTAGTGCTAAGGTGATGCTGACTCAATGCCTGGAAGACTTGGACAGGTCAAGGCACATCAAGAAAGAGTTCTTAGAGAACCGGCCTATTGCTCCTGAGAAGGATGAGGACAAGGTGACTAATGATAAGCTGCTGGACAATTATAGGGATGCCCTTGCCCTACATCGGGACATACTTGGCATGGCCAGTGAGATGGAGAGCACCGCTTACAGTAGGGCAGAGAAATTGGTGAAGACCCTGACTGAGGGCATCTACAAGAACAAGAGGCTGATTGAGGGGACTAAGTTCACTATGGATGTGAGGCAGGTGAGGGACATAATAAAGACTCAGCTTGAGGTGATGGCTGTGAACTGTGCAGAGTGCCCTAAACTGCGCAGTGTCATAAAGATGATGAGGGAGAGGATGAAGGACATATCCATAGAAGGCAATACCAAAAAGCATAGGGAGATTCTAGGAGCCCAGAAATATGAGGAGGAGTTGGGGAGGGTGGATGAGATTGCTGATGCACTGGTAAATGGGGAGTTGCCTACTGAGGAAGAGGAAGAAGATATTTAAAAATTCATATACTGGTAGTATAGATAGATATTATATTAAGATAGGTAGGGCAGCTTACTTGCCTGAGCTGTCTCTACCTTACCGAAAGAGAAGTGGTGTGGTGCTGAGTTGTTAACAGCAAGTTCACTTTCTTCTCTAATCAGAAAGGTGGGGTTTTAATCAATCCTGCCTTTCTTTTTTTATACCAATACAAATCCACTGGCGTTTAAAGTATTAGGAACAAAATAAAAAAATATTTATCTTATTATTAATTCTTAAAAATAAGAATCGGTAAGAAAATTTTCTTAAAAATAAGAAAGTAGAAGGTTCACTGTGAAAAGTAAAGATATGAGAGAAAAGCTGGAGAGGCTGACGGTGTTGGAGAAAAAGATAGCAACTGAGGTGAAAGCAACATATGAGGAGTGGAATAATTTGACTGCTGAATTGATACCTGAGTTCATTAATAAGAAGCCTGAATTATCCGGTCTGTTGACTTCCCCTATTACTATTAAATATAAAGACGGGAGAGCTTGGACGTTGCGGCCGCACTATGTTAAGGATGGAGTGCTGACTAATGTAATGTTTAAGAACTACGGCTTCAACCCTTTCAGCATCAACGAAGAAAGGAGCAAGGGCTAAATAATATTTGCTGAACCTATTGGTGAAAAATATATTATAACTTTATTTAAACTAAAAATTTCACCAGCTTGAGAAGGAAAGGGTTGGACTTTATGGCTAAGAAAATTCGCGATGAAAAAGTTGTTGATGTTAGTGGTGTAAGTATGGAGGAGTCTATTGCTGCTGATATGGATCAAGCAGTTCAAGTAGCAGAGGATGGCCCTGATTCTGCTGTGGAAGTTAATTCAGAAGACCAGCGCAATATCGGGTTGAAGGAAGAGACTGGGACTTTGATGCTGCGCTTCTTCAATAAAGACCCGCGCACTGGAAAGATGCTGACGCGGTTGAGAAGGAAAGTGTACTTTCCCGTCAACACTAATATTGATTCAGGATGGTACTTGGCTACTATAACTGAAATCCATAACAACTATGGAGTTATGGATACAATGCCCTTGGCTACATTGCCGGTAGAGATGTGGAAACCTGAGTACATTAAGGGCATATTCATTAAGAAGAACTTTCAGGATGCCTGCTTGGAGATTTACCCCAGTATACCTAAGAAGTTGCTGGATGAACAGGAACCCACCTTAATCTATAAAGTGCCGTTTCAAGTTTCCCCTAAGAAACAATCTGGCGCTACTATAGCAGAAATCATTGCAGCTAAAAGAGCTGAGGCTGAAGCTAAGAACTGATAATTTGTTGTGTAATAATTGGAAGAGTGGCAGTGAAAATTGCTGCTCTTCCTTTCTTTATTTATAAGGATGAGGTTTATTTGAAATGGATAAATTAAGGTTGCCACCTAAACTTTCACATGATCAAATTTTAACTTATAATGATGCCATTTATAGATTCAACTATATCTCCGACAGCGACCAAGAACAATTAGTAATGGTGACTATGGGTAATGCATCCCGCATAATAGAGAAGCACACTATATCTTTGGGGGCTGCTGACCATACCCTATCCAACTTGAAAATACTCCTGAATAGGATTTTAGTAGATAAGGCAGAAGGCTTCATCATAGCCCACAACCATACTAGCGGCAGGTCAGCTTTCTCTTATGATGACTTGAAGTTAGCAGCTCACTTGAAGTTGGTATCTGCTATGTTGGACTTGGACTTTATGGATAGCTTGGTCTTCCCCTATCAAAATCAGCCTGTCTCAATGAGGCAGAAGCATCAGAAGTTTTGGAGTCATGATTATCTATTATACCTTAATAAAGGAATAGATAAATACATAACAGGTAAGAAGTGGATAGTGTAGAAAATACTGTCTGATAAAGTCATAATACTACAGCTCTTTTAAAGGTATATTATTTAATAGAAACCGAAAGAAAGCGGGAACGGCTTTCTCATGTTAAACCCTATAAGTAAGGAGTCATGAAAATGGCTACGAAAGTGATTGGAAAAGGTAAGGCTAAAGATGTGGTGCTGGAAGATGATGATGACATCACTCCCTCTAAATCTGCTAAGGCTAAAGCTAAAGCTAAAGCACTGGCTGATTTGGATGATGAGGATGAGGATAGGAAGGTTTCTAAGAAAGCATCCAAGCCCAAGCCCAAGGGGAAGCCGGTTGATGAGGATGATGAGGAAGATACCGAAACTGAAGCTGTTGAGACTGAGGATGATGATTATGAAGGCCCAATAGTCGGTAAAGGTGATAAGAACGGTAAGGCTAATAAAAAGGATAAAGCCGAACCAAGCACTGCTCCCTCTACCCGCGCAGCTGGTGTTACGGTGGAAACGGTTGAGAGTGGTGTTATTACGTTCCGAGAAGGTAGCGGTAGCCAGCAGATGTTGGAGCTGTTTGTGAAGCATGACGGTAATAAGGATAAGATTCTGGCTGAAGCTAAAGCTATCCAGAAAGCGAAGAAGGGTTTTGATACTTGTGATCCTGAGAAGAAATATAAGGTTATTGTTGGATTGGTGAGTAAGATGAAGAAGGATGGGTATAAGCTCCCTAAAATCAAGTAGACATAGGAGACTTCTTTTCAAGGTTGTTTTCCTTTCTTTCCTTGGACTGAGGTTTAAAGGGGTGGAGCGTTACAAAATGAGGTGCTGGCGGTTCGGACGACCTCCAAATATGCACAGTAACTCTCTGCCCCTCCTATGTCTTTAAAACCTTTATTAATAGAAATGCTGGTACTAATATGAATAAGAATAAAAGAGTAGAGTGGAATGATAAGATGGATGAGTGGATATTGAGCCATATGGATGAGTCTGAGACAGGGTTCTCAAAGGCTTTCCCCAATTTCAAACACTCTCCCCAATCCTTCTATTCCCGTAAGAGTGAACTCAAGACCAGAAGTAAAAAGCCTAACAAGAACTATATTCAGCCCATACGCCAATACTCCTACCGTACCCTCTACCAATCCCTCACCACTATCCCTATGTCTGAACTGGGGAAGGATGAGCTCAAGGGTATGGAGCGGATGATTGATGTGTTGCAGAAGTTCACTAAGATAAAAATTGAGATGGTTATAGTTCAGAAAGGCTCCCAACCAGCCTATCTGGAAATACGTGAAACTCAGAACCGATAGAAAGAGAGGAGCTTGTGAGTAAATCAGTGTATGCTGTAGTGAAGAATAACTTGATGGTTACTAAGTTGTTCTTTGTTAGTGAAGGAGTCAACTTAGCCGGAAGCAAAACCCTAAACATTAGCCGTAAGATAGGAGCTGATACTATCAGAGTTGAGCTGGAGTTCTTGAAAGATGGGAAGATATGGATTAACCCACCTTCCTATGCCTTCTCCTCCAGAACGTCTCACTGTGAGTTTGCTATGCCGGAGAGCCGTTGGACTAGAAGGAAGGGTGTTATATTTGGATTGGTGAAAGCTCTGAAGAGAGCTGAGGTCTGGCCCTTTATCTCTAACAAGAACTTCTTCCGTGTTAATGAGAACTGTGCTGGCTTTGGGAAGAAGAAGGGGTTGCAGAGTGTGGTGTCTCAGGAAGTAGAAGACATAATGAGCTACGGCACCCTCAAGAAATCCAAAGAGGCTAGGAAACAGCTTCAAAAGCAAGCTGACAAGTTTCTTAAATTAGCGGTAATGGGTGAGTGAGATGCTAACCTTAATTGTGAATAGGATAAGGAGATTTATGGAACGACCTTCCATAGTCAAAGATGAACACTTGGAGTATCTTGATGACTTGAGGAGTATGGGAGATGTTAATATGATGGGTGCTAGTCCGTACCTATCTGGATGTTTTAAAATCAGTAAGGAAGATGCCAAAATAATAGTGAAGTATTGGATGGAAACATTTTCAGAACGTCACCCTGAAGAGGTTTAAAACTTCTTAAAAGAAAGGAAGTTGAATTATGGATATTGATATGGGCAGCTTAGAGAGGAAGATGCAAAGCCTACAATCCATGGCCAAGATGGTGGGGCCGGAAGGTGAGGCAGCTAAACGCATAATCCAATCCCTCATCCAGAAGTATAAACTCAATCCTGAAGAATACTCTTTGGAGAGGAAGTGGATAACGTATAAGACTCATAGGTTGAAGCGGTATGCCTTTGAGCTTGCCCTATTTTGTAAGATAACTGCTGTGCCTGTTCCTGGGAAACCTGACTACATTTCAATCAATGCTGACTCTCTGGAATATAAAATGTTCCATGAATTGCTGGGAGAGATAAAGCACCACTTCAATAAGAAGGAGCGGGAATTGCTTGACTTGTTCTTTGGTGACCCTTCTCCTACTGACTTGGCTATTAAGAATGATAAGCTGAAGAGCTTTATGGCTGGGTACATGAAGGGGAACTTCCCCTATGATAACCGGCTGTGCACTTTATGTGGTAGGGGAAGGATAGGTGACCCTGACCCGATAGGTATGCTGGGTAAGTGTTCTGCTTGTGGTGCTAAGTTTAAGTTTGGCCGGTCTAGCTTTAGAACTAAAGGAACTGATGCTGGTGAGTTTGAGGTGGGAAGGTCTACCACCACTAAATCACTCAGAGCTAATAGGAATCAGCTAACCCATAACTAATAGGAGAAGCCTTATGTTGAAGACTTTGATGGTAATTTTGATGCTGAGTATTATGGCCTTTAGTGCTGAGATGCAAGTGTGTATAGCTTCTTGGGGTGATCTTCATTCTATGAGTGAAAATGGAATGATAGAAACCCTAGCTAACCATAAGAAAAATAGTGATGACCCAACTTGGAAAAGCACAACCATCTCTCTACTGTATCAGCAAGGCTGGAAATTAAAGTTCATAGAAAGAATCCCATCAAACAATACCAAGCCGCAAGTTTTACTATTTTTTGAGAAGGAGTAAGTTATATGTCTATAGGATGTGAACTGTGGCCTATGTCAATACTGACTAAGCCCGTAGGTGAGAAGGACAGAAAATTGTTGGTGCACCCCAAGCCAGCAGTGGATAGGTCGGCTATTAGGAAGGCTGGAGCTGAATTCATTATAGACCCTTCTGGCTGCCATCTAGACCATAACAAACAGTACTTTGTTGAGGAGAAAGCAGCCGGCCATCGCAATCTCCTAGCCAGAGATGCTTCAGGTAAGAAGCATTGCTACGGTAGAAGGCTGAATGTGAAGAAGGAGTATGCTGATATCTGGGAGAAGGTTAAGAAAATGCCTCAGCCTGACCTTCCTAAAGAAACTGTAGTAGACTTTGAGATGGTATGGCCTGGGCATCCTGACTCTGAAGTAGTTACGGCTATGAAGGAGTGCCCTGAAGAATTAAGAATGAGGTGCTTTGCTGTTCCTATTCTATGCGGAAAGCTCCAAATCCTCAACAACTCCCTCTCCTATATAGAAGGTAGGGAAGAGCTTGTTGGTTTGGTGGGGAAGGAAAACTGCACCAAGCGCTTCACCTCCCTATACCCGCACAATGAGGCAAGGTTCATGGTTGATGATGTTGCATTCTACCTTGAATATGCCAAGGCTCAAAACTTAGAAGGCTTTGTGCTGAAGGAGAAGTCTTGTGCTGGTTGGTGGAAGCTGAAAGGTATCTTAGAAGCTGATGTGTTTATTACAGGATTCAAAATATCCACCGCAGAGACTAGGCGCGGTATGGTTACTGCTGTTGAGGTGTCTGTGATGGATGGAGATAAGGAAAGGTATATAGGTAATGTTTCTGGTTTCAATCTAGAAGAAATGGACAACATGACCAGAGCCTATAACTTATACAAGGTCACTCCTAAGAACCACTACTTCAAGCAAGTTATAAGGATTCAGTATCAGGAGATGGCTGGGAAGGGTGGGTTGAAGCATGCATTTAGAGATGTGTTCAGAACAGATAAGAATTGGGAGTCTTGTTCTATGGAGCAGTTCAAATGAACCAATCTAATAGGCTGGTGTGTGGGAGATGCGGGAAGGCCCGTGGCAACCACAGCGCCGTTAGTCTGATGTGCCCTATGGGTAGGAAGCATGCCATATTAGGTTATACCAATTTCCATAAGGTTAATGACTTCATTCCAAAATACAATAGGAAGGAGAAGAGGGTTGGAAAATGAGGGTGCAGGTAAGGGTGATACTTATAGAGAAGTGAACTCTGCGGTATGGCGCAGGAACTATGATAACATTTTTAGAAAGCCTGAAGATGATACAGTGTCTAAACCGGATGTACCTGAGGAATCTACTAATTAACTATATTCTTAATAGCCCTAAAATTACAAAAGATAAGCCTTTAATTTTCGTTATTTTCGCGGTTGTTCTTGGCTTAACTTATCTAGGATTAATTCTTTTAAGCCTAACCGTTATCTATATAACTATAGAGCTTTTGATATATTGAAAGGTGTGACATGAGTAAGAAGGTTGAATTAGTGTTTAAATGCTTTAACATTTACACTTGTACTAAAGTGATTCTAGGAGAAGTGTCACCTTTAGCTAGGTCTTGTAAGTGGTGTGGGTATAGGATACCTAAATTCAAGTTAAGTTTTAAGGTGATGTCTGAAAGCTATTGCAACCACCTCTCAACTCAAACAGTTTGTAAAACTTGTACAATAGTAAACTTTAGAGATGTAATGGTTAAAGCTATACAACATGGTAATATCCCTAGCCTGCAAACTATGCACTATGAATCTCCATTTAAGAAAGAAGTTGAGGCTATAGTCAATTCAATAAAGGA
>ERZ795055.2974-NODE-2974-length-12558-cov-4.080221_pt1 | contig 12558 bp, 11 predicted proteins | sample MGYA00375139_ERZ795055 | MGnify/ENA primary metagenome ERZ795055 (study PRJEB30184, sample SAMN05720283) | anaerobic digester metagenome | isolation source: active sludge of municipal wastewater-treating anaerobic digesters | place: USA | collected 2015-01-23 ...
CTTGTCGCCGACTGGTGCCTTCCCGGAAAGGATGCGCAGCGGTTCTGCGATACGGTCCTGGGACAGAAAGGGACGCGGGTCTATCGGATGAAAGATCCGGCGTCGGTCCGGGTTGCCGCTCGCCGGGGGAAACCCGTTGTCTGTTTCACCGGACGCGACGGCAGGAAACAAACGATCAATGCCGATATCGTTGTCCTGGCGACCGGCCTCGAGGGTGCGTCCGGCAGCGAGGCTCTCGCGGGGATCCTCGACGTCCCGGTCGATGCGCACCGGTTCTTCATTGAGGGACATCAAAAAATGGCGCCAGCGGCATCGCCGTTGAAAGGCGTCTATATCGCCGGGTGCGCGGGAGGTCCGCGCGATATCGCCGGAGCCGTCGCGCTCGGACAGGGGGCGGCCGGCGTGATCCTGTCGGCGCTCGTCCCGGGAAAGACGGTCAAACTTGAGGCAGCCACGGCTGAAATTGACAGCGATCGCTGTTCCCGATGCAAGATATGCCTCGGTCTGTGCCCGTTCGGGGCGATCTACGAAGATAGCGAAACAAAAGAGGTCAGGATACAGGAGGCGTTGTGTACCGGGTGCGGGATCTGCGCCGCCGCCTGCCCGAGCAGCGCCATCCGCGCGAAACAGTACACCGATGCGCAGATAGGTGCGGAGATCGAGGGGGTTCTCGATGCGCGAAAAAGAGAAGGCGAAAAAAACGCCGAAGGCCGTTGACGGGTTCGAGCCGCGGATCATCTGTTTCCTGTGCAACTGGTGCTCGTACAGCGCCGCCGATGCGGCGGGCCGCGCGCAGAAGGCGTACCCGGCGAATGTCTCCGTTATCAAGGTCATGTGCAGCGGGAGGGTCGATCCGCAGTTCATCATGAAGGCGTTTCACGATGGCGCCGACGGCGTGATGGTGCTGGGGTGCCACCCCGGCGATTGCCACTACAAGAAGGGGAATTACCAGACGCAGAAGAGGGTTTTGCTTCTCAAGAAGGTGCTCGGCCAATTCGGGATCGAGCAGGAGCGGATGGAGCTCGATTGGGTATCAGCCACCGAGGGAGACCGGTTCGTGGAGACCGTCACCCGGATGGTCGAACGAGTCCGGCAACTCGGTCCGCTCGAACGGCGGGCATGACGCGGCGGAAGGAGCGATGCGCGTGAAACCGAAAATGGCGTTCTACTGGTGCTCGGGGTGCGGCGGGTGCGAGGAGTCGATCCTTGACCTTGCGGGGTCATTGGCCGATCTTCTCGCGCGGGTCGACGTCGTGTTCTGGCCGGTCGCCTTTGACTATGATTATGCCGATCTCGAACGGCTTGCCGACGGCGAGATCCTGGCGAGTTTCATCAATGGCGCGATCAGGACCGAAGACCATGCGGAGAAGGCGCGGCTGCTGCGGCGGAAATCGCGGTATGTGGTGTCGCACGGCGCATGCGCGCAGACGGGCGGCGTGGTCGGCCTCGGCAATTTTTTTACCACCGAAGAGATCGTCGCGCGACTGTACCGGGAGTCACCCACGGTGGCGAACCCGGCGGGGATCGTGCCGCGCGAGACCTCGATAGACGGCGGCCATGAGCTGCATCTCCCGCCGCTGTGCCCGTCGGTGAAGCCGTTGAACGGGGTGATCGATGTCGACTATTATGTGCCGGGGTGCCCGCCGACGCCGGAGCTGATGCAGGCGGCGCTGACGCTGGTGATCGAAGGGATGCTTCCTGCGAAAGGGAGCGTTCTCGCGGAGAAACGGTCACTCTGCGACACCTGCGCGCGGAGGGATAGCAAGCCGGAGAAATTGACCGTCGCCAGGTTCCGGCGGCTGACCGATACCGCGATTGACCCCGCGACCTGTTTTCTTGCGCAGGAGATCATCTGTCTGGGGCCGGCGACGCGCGGAGGATGCCGAGACCGGTGCATCGGGGCAAATATGCCCTGCCGCGGCTGTTTCGGCCCGCCAGACGGGGTTACCGACCAGGGGGCGCGGGCCATTTCGTTTATCGCATCGTTGATCGGCTCAAACGACCCGGCCGAGATCGCGCACGCGATCGGTACGATACCCGACCCGGCGGGATTATTCTACCGGTATACGCTGGCCGCGTCGACGCTGCGCGGGCGCGCACAGGGGAGGACCGATGGGTAGGCGTATCACCATCAACCCGATAACCCGGCTGGAAGGGCACGGGAAGATCGACATCTTCCTCGATGACGGGGGGAATGTCGAACGCGCCTATTTTCAGGTCCCTGAATTCCGCGGGTTCGAGAAGTTCTGCGAAGGGCGCGCGGCGGAAGAGATGCCCGCGTTGACGGCGAAGATCTGCGGCGTTTGCCCGACCGCGCACCATATCGCGTCGGTCAAGGCGTTGGACGCCCTCTACAATGTTGAGCCGCCGCCCGCCGCGCGGCTTATCCGCGAGCTCATGTATTGCAGTTTCATATTCGAAGACCACCTCTTGCATTTCTATTTTCTCGGCGGGCCCGATCTGATCGCCGGCCCGCAGGCGGGAAAGGCGGGGCGGAATATACTGGGCGTCCTTGATAAGATCGGCGCCGAGGCCGGCCGTGCGGCGATGGCGATGCGTACGAAGGCGCGGCGGGTCAACGCCATTATCAGCGGCAGTGCGCTGTATCCTGTGTGCGGTGTGGCGGGCGGCGTCCTGAAAACGGTGTCCGAAGCGGAACGCGCGGAGATACGGGGGATCGCCCGGGAGGCGGTTGCCTTCGCGGAATCGACGCTGGCCCTGTTCGACGAGCATGCGATCCGCCGGGGCGCATACGCCGATTATGCGCGCGATGAGGACGCGTATGCGGAGCCGACCTATTATATGGGGCTCGTCGATGAAAAGGGCCGGGTTAATTTCTACGACGGGAAAGTCCGTGTCGTCGGTCCCCGCGGGAAAGAATTCGCGCTGTTTCCAGCGCGCCATTACGCGCGGCACATCGAGGAGCGGGTCGAACCGTGGAATTACATGAAGTTCCTTTACCTGAAGGATATCGGGTGGAAAGGTTTTAGGGGCGGCGCGGATAGCGGGGTGTACCGTGTCGCGCCGCTGGCGCGGCTTAACGCGGCGGCGGGGATGGCGACGCCGCGCGCACAGGCCGCGTACGAACAGCTGTTCGGTTATTTCGGAGGGAAGCCTGTTCACACCATTATGGCGTATCACTGGGCGCGGCTTGTTGAGGTCCTGTACGCCGCCGAACGGATGGCGGAGATCGCCGGCGACCCCCGGCTGACCGATCCGTGTGTCCGGACGATACCTGCGGCACAGCCCCGCGAAGGCGTCGGCGTCTGCGAAGCGCCGCGGGGGACGTTGTTCCATCACTATACGACCGATAAAGAGGGGATCATACAAAAGGCGAACCTGATCGTCGCGACGCATAATAATGCGGCGGCGATCTGCATGTCGGTCCAAAAGGCGGCGTCGGCTTTTATCAAAGGCGGCGTTGTGGACGACGGCATTCTTGCCATGATCGAGATGGCGTTCAGGGCGTACGACCCCTGCATGGCGTGCGCTACGCACGCCATCGGAGAGATGCCGATGCGGTTGTCGATCTACGACAGCGGGAAGGTGCTGGTGAGGGAGATCGTCAGGGGTGCGCCGTGACGCGGTCCCGCAGGAAACCGTTGAACCGGTCTCCGGTTCCGGTTCTGGTCGTCGGGATGGGAAACCCGATCCGTTTCGACGACGGGGTCGGCATAGAGGTGGCGAGACGGTTGAAACGCGAGGTGCGCGCAGACGAGGCCGAGGTCGTGGAGACAACGGAGGCCGGCTTGGCGCTCCTGCCGCTCTTCGCCGGGAAGAGCCGGGTTATAATCGTTGACGCGATACGGACCGAGGGCGGGGCACCCGGCGCTATCCGGCAATTCCGTCCCGAGGACCTGCCGGCGACGCAGCGCGTGTGGTCAGCGCATGGTGTCGGCGTACCGGGGCTCGCGCAGGTGATGGATGTGCTGACTGCCGGCGGTATTTGTGATATAGTTATATATACAATAGAGGTCCATCGATGTGATGAGTTCGGCGAAGGATTATCTCCTCTGGTCAGTGAGGCGGTTCCTCGTGCGGTTGCTTTGATAAAAAAGGCAATAAAGAAAGAGAGGTGAGGTATGGGCGTTGAAGTGCTCGATGCCGTTGGGATGAAGTGTCCGGAACCGGTGATCAAGATTGCAGTCAAATCAATCTCGATGAAGCCAGGCGATGTGTTGGAGGTCATCGGAGATTGCTCCACGTTCGAACGGGATGTCCGTTTGTGGTGCGAACGGCTCCATAAGGTTTTGCTTTCGGTGAAGGACGAGGGGGGCGGGAAGAAAAGGATTCAGATTCAGTTTTAGCGGATTGTTGGGCGTCGCTTACGCAGCGAACAGCGAATCAGGTGTGTCCTATGAAAATACCGACTACATTATTTGGGGGGGTTGGCGGCATATTGATCGTATTCTTGCTGATCTTTGCTTCCGAAACCTACCGTGTCGATCAACTCGAACGGTTGAGCGGTTATTGCATAGACGCGCACGAGATGAAGGTCTCTTTGCTGGAGTGCCGCCGTTATGAAAAGAACATGTTGTTGCGAGGGCATTCGACGGAGGGGTGCGTCGAGTGGATGAAACATTTCCGGACAATGACGGGTGTGCTTGACCGGCTCGAACCGGTATTTGACTCAATCGGATACAATCGGCGCAAGATGATACGGGAAGAGGTCTCGCAGTACGGGGAATTATTCAGGCGCTTTTCCGGGGACCTGGAGGGCGGCCCGAACGGCCTGGAGGAGTCGGAGCTCAGCCGGTACGATGATGATTTCAAAAGGGTCGGCGAGATGTTGTTGTATGAGATCCAATATATCGCGAATCTGGCGGATGCCCAGAGAACAAAACGCGAGCTGCTGCACAAACAGTTGTTCCCCGCATTCGTTGGTATCGGTGTTTTGCTCTCGGTCATTCTGGCGCTGTGGGTTTCCTCACATATCGTCAGGAACATGCAACAGATAGAAATACTGATGGAGGAGACGGCGAAGGTCAGCCTCGATCTGTCGATCGGGGTGTCCGAACATTTCGATGCGTTGAAGCGTGTCATGGGCGGTGAGTTGGCCGTCAGGACAAGCGAATCGTCGCCGAATGAGCTGCTGGCTAACCTTGGCCGTGAGATCAACAAGACGATCGAAAAACTTGTCGAGGCGTCCAGCAGGGAATTGGAGCAGATCTATGCGATGTCTCCGTCCGGCATGCGGCTTATTACGTCAGACTACCGTGTTGTGAAATCGAACCAGGCGATGAGGGCCATGTCGGGCATTGCCGACCCGATCGCCGGGACGACGTGCCATGAGCAGTTAGGCGGGGCTTTTTGCGGCAAAGAGCAGTGTGTTTTGCAGCGGATCCTCAAGGGAGACGCATCGGTCGAACTGACGGTCGACGCCCGGGGGGCCGGCGGCACGGAAGGGCATTATCTTTTAAAGGCGATCCCCTTGCGTGATGATGACGGCATGTTGATAGGGGTTATCGAGAACTTTACCGATATCGGCAGGATCAAAGAATCTGAAGACGAATTGTCTCGGACAGTCGTTGACCTGGCGGTCAGCGCGTCTGAGATCTTTACTACACTCCAGGCAGCTACGGAAGGGGATTTGACCGCCCGTGTCCGGCTCAGCACAGAGAATGAATTGCTTTCCCAGCTCGGCACCATGGTGAACGGCATGATCTCGCGGGTCGAAGGGCTGGTGCGCGATTTAAAATATTCCATGAAAGGTATCGTGGATTCGCTGGGTGAAGGCCTGATCGTCCTGAACCGCGAACGGAAGATCGAAATAGTGAACCCGTACCTTGAGACCATGTTCCTCTACGGGTCGAGTGAACTGCTTGGGGGGACGATCGACGCGCTGCTGACCCCGGAAGGAGCGGCGGCGATCGAGGAAGCGGGTTTTTTCGCCAAGCGGACACATGTGTCCTGCGAGATAACCATGCGGTGCAAGGCGGGTCCGGCGATCCCCGTGCTGATCAGCGGCACGGTGATCCTCGACGAGGGAGGCGCGGTCGCCCGCACCATCATCTTGTGCCGGGATATCGGCGACCGGAAAAAGTTCGAGACCGCTTTGCAGGAACAGAAGGATTGGCTCGAGGTCATCCTGTCAAGTATTGGCGATTGCGTGGTGGTTACCGACAGCATACAGACAGTCACTTTTGTAAATCCGGTGGCGGAACGTACGATCGGATGGTCGAGCCGCGATATGCTCGGGAAACCGGTGTGCGACATCATCAGTTTTATCGACGAGAGGACAGGGGAGATGATACCCAGTCTTATCGAGGGGGTGATCGCGGAAAGGGTCGTCAAACGGGTACACACAGACGTTGCGCTTAAGACAAAGCAGGGGATGCAGATTCCCGTATCGTACAGCATCGCGCCGGTGACCGGGCGCTCCGGTGTTTTTTACGGCGCGGTCATCGTGTTTAGGGACGTCAGCGAGCGGCGGCAAATGGAACGGCAGTTGCAGATGAACTACGACGAACTGAAAAAAACGCAGGTGCAGTTGATCCAGATGGAAAAGATGGCATCGGTCGGCACGCTGGCGGCGGGGGTGGCGCATGAGATCAATAACCCCCTCGCGTATGTGATGAGCAACCTGCACGCGCTGGCCAGATACAAGGACCGCTTGACCGAATTCACGACGGGGATAAAAGACGAATGGATCGTCGGCGATAAACGCGCGGCGATCGCCGAGCTGAAGGATCGCTTGAAAATAGCCGCCCTTATCGACGACATGCCGAGCCTCATCGCCGAGACGCTCGACGGGGCGGACCGCATCAAGCGTATCGTGCAGGGGATCAGGAGCTTTGCCGATTCGGAAAGGAGCGAGATGGAGGATGTCGATATCAACCGGAATATCGAACTCGCGTTGACGTTGGTTGTCAAGGAGATTAAACACAAAGCGAGTGTGGTGAAGGAATACGGCGACATCCATCTCGTCCGAGGGTATGCGAACCAGCTCACGCAGATGTTCATGAACCTGCTGGTCAACGCCGCACAGGCGATCGAACAGTACGGCACGATCACCGTCCGGACGTACGAGACGCAAGACGCGATTGTTGCCGAGATAAGCGATAACGGGATCGGGATCCCGGAAGTTGTCAGGGGGAAGCTCTTTGACCCCTTCTTTACGACGAAAGATGTCGGCAAAGGTTCGGGTTTGGGGCTCTCGGTCGTGCACGGGATCGTTAAACGGCATAACGGCGCGATATCGGTGACGAGCGAAGTCGGCAAGGGGAGTACCTTCTCTATTGCCTTCCCGCTGGGCTGGAAGTAGCGGGGATGGTGCCGGCGGGTACACGGAATCGGCTTGTGCGCGATGTGTGCGCGGATATGATGAGGGTGTATGCGGAATACCGGTGAAAACAGGGAGAACGATTGGATCGGTGATCTGACGAGCGGAAGATGCACAGAGGACGTGTTCCGCACCTTGTTCGAGAGCTCCGGCGACGGCATGATGTTGATTCATCCTTTGAAGGGATTCATCCGCGGCAATGCCGCGATACTGCGGTTGTTCCGGTGTGCGACGGAGGCGGAATTCCTCACGAGATCACCCGCTGATCTATCGCCTGATAATCAGCCGGACGGGGCATGGTCGTCAGCCAAGTCGCATGATATGATGCGTATTGCATTGGATACGGGCTACCACGCATTCGATTGGCTGCACTGCCGGACCGACGGCACCACGTTCCCTGCGTTCGTCACCCTTTCCCGAATCGAGTTGCGGGGAAAGCGGTTCCTTTTTGCCACGGTCAGGGAAATCACCGAGCAGAAACGCGCGGAGGTGTTATGGAAAACAAACGAATATCTGGAAAGTCTGTTTGAATGCGCAAATGCGCCGATCATCGTCTGGGACTCGCATTCAGTCATAACACGGGTTAACCGCGTATGTGAGGAGATCACGGGGCGGCCTGCCGCTGAGATCGTCGGAAAACCGCTTGATAGCCTCATTCCCGAATCGGTGCTTGCACGGACAAAAGAGCTGATATACGGCGTACGCGTCCCGGCGAGGAACGGGAATCCATGGAGATCGATATGATTCATGCCGACGGTTCTGTCCGCACGGTCCTCTGGAACGCGGCAACGCTCTTTACCGCGGCCGGTGCGGTGATCGCAACCATTGCGCAGGGGCAGGATATCACCGATTGGAAACGCGCCGAAGCGGCGCTCAGAGAATCCGAGCGCCGTATGACCGATATCTTCGATTTCCTTCCTGACGCCACCCTTGCGATCGACCGGCATGGTATCGTTATCGCCTGGAACCGGGCTATCGAGGCGATGACCGGGGTGACGAAGGCCGAGATGATCGGCAAGGGCGGATACGCCTACGCGAAGCCATTCTACGGCGAAGTACGGCCGGTTCTTGTCGATCTTGTCTTGCGTGACCAGCGAGAAATCGCTGAAAAATACAGCCATGTGAAAAGACAAGGCGATCAGCTGTATATCGAGGTGTTTGCGCCGGCCCTCTATAACGGTAAAGGAGGATATATTTGGGCGACCGCAACGCCCCTCTACGACTGCAAGGGAGACATCCTTGGCGCGATCGAATCGATCCGCGACATCACCGCCCAAAAAAAAGAATCACAAGAATTGATGCAGGCGTACGAGGAGCTCAAGAAAACCCAGCAGCAGCTTGTCCATTCGGAGAAGCTGGCAATGATGGGCACGCTTGCCGCTGGAGTCGCGCATGAGATCAATAACCCGATCTCGTTCATTTCGACGAATCTGCATATCCTCGCCGATTATATCGAGAAGCTCGCCGCGTATGATCAGGCGGTCGCGGCCGAATGTGTCCCTGAAGAAAAAAAAGGGCGGGTGGATGAACTGGCCGCGCAATATACGATCCCGGCGCTGTTCCAGGATATCCCCAGCCTGATCGGCGGAACGAGCGAAGGTGTTGAGCGGATCAAAAAGATCGTTCAGGATCTCCGGCTCTTTTCACGTCCCGATACGGGAAAGTTCGAGAAGATCAACATCACCGAATGCATCGAGTCAACGCTCTCGATCATTTATAACGAGATCAAATACAAGGCGCAGCTCGTTAAGGAGTATGGCGAGATACCACTGGTGGTCGGCAATTCCCGCCAGCTTTCGCAGGTGTTTATGAATATCCTCATCAACGGTGCGCAGTCGATAGACAAATATGGTGCGATCACGATCAGGACGTTAACGCGCGAGGGGACGGTGGTTGTGGAGATCACCGATACCGGCAGCGGAATCCCGGAAGAGAAGATCCCTAACATCTTTCAGCCATTTTTCAGCACCAAGCCTGAAGGGAAAGGCACCGGTCTGGGGCTATCGATCGTCCAAGGGATCGTCGAGAAGCATAAGGGAACGATAGAGGTCATCAGCGCAGTTGGGAAGGGTACGATGTTCCGTGTTGTTCTTCCGGCTGCCGACGCTGGCGGGCAATAGGCTGTTCCCTATTTTTCCTGAATGCCGTAGAGCTTGATCTTCCGGTCCAGCCGGTTGCGCGAGACCCTGAGGATCTTCGCGGCGGCCGATTTATTCCACTTGAGCTCGTTGAGCACATGCTCGATGTGGATCTTTTCGGCGTCGCACAGCGGGCCGAGCTGAGCTGTCGGGATGGCGCGCGCCGATGATATCTCCGCAGGGAGGTGTTCGGGCAGAAGCATGTCGCCTGAACCGAGCACGACCGCGCGCTCGATAATGTTCTTCAGCTCGCGCACGTTACCGGGCCAGCCGTAGGCGGTCAGGATAGCCATCGCTTCGGGCGATATCGAGGTGACCTTTCTGCCGATATCGCTGCTGTGGATCGAGAGGAAAAACTCTGCGAGGGCAGGTATGTCTTCGCGCCTTTCTCTGAGCGGCGGGACGGTTATCTCAATGACCTTCAGGCGGTAGTAGAGGTCCTCCCGGAACCGCCCTTCCTTGATGGCCAGTTCGAGGTCTTCGTTCGTTGCCGCAATGATCCGTACGTCGACCTTGATCGTCTCGGTCCCGCCGACCCGCTCGAACTCGCGGTCCTGCAGGACGCGCAGGAGCTTGAGCTGGGTGTTGAGCGTCAGCGTCCCGATCTCGTCCAGGAATATCGTGCCTTTGTTGCCGAGCTCGAACCGTCCGATCTTGCGCGCGACCGCGCCGGTGAAAGACCCTTTTTCGTGGCCGAACAGCTCGCTCTCCAGGAGCGTTTCCGTCAGCGTCGAGCAGTTAACGCACATGAACGGTTTGCCGGCGCGCGGGCTGTTGTTGTGGATCGTCTTCGCGATCAGCTCCTTGCCGACGCCGCTTTCGCCGCGGATCAGGAGCGTCGTCTGGCTGTTGCGGACCTTCTCGATTATCTCGTAGACCTGCTTTATCGCGGGCGAATTCCCCGTGATGTTGTGCTTGAGCGTGAAGAACTGTTTGAGGTTCCTGTTCTCTATGTGCAGCTCCTCGTGCATCTTGGCGTTGTCGATCGCGATGGCCGACTGGTTGGCGATCATCATCAGCAGCTCAAGGTCTTCGTCCGTGAAATGGTCTTTGCCGATCTTATTAATGACCTCCACCGATCCGATGATCTTGTCGTGCAGCTTCAGCGGGACGCAGACGATGTTGCGCGTGGGAAAGTCGATCTTTTCGCTGATATCGCGCTTGAACCGCTCATCCTTGTTCACGTCGGGAACGTTCACCGGCTCTCCCTCTTTCGCGACCCATCCTGCGATCCCTTCGCCGAGCCGCAGCGTGAAGGTCTTGATCTGTTCCGACTTCTGGCCGGTGGCCGTGTCGAAATAGAGGCGGTTCGTGTCCTCGCGGAGTAGAAGTATCGAGCTGGCCTCCGCATGGAGAAGCTTGTTGGCGACGTTCATCACCGAGTTGAGGACTTTATCGAGCTTCAGGGAAGAGTTGATAATTGTTCCGACCTGGAGCATTAAGAAGACATTTTCACGGCTGAGATTATCGAGATTGCTTTCGTTCACGGACACCTCACGCAAAAAGGTTTTGATTCACATGGAGGATAGTATATACTATTAATCTATTAACTGTCAACAGGATACACAATATGATGAGCACAAAGAAGAAGATAGCGATTATCGCGGTTGCGGGCGGCGTCTTGATCTTTCTCGTTAAGGTGGCGGCCTATTTCATATCGGGGTCTATCGCTCTTTTGTCCGATGCGATGGAATCGATCGTGAACATCGTTGCGTCCGTAATGATGCTGTATGCCGTCAACCTGTCGAGCAGTCCGGCCGACCGCGCTCACCAGTACGGCCATGAAAAGGTCGAGAATATTTCCAGCCTGATCGAGGGGGTCCTCATCGCCGTCGCGGCGGTCATGATCTTCTCCAAGGCGCTGATGCGCCTCTGGTCTCCGGTCGAGCTGACGCATATTGATCTGGCGATCGCGGTATCTCTTGCCGCAACCGCCCTGAACGGTGTGCTTTCGTGGGGCCTGCTGCGCGAATCGCGAAGATCCGGTTCTCTCGCGCTCGAAGGGGATGCTAAACATATCCTCTCCGACGTCCTGTCGTCGCTGGCGGTCGTTGCGGGGCTGTTCGTTGCCCGTAGGACAGGCTGGCTGTTCCTCGATTCGGCGCTCGCGATGGGGGTCTCGATCGTCCTTCTAAAGATGGCGTTCGATCTCGTGATAAAATCGTCGCGCGGGCTGATGGACGAGTCGTGTCCGGAAGAAGAGCTCAAGATCGTTGCGATACTTCAGGGACATCATCGGCAGTTCGTCGACTTTCATAATGTCAGGACGCGCCGCTGCGGGAATACCGTTTACGCCGAGCTCCATCTGTCGATGAGGCGCAAGCAGACCGTCGAAGAGTCGCACGGGTTTACCGAGCATATCGAGGACGATGTGCGCAAAGAGATGCCGCATGTCCGTCTGAACATACATGTCGAACCACCGGAGAGGCGGCCATGATCATACCGTTGGGGCTGAAGAAGCCGCGAGTCCACAGAAGCTGCTATATCGCGCCGGGTGCCGTCGTTGTCGGTGACGTGCGGCTCGCAGAAGGGGCCAGCGTTTGGTTCAATGCCGTCCTGAGGGGAGACGTCAACCCGATCACGGTCGGCAGGAACACCAACATACAGGATTGTTCCGTGCTTCATGTCGGCGAACAGGAGCCGTGCGTTCTCGGAGAGAATATTATCGTCGGCCACGGCGTGCAGCTGCACGGGTGCACCGTCGAGGACGGGGCGCTTATCGGGATCGGCGCGATCGTCCTGAACGGCGCGGTCATAGGCAAGGAATCGCTGGTCGGCGCGGGCGCGCTGGTCACGGAGCGGATGCGGATACCGCCCCGGAGCCTGGTCCTCGGCCACCCGGCGAAGGTTATCAGGGAAGTGCGCGCCGCCGATATCGAGGAGCATTTCAAGTGGGCGAAGGGATATGTCGAGTTGTCCAAGAAATATAAAGCGCAAGACAGATGCTGATAGACCGCAAGGGAGACATTCATGTCTCGGGGCAATACAGGGAAGCCTCAATCCTCCGGTATCAAATATGAACAAGGAATCGGCGCACAAGCGCATCGAAGAACTGAGAAAGCAGATCGATCATCACAACTGGCGTTACTACGTCCTCGACGATCCCGAGATCTCGGACGCGCAGTATGATGAGCTGAT
>ERZ795055.2975-NODE-2975-length-12557-cov-3.922332_pt1 | contig 12557 bp, 5 predicted proteins | sample MGYA00375139_ERZ795055 | MGnify/ENA primary metagenome ERZ795055 (study PRJEB30184, sample SAMN05720283) | anaerobic digester metagenome | isolation source: active sludge of municipal wastewater-treating anaerobic digesters | place: USA | collected 2015-01-23 ...
CTGTTACTTTTATCGACTGATTTTTGCTGATTTCTTTTTTGTCGATGGTCAAATTACTGTATTCAAATTGGGTGTACGATAAGCCGAAACCAAAAGGATAAAGTGGTTTATTGGTTGCAACTCCTCCAACATATTCACGCATTCGCGAACGTTTTCGGCTGTAGTAGCAAGGCAATTGACCCACAGATTTAGGGATGGTGACTGAAAGTTTTCCTGAGGGATTTACTTTTCCGAAAAGCACATCGGCAATGGCTGTTCCACCTTCCTGACCGGGGTAAAAAACCTGAATAATAGCAGGAACTGTTTGAGCCACCTGATTAAAACTCAACGGACGACCGCCAAACATAAGTACCACCACCGGTTTTCCGGTTTGTAAAATGGTTTCGACCAATTTGTTCTGATTGCCTAATAAATCCAGACTTTCTCTGTCGCCGGTGTGTTCATCGCTCCAGGCTTCGCGACTGAAAGATTCTGTTTCGCCCAACGCCAACACAACTACATCACTTTTCGAAGCAGTTTCAACAGCTTCTTTTATCAAAACAGCTTCATTTTCGGACGAATTTGGTGTTTGTCGACCATTTTCCCAAAACGAACTTTCCTCTAAAGCCAGTTTGCAACCTTCAGCATAAACTACCTGAAATTTATTGCCAGCAAAATTCTTTATTCCTTCAAATACATCAATACCTTTGCGGGGCTCAGCCGTATAACCACCAAAATGAACACCTTTGGCCAATGGACCGATTATTGCAACGGTTTTAAGTTTTTCAGCATCAAGCGGTAAGGTGTTTTTCTGATTTTTAAGCAATACGATTGATTTGTGTGCTGCTTCCAAAGCCAATGCTTTATGAGCCTGACTGTTGGTAACTTTCAACATTTCTTTTTCGTCAATATCTTTTGTATCAAAAAGTCCAAGTAAGTATTTGAGCGTAAGTACTTTTAAAACAAGATCATCAATCGAAGCAATATTTACACCGCCCGTTTCGACAAGATTTTCCAGTTCATCGTAAGCACCAACATTGTAACGCAAGTCAATTGCAATTCCGTTTTCAATACCCACTTTGGCTGCTTCTGCAAGTGTTGAAACTGTTTGGTGTGTTTTGTACATTTCGCGAAGCGCATCCTGATCGGCAGTAATCAATCCTCTAAAACCAAGTTTTGAGCGTAAAATATCGTTCAATAACCATTTGCTGGCATGATTGGGTTGCCCGTTCATTTCGTTGTACGACGGCATAATACTAAGTGCCCCGGCCTGAATACACTTTTCGAACGGTAGCATGTGGCTGTTCATTAAATCATATTTTGAGATATTAATCGGAGCTACATTTCGACCACCTTCGGGCTGACCGTGGCCAACAAAATGCTTCAATGTTGCCGCTACATGGTTTTCGTCAGGCATGCCATTGCGCCCCTGAAAGCCCCAAACGGCAGATTGACCGCACATAGCAGCCAGATAAGCATCTTCGCTGTACATTTCTTCGGTACGACCAAAACGGGGTTCGCGTGCCAAATCCAACACCGGCGAAAAAAGTTGTTTTACACCGCGTGCCGAAGCTTCGAGTGCTGTGGCTGTAAATATTTTTTCCAATAAAACAGGATCCCACGAACAGCCAAGTGCAATGGCTTGCGGAAAAACAGTTGCACCATTGGCCATATAACCATGAAGCCCTTCGCCAATAAACAAAGGTGGAATGTTTATACGTAAGCTTTTATTATAATTTCGAAGTTGATTGACTATTTTGACGTATAAAGTTGGCTCAAGTGACCAACTCAAGCCTATTTCACCAATTCCATAGGGGAAATACTTCTTCAAACTGTCGGTATTCACATTGCCTTTTACATCAACAAATGACTTAATAACATCGTAGGAACAGTTTTTGAGTTGAGCAATTTTCTCACCCAAGGACATTTGCGCAAGCAATTGCGAAGCCCTATCCGAAGGAGATGAATTGATGTTTTTGTTTTCCGCAGAAATATTTTCTACAAAAAATAAAAACAAAAGAAAAAATACTGAGCGTAATTTATTCATAAATACTGAGTTAATCTTCCAACTTATCGTACCAGTTCTTTTTTAGAATTACAGTGCCAATACCAACAATGATTGCGGCGATGGCAAGTCCCCGGAACTGTTTTACAACCAAATAAATAGGTGCAGCAACAAGTGCAGTTTGCCAAATAATCCCTACGGCTACATTCAGCATATCGCGCCCGAAAGCAGTATTCTGTTTGAATTCCGGATTTTCGGCAATGACCATATCGTGAATTGGTTTCCATGATCCCCAAGGACGGGTTTTGGAATAGAATTTTTTCAATACTTCGGTGTCTGTGGCAGGTGCTGAATAAGTTCCCCAAATGCAACCAATAACTGAAAAAACAAGAATAATGGGGAAATAATACAAGGGCAAAACTGTGTTTATCACAGGCACATAAGGTAAAATTAATGCCGGAATTAATCCGCCAACCATTCCCCAAGCAAAACCTTTGCTGTTAAAACGCCACCAATGCCATTTCAGAATATTAGCAGCAATATAACTACCGTACAACGCACCTGTAACCCATTGCAAAACGCTGTTCACATTTTCGGCCAATACACCAAATAAAATGCTGATAACCACCACCACAAGTCCAACAATTACGTTCGCTTTGTTCGATTGTTTAGCGCTTGCACCCGGATTCAGGTATTTAATGTAAATATCGTTAACAATATAAGCTTGCGCTGCATTAAGCGTGCCGGCAAAAGTGGACATAAAAGCGGCGAGTAAACCGGCTAAAATCAGCCCCATCAATCCGGCCGGAATCCATGGATGAGCAATAACAGCAGGTAAAACCAGTTCAAAATCCACCAAACCATTCACTGTAATCTGACCCTGAATTTGATCGTAAATAATAATACCGATGACGGCAATTCCGGCAATCATTAAATAACGCACCGGCATAAGGATAACTGAAACAAATCCACTCATCAATGAAGCTTCGCGTGGCGATTTTGTGGATAATATTTTCTGCATATCGTAAGTTGGTGCAGGTCCGGCAATACTGCTTAGAATGCCTTTCATCAAAACCATTCCGAAAAACAACGAAAACAATTGATAACCATCGCTTTGGACTTTTGTGTTAAACTCGGCAAATTTGCCTGTCCAGTTCAAATCCAATTGAGTTCCAAAACCGGGCGAATACCAACCTTCTGGCAATATCTTCGAAAATTCGATAACATCTAAATGTACCATGGCAATTACAGCAATTGCAAGTGCAGCCAGGGTCATAATTGCATACTGAGCCACATCAGCCCAAACAATACTCATCATTCCACCCATCAATGCATAAAATACAGCAAACAAAGTAAATGCAATTCCCCACACATGCGGTACATAAGCATCGGAAACAAAACTCAATGCAGGAAACATGGTTTTTAAAGGCAGAAAAACCTGAATAAATTTCCCCATACCGATAAATCCATAAGCCAACATGCTCAAACAAACCAGAATAGCAAAAATTACAATTATCCAGTGTGAAGTAACAGCGCCTTTGTCTTTTCCAAAACGGAAAGCAATCCACTCGGCACCCGTAGTAACACCCGACCGACGCAGCCACGCCGATAGATATATCATCAGAAAAATCTGATTAAAAACCGGCCACAACCACGGAATATAAATACTTTTCAACCCGTAAATAACAGTAATGGCAACCAACCAAACTGTACCCGAAATGTCGAACATGCCCGAGGCATTGGATAATCCAAGCATATACCAGGGGATGGTTTTTCCACCCAGCAAATACGATTCGAGATTTTTTGAAGCACGGCGTTTGAGGTAAAAGCCGATGAAAATTAACAAACTCAGGTAAACGCCTATGATGGCATAATCGATGGTGGTAAGCATTTTGTGATTTTAATTTAAATAGTAAATTCATTCGAAACAAAAGTAGTCCTTCTGTTTTAATCATTCCCGTATTAATTGTTTCAAATTAGGGCTTATTTTTGTTTTTTTACAGGCTTCTTTGATATTTTCAAACATAAAACATCTTCGCCTGCGATGGTAGCTTGTAAAGTTTTACGCGTATCGCCAATGACTTTTTTAAGCCATAAATCCCTGACAATGAATATATCTTTTGTAGTTGTGTCAAATAATCGACCTGAAAACTCATCGTTTACTCTGAAATTTTTCCAATCCACGCTAATACTTTTCTGACTTTTGCTTCTGTTGAGATAAACCAATGCCCATTCATTGTTTTTTAAAGGCTTCAACCATGTTTCTACACTATCTTTTACAGCATATTTAAAGCCCTGAATTCCCAGTGTGTCCTGATTTATTTCGATAACTTCTTTATTTGTCAACACATTCAGAGTCTCGGAACTCATATTGCGCAAATCGTTTCCGGAAATAAGCGGAGCTGCGAGCATTGCCCACATGGTAAAATGAGCACGTTCCTGATTTACCGGCATTCCATTTCCAACCTGCATCATATCGGGGTCGTTCCAATGTCCGGGGCCGGCATATTGACGCAAACCTTCTTGTTTATCCAGGATTTGCATTACACCCCATGATTTCCAGGTACCATGATCTTTCACACAGTCGAAACAATTGTAAATATCGCCCGTTGTACGCCAAAGATGCCCCACTTTATCGGCCCAAAGCCAGGGTTTGTTGTCGCCCCATTCGCATAGGCTAAAAACGATGGGTCGACCGGCGCTATAAAGTGCGTCACGCATGGTTGTATAAGCACCTTTTGCATTCAGATTTTCGGTGAAACACCAGTCGTATTTGAGGTAGTCAACTCCCCATTTTGCATACGAAAGAGCATCCTGGTATTCGTGACCCCGACTTGCTGGTCGTCCGCCACAGGTTTGAGCTCCGGCACACGAATAAATACCGAATTTCAAACCTTTTGAATGAATATAATCGGCTAATGCTTTTATTCCGGATGGAAATCGATCGGGATCGGCAACGATAAAACCAAGCGAATCACGTTTTACCTGCCAGCAGTCATCAATCACAACGTATTCGTAACCAGCGTCTTTCATGCCTGATGAAACCATAGCGTCAGCCGTTTCTTTGATCAATTGTTCGCTTACATTGCAGGCAAATTTATTCCAACTGTTCCATCCCATTGGAGGTGTTTTGGCTAAACCTTCAAATTTTTGAGCATTTGCCGAAGATATTCCGGCAATAAGCATTACTGAGAATGCTATTTTTTTTGTGAATTTCATAAGTGTTTTTGACCTCTCCCTAACCCTCTCCCAACCTCTTTCCCCCTTCGGGGACTTTCTCCAAAAGGAGAAAGCAAATGGAAATTTTGTTTAAAGAGGGAACAGGATTACCATTGGTTGTTTTTTAAATGATTAATAATAATTTCTCCTTTTCCCCGTATTTATTTTCTTATTCCCCTTTAGGTGTTAGGGGTTGTTTTGCAACTAATTTTTTGATCGTTTCAACCGATTTTGCAGATCGAAAACCATCGGCAGGCGTATTGATACAATAATCCAATAATTTATCGATAGTAGAAGTTGCCACATGCATGCGTGTATCCGACGAAGCATAATAGATGAAAACCGTTCCATCATCGTCGGCAATCCAGCCATTGCTGAACAGTACATTCGACACATCGCCAACACGTTCTTCGCCTTCAGGAGCCATAAAATATCCGGCAGGTTCGGCAATCAATTTTGTTGGGTCTTGCAAATCGGTGAGGTAAAGATACAACACGTAACGCAATCCGGCAGCACAATTGCGTACACCGTGTGCCAAATGCAGCCAACCTTTTGCAGTTTTAATCGGATGCGGACCTTCGCCGTTTTTCAATTCTTTGATGGTATGATAATAACGGTGATTGATAATTTTCTCATTTTTCACTTCAGCATTAGTTATATCGTCAACGAGTCCCCATCCAATTCCACCACCGCTCCCGGTATCAATAAATCCATCCTGCGGACGGGTATACAACGCATATTTGCCATCAACAAACTCCGGATGAAGTACTACGTTGCGTTGCTGACTTTTGGTTTTCAAGTCGGGTAAGCGTTCCCAATTAATAAGGTCTTTGGTGCGTGCAATTCCGGCAGCAGCAACTGCCATCGACAGATCGCCCGCCGGAGCAGCAGGATCTTTTCGTTCGCTACAGAAAACACCATAAATCCAACCATCTTCGTGTGCTGTGAGACGCATATCATAAACATTGGCATCCGGTTCATCGTTTTCAGGAAGCGTTACCGGCTCATCCCAAAAGCGGAAGTTATCCACCCCATTTGGACTTTCGGCAATGGCAAAAAATGATTTACGATCGTTTCCTTCAACACGAACTACTAATAAATATTTTCCATTCCATTTAATGGCGCCTGAATTAAGTGTGGCATTTACACCAATTCTTTCCATTAGATAGGGATTTGTCTCCCGATTTAAATCATAACGCCATTCGATGGGAACATGAGCAGCCGTTACAATCGGGTTTACGTAGCGATCGTAGATTCCGTTGCTATGAGCCACTTTTGTGTTTTTCTTAGTTAATAATTCTTTGTGTGTTGCTTTGAGTGATGCTAAAGCTTTTTTGAATTCAATCATACTGTTTTATTATCAGTTCTCCAAATCTCTACAGCTGTCAGAAACTTTTTAGAACTTGTTTATATTTTTATTTTGTAATACTCTCTGTTGTTGGTCGAATAACTGCTGCTTTTGAATTCAACTTCAAAATCATCGAAGTCATTCCTTCTGAACTTGCTGTGAGGGTAATTTCTCCGCCTTGTTTTGTTGTTTTTACAATTATTTGAGCTAATCCATTGAATGCTTTTCGCTTCCATTGTTCATGTCCAAAGAGCTGTTCAGGTTCGTGCGAAGCCGGATCACCATTACCCACACCTATTATTTTGCCCGGACCGTTCAGTGTAAATGTCACTTCATTATTGGCTGTAGGTACCAAAAGGTTTTTCTTATCGTTCATCCGAACTGTGATTACCGCCACATCTTCTCCATCGGCATTCAACTCCATTCGGTCAGCAGTAAGTTCTACTTTTGCAGGCTCATCCGAAGTTTGTATTTTTTCAGATACAGTTAGTTTTCCTTTGACAAATCCTTTAGCCACTAATGTTCCCGGTTTATAGTTTACATTCCATTCCAAATGTCCGTTTTTTTCCATTGTTTTTTTTTCCAACGTTTTACCATTCAATAGTAATTCCACTACTTCGACATTGCTGTAAACTGTCACTTTTATTGGTTTTCCTTCGCTGCCTTTCCAGTTCCAATGTGGCATAATATGCATTACCGGCTCTTTTCCCCACCACGATTTCAGGTAGAAAAAAATATCTTTTGGAAATCCGCACAAATCAATGATTCCAAATTGTGAATTGACAGCCGGCCATTCCAACGGATTCGGTTCTCCGCGATAATCGAAACCAGTCCAGTAAAACACCCCCGAAAGGAACGGACGCACAGCATAAAACTTCCAGCCCGACTCTGTACCAACATTCTCCGGCATCCGATTGCTTGCAGCCATACGACCATTCTCTTTATCATCCACATACACGCCACGTGTGCCAATGGTATTGCTTTCTTCGGTTCCAATACCACTTTGCCATGGGAAATTTTTATGATGTTCGTCGATATTGCCCTGCACAATGTAATTATAGCCCATCACTTGCGTAGTTTTTCCGCTTCCATTTTCCCAACCACCCGAAACAGCTACTGTAAATGCCCGAGAGGAATCCAGTTTTTGAGCAAATTCCTGCATGGTTTTGGTAATGCGTGCTCCTTTTTCGTTGCTTTCGATAGCCCATTCTTCGTTGCCAACTGACCATATCACGACCGATGGATGGTTGCGGTCGCGCACCATAAAGCGTTCCAGCAAATCGAAATGCTCCCGATTAATTCCCATTAACCGATTCTCATCCATAACGAGCATCCCCATTCGATCGCATGCATCCAACAATTCCGGAGTAGGCGGATTGTGCGAAGTCCGGATGGCATTGCTGCCCATTTCTTTGAGCTTTCTTATTCGAAATTCCTGCAACGCATCTGGGATAGCAGTTCCAACTCCTGCATGATCCTGATGTATGTTCGTTCCAAGTATTTTTACATTTTTGCCATTTAGAAAAAATCCCAGATTTGGATCGAAACGTACCGTACGAATTCCCACATTTGTCGTATAACTGTCTACAATTTTTCCTTCGGAAATAATGTTGGTTTTCAATTTATATAAGTACGGATTTTCAAGCGACCAAAGCGTTGGTTTATCCAAGTTTATTTTTTGGAAATAGGTTTCGTCCAAATTTCCATTCAAGCTTATATCTTCCAGTTTTTTTGAGACTACTTGCTGATTATTGGCATCCAGAAGCGTTTGCTCTATTGTAAAGTTTTTCCGTTGAGCATATTGATTCTCTACCTTTGTTCGAATAGTCAATTCTGCTTTATCCACGGTTGTTTCCGAAGTTACAAAAGTGCCATATTGTGCCACATGCAGGCGGTTGGTTTTGTTGAGCCACACATGACGATAAATGCCTGCACCCTCGTAATACCAACCTTCTTCAATGCTTGCATCTACCCGAACAGCTACGGTATTTTCACCACCATAATTCAGGTAATCGGTAATGTCATATACCGAACTGGCATAACCGCTTGGCTCATGTCCCATATAAAAACCATTTACCCAAACCGTAGAATTGCGATGAATGCCATCGAATTGAATACTGATTTTACGTCCAAGATCAGAAGCCGACAAATTAAACTTTTTACGATACCATCCCACCGATGTTTCGGGATATTTCCAACCAATGGTTTTATAGCCATGACTATGACTTGCTGAACCCGAAAAAGGCAATTCAACTGCCCAATCGTGTGGCAGATCCACTTCACGCCAGGCACTATCTTTAAATGCCGGTGCAGCTGCTCCATCGCCATAACCAGCTTTTGCAAAATGTGTGAAATATGCAGTACCTGTACCGAAATCCTTTGCAAAATCTTTAGCGTGTCCGAGCGAAAAACGCCAGCCAAAATCCATAAGCAGATGCTCACGCCCCAAAGCTAAATCAGTTGCTTTTCCGCTTTGCGAAAAAACACAAACTACATTTAGCATCAGCATTAGTAATATGGATTGTTTTTTATTCTTCATCTCAAAAAAAAAGATTTAAACTCTATTATTTACCAAGTGAATACAATGATTGAATTTCTTTGCTTAAAAAAATTCCCGGTGTTTCGGTAAACTTCACAAAATCATCGGCTGCCGGATGACCGGGATAAGGTACGTAAAAATGATCCGGTCGATTCACGGCATTTCGCCAAAACAACACATAACTGATTTGATAGGGCTTAATAACAGGTAAGAGTACTTTTGTAAAGTAATTATCAATTTTAAGTGCTTCGCAACCTGTTTCGGCCAAAACCGGAATTTTTCCTGATTTTGCTGCGTAAGTGGTAACTATTTTTAATCCGTTGTCAATCTTTGTTTTATACTCTTCAATATTTTTTTGCTCCGTACCATAAGCATAGGTGTCGAATCCAACAATATCCACCCATTCGTCGCCCGGGTAGCGTTCCAGATATTCCTGTTCGGTAGCCACATCGGCAGGTGAAAATGCGTATAGCAGGTTATGAACGCCTTTTACATCACGCAAATACTTCACTGTCATGCGATATAATTCATTATACTCATCGGGCGTACATTGTTTAGCTCCCCACCAAAACCAACTCCCGGTATGCTCATGGTACATCCTGAAAATAACCGGAAATGGTTCTCCATTTTCATCTTTCAACTCATTGAAAAACGAGGCAAGACGATCGAGCCATGTAAGAAATTTTGCATGATTTACACCGCCGGGTAAAATACTGCTCACCACATTGTTTTGGGCACAGTCCCATGCTGTTTTACCGGTTACAATATTATCGCCGTGCCAACTGATGGTATTGATTCCACCGCGGTCATAGACTTCTCGCATCAGGCGTTTCATGTCTGTAAAATAAATTGAATCCAGGTTATATGGCGCATCAATTTCCAGATGTCCAAGCTCCCAACCTACTACAGCCGGATAATCACCCGTTACGGCTTTTACATCCGAAGCGCCCGGTTTTCCGTACCAACCAATGCCATAAGCCGAATCGTCTTGATGACCTACCATAATGCCTTTGTCAAGATTTTTCAACATATTATGAAACAAGGCCTGCGTTTTTGGCGTTGCTTTCATATCCACCAGAATTGGGATATTTTTCATTTTCAATGCGTATTTCTTCACAAGTTGAACAGTAGCATCGGTGTTAAAAACAGCATTCAATCCTTGTTCTTCCTGTGCCGGATCGCCCAAATAATCATCGCCTTTTTGCCAAAAAACATGTTGTCCCTTAGGACGACCAAAGCCACCCCACGCCCAGAAATTACATCCTGCCAACACATCTTTTTCATTGGAAGATTTCAATATTTTTTCAAAAACCGAACTGTAATATTTATCGCGTAAGGAAGTTGAATCTTTCAGATTGTATTCGTGATGATCACGGGGAAAACCGAATTCTTCCAACACAATGGGTTTGTTCAACTTGCGGGCAACAGCCATATGATTTTTCATGTATTCAGCCGTTATATCAATGCTGTTTTGAAGCGTTCCGGGCATGTTTTTTACATCCAACCAACTCCAGTTTTTTGGCCAGATATGCATGGTCAGGTAATCAATATTCGGGTCGGTATGAATCTGTTCAAAAAGATTCATATCCATTTCGCAACCCCACTGTCCTTCTGAACCAATGCTAACCATGTGATTTTTGTCCAACGATTTGATATATGCTGAAATATTTTTTAACCAGGCAGCAAAAAGCGGTTTGTTTTCATCCGAAAAGGCCCGTGGTTCATTGCCAATTTGCCAGGAAAATATAGTTGGATCTTCGATGTATTTTTTCTTTGTGTAACGGTTGGTACGTTTTATTACTTTTTTAATGTGATTTTTCAATAATCGTTGGCAATCGGCATTTCCGGCATATTGTTTAACATATTCCATGTAAGCCGGCCAACCATCAACCGACGGTATAGGATTTTTTCCTTTCCCAACCCAGTTAAGATATTGACTATAACCGCCCGACCATTCCCACGAATTGGTGAAAAACAACACTGCTTTCATGTCGCGCTTTCCCATTTCGGCAAGTAAAAAATCCAACCCATCGAAAATGGCATCGTTATATTTCCCCGGTTTAATTTGTAATGTTGGTTCAACTTTCGAAGCAATTCCGTTTTCGCCATCGGCACCAATCAATACACGTAAGTTATTGATTCCATTCGCTTTCATAAAATCCAGTTCACGAATCAGTCGTTCACGATTTCCGCCTTCGCCCTGCGAGCCAAGAATAGCTCCGTACCAGAAATTTGTTCCGATAAAATAATATGGTTCCTCATTCTGGACGAAATTACTCTTGTTGTTTATTTTTACAAACAACCTCACCCCTGACCCCTCTAACACCTCACCCCAACCCTCTCCTTTAGGAGAGGGAGAAAGAGGAGAGGGGGGGTATACACCCTTAGCGAAAGTTGTGATATTATTTATGAGGAAAAGCATTATTAAAATGAGAAAAACTAGAAATGACCTCTCCCTAACCCTCTCCCAAGGAGAGGGAACTGAATTTGCATCGTTATTTATATATTCTTTAATGTTCATTTATTGCAAATTATGATAATCAATTGTAATATCTCTTACTCCTCTCCCGAAACCTCGGGAAGGGGTTGGGGGTTATGGTTTATATTCAATTTTATCAGTCCGAAACGGTACCAATGGCAAACCATTAACATCAAATAAATCGGGCATGGCATCGTTTGTAAAACAATAACGAACAGCAACCGGAACTTTCACACTTTTGCTCGAAACCGTAATGGTTCCATCTTTTTCGATTTTAGCAATAGCGGGATAGAACTGATTATCGATTCCTGAAATCTGAAAATTAGCCGGAGATTTTACTTTCGAAGTCAATTTTCCCACCGATTTTATTTTGATATTTATTTTGTCTTTTTTAATAGTAATGCTTTGAAATGTAGGAGAATATGGATTTAGTCCTGTAATTCCGTATTGTTCGGTCAAAGCCAGATTTACCAATCGCATTCCCACTTCTTTTTTAATTCTTGGGTGAATATCTTTGATGTCGTCCACTAAATCGCCTACGGTTATCATGCCGGTTTTAGGGAGCGAAAGTGCCGTTTCTTGTTGTTCGCGCAAATATGCAGCGCTATTTTTCCAATAACCATTCCAGGGTGCAATTTGAACAAAATAAAATGGAAAATCATTGTTAAATGCTTTGCGCCAGCCTGTTATTAACCCTTCGAAAAGTTTTCCGTAGTTTTGTGGTTCGCCGGTATTTCCTTCGCCCTGGTACCAGATTGCTCCTGCAATTCTAAAATTGATAAGTGGATACAGCATTGAATTGTAGATGATGGATGGTGCTGTTGGTGCCCAGTTAACGGGTTTGGTATCTTCGGCCAGCATTTCTAGTTCATTATCTTGCTGATAAACCTCGTTTGGTGTCCAGCTCTGCACATTTGTTCCACCCCAGTACGATGCAATCATCCCAACCGGAACTTTCACTGTTTCGTTTAATTTTTTGCCAAAGAAA
>ERZ795055.2985-NODE-2985-length-12521-cov-5.458768_pt1 | contig 12521 bp, 7 predicted proteins | sample MGYA00375139_ERZ795055 | MGnify/ENA primary metagenome ERZ795055 (study PRJEB30184, sample SAMN05720283) | anaerobic digester metagenome | isolation source: active sludge of municipal wastewater-treating anaerobic digesters | place: USA | collected 2015-01-23 ...
GCGGAGGCTCTCCGAGGGGAGGAGGCCGTCGGCCCCGCCCGCCAAGCCGGCGCCCCGCGTAGCGGCTTCCGGCCTCCCTCCCGCGCCCAGCGGAGCCGCCCCGTCCGCCGCCCGGGCGCCGGGCTTCGCCGCCGACCGGACTCCGGGCTTCGCCGCGTCGAGCGAGCCGCGGGCGGCCTTGCGGGACATCGCCGCGAAGGGCCTGGGGTCGATGAGGGGCGGAAGATGGGAGGGGAAGCGGAGCTCCCTCTCCCATACGAGCTCGGCGGCTTGGGTCCAGCCGGCCAGGAAGGAAGGCACTCCCGGCCTTTCGCCGCCCCCGGCCCGCGCTCCGCGCGCCCCCGCCCCGGGCCGCCGTCTAGCCGAAGGCGAGGTCGAGCCGCCCTCGCCCACCGGTGCGCCACCCTGGGCCGCGGCCTCGCCTTCGGCCGCGCCGCCCGAAAAGGCGCCCTTCTCACCAGCGCCCGGGGCCTCGAGCTCCGCGGCCTTGACGAGGCCGAGCTCGCGGAGGCGGGCGAGCCGTCCTTTAAGGTTCTTGGCCATCGCCGGGCGCGGCTTCGGAGAGGGCCGAAAGGAGCTCGAGGACCGAGGCCTTGACGGCCCGCCCGCCCCGCGCCGCCTGGGGGCCGGCGGCCTCGCCGAAGTCCACCCCGACGCAGGAGGGACAGCCCTCCTCGCAGCCGCAGGAGGCCAGGCGCTCCCTGGCGGCGCGGTTCGCGGGCCCGAGGAGCTCCGCGAGGCCCTCGGCCAGGCCCGTGCCGCCGGGATAGCGGTCGTAGAAGTAGATCGCCGGGACGCCGAAGTGGGGATCGCGGACCCGCTCCGCGAGGCCCAGGTCGCGGCCGTCGCACATGAGGAAGACGGGGGCCAGGTCGTGGATGAGGCGGGCGGCGCCCGCGAGGAGGGCCGCCTTCCCTCCCTCGGGGCAGGCCGCGACGAGGTCGCCCCCGGCGCTCCCCGGAGGCAGGAGGAGGACGAGGCTCCTCGTCTGCATCTCCTCCGGCGGGAGGCTGATCTCCCCGTAGCCGACGTTCTCGTGGGTGTGGAAGCGGAGCTTCTTGTACTTCTCCGCCTCGGTCCGGACCAGGACGTCGCCCAGGACCCAGGAGGCGAGCGGGCCCCGGCCGCCCTGAGCGGCGAGGAGGCCCTCCTCGTCCTCCGTGAGGACCTCGAGGTCGGTCTTCACGATCGAGTCGGTCCAGTAGTCGACCTCCTTCTCCTCCACGAAGCAGGTCTTGTTCGCGAGGTCGAGCTTCCGCACCTTGTACTGGCGCCCGAGGTGGATGTAGACCGCGTCGTCGAAGATGAGCTCCTTGGCGCTCGGCCTGTCCATCTCGCCGATGACGCGGGCCCCGCCGCCCGTCCTGTCGACGATGACGACGTTGTCCGCCGTCGCCGAGCGCAGGGAGATCGCCTCGCTCGGGTAGCCGGCCGCCGACCAGTACCAGCGCCCTCCCGTGAGCCGGACCAGGCCCTCCTCCTCGAGCATGGAGAGGACCTCGGCCGTCGCCTCGGGGCCGGCCTTGCCCAGGGACTCGCCCTCCTTGAAGGGAAGCTCGAAGGCGGCGCACTTCGCGTGGTCGGCGAAGATGTAGGGGTTGTCCGGGTCGATCCGCGCCGACTCGGGGCTCCTGCCGAAGAAGTACTCGGGATGGGCCAGGATGAACTGGTCGAGGGGCGAGGAGGAGGCGACGAGGAAGGCGACGGAGACGGAGCCCCGGCGCCCCGCCCTCCCCGCCTGCTGCCAGAAGCTCGCGAAGCTCCCCGGGAAGCCCGCGACGACGGCCGCGTCCAGGCCGCCGATGTCGATGCCGAGTTCCAGGGCGTTCGTCGAGACGACGCCCTGGATCGAGCCCTCGCGGAGCCCCTTCTCTATGGCCCGCCTCTCGCTCGGGAGGAGGCCCGAGCGGTAGGGGCTCACGCGGACGCCGCCGTTCCCGGTGTACAGGTTCTCCAGGGCCTTCGAGATGTAGGAGGCGATGAGCTCCACCTTGAGCCTGGAGCGGGCGAAGAGGATCGTCTTCACCCCCCGCCGGAGGAGGAGGAGGGCGAGCTTCTCGGACTCCGTCGCCGTGCTCTTCCGGATGCCCTGCACCGGGTCGAGGAGGGGCGGGTTGTAGAAGACCACCCGGCGCTCGCCCCGGGGAGCCCCGTTCTCCGAGAGGGCGCGCACGGGCTCCTCGACGAGGGCGGAGGCGAGCTCCTCGGGGTTGCCTATCGTCGCCGAGCAGAGGACGAAGCGGGGATGGGCGCCGTAGAAGGCCGCGACTCGCTTCAGGCGCCGGATGACGTTCGCGACGTGGCTCCCGAAGACGCCCCTGTAGGCGTGCGCCTCGTCGACGACGACGTAGCGGAGGCCCGCGAAGAAGCGGATCCACTTGGCGTGGTTCGGAAGGACTCCGGAGTGGAGCATGTCGGGGTTGGTGATGACGATCCTGCCCGAGTCGCGGGCGGCCACTCGGAGGGAGCTCGGCGTGTCCCCGTCGTAGGTGTAGATCCCGACGGGGAGGGAGCCGCCCAGGGCCACCTCGTTGAGCTCGGCCTGCTGGTCCTGGGAGAGGGCCTTCGTCGGAAAGAGGTAGAGGGCCCTGGCCTCCGGCTCCTCGAGGAGGGTCTGCACGACGGGCAGGTTGTAGCAGAGGGTCTTGCCGCTCGCCGTCGGGGTGACGACGACGACGTTCTCGCCGGCCCGGATCGCGTCGTAGGAGGCCCGCTGGTGGGAGTAGAGCCGCTCGTAGCCCTTGGCCTTCAGGGCCTCGAGGAGGCGCGGGTCGAGGCCGTCGGGGAGGGGGGCCCAGTCCGCGTCCCGTGCGGGGGCGCTCTCCACGTGGGCTATCCTGGGGGCGACATCGGGGTCGGCGAGGATTTCGTCGATGAATGTCCTGGCGGAAGCGTCGATCATGCCCTATTATATACGCCATGGCGCGCCCTTCGTAAACAGAAGGCGCGCGGAACAGGAGCCTAGACATGCCGAAAGTACTCTCCATCGTGCTCGGCGGGGGCAAGGGCACCCGCCTCTACCCCCTCACGAAGGACAGGGCCAAGCCGGCCGTGCCCTTCGGCGGCAAATACCGCATCGTCGACATCCCGATCTCCAACTGCATCAACTCGGGCTTCCGCCAGATATATATCCTCACCCAGTTCAACTCCGCGTCCCTCCACCTCCACCTCGCCAGGACCTACAGCTTCGACAGCTTCTCGCGCGGCTTCGTGGAGATCCTCGCGGCGGAGCAGACCCTCGTCCACTCCGGCTGGTACGAGGGCACGGCCGATGCCGTGCGCAAGAACCTCATGCACTTCCGGCCCCAGAACCCCAGCCACTACCTCATCGTCTCCGGCGACCAGCTCTACCGCATGGACCTGGCCGACATGTTCAAGCGCCACGTCGAGTCCGGCTGCGGCCTCACGATAGCCTGCACCTCCGTCTCCCGGGAGGACGCGAGCGACCTCGGCATCGCCAAGGTCGACGCCAAGAGCCGCATCGTCGAGTTCATGGAGAAGCCGGGCCCGACGAAGGACGTCTCCGCCTACAAGATCCCGGCGGAGCTCCTGGACGACCGGAGGACGGGCGGCAAGGACTACCTGGCGAGCATGGGCATCTACATCTTCGACGCCGCCCTCATGGAGAAGTCCCTGGAGGGCGACCAGAATGACTTCGGCAAGGAGATCATCCCCTCCATCCTCGCGAAGATGCCGGTCAACGCCTACGTCTTCAACGGCTACTGGGAGGACATCGGCACCATCAAGTCCTTCTACGAGGCCAACCTGGACCTGGCCTCCATCAATCCCCAGTTCAACTTCTACGACGAGGAAAGGCCGATCTACACGCACAAGCGCAACCTTCCCGCCTCGAAGCTCAACTACTCGACCCTGAACCTCTCCCTGACCGCCGACGGCTGCATCATCACGAACGCCGGCCTCAACCACTCGATCGTCGGCGTGCGCACGATCATCGAGTCGGGCGCGAGCCTGGACGGCGTCGTCTGCATGGGCGCCGACTACTACGAGAGCGAGGCGCAGAAGGAGGCCAACGCGAAGGGCGGCGTGCCGAACATCGGCATCGGCAGGGGCTCGATCATCAAGGGCGCCATCATCGACAAGAACGCGCGGATCGGCGAGAACTGCCGCATCGGCATCGACCTGATGGACCGCCCCGAGGGGGAGTACCCGACCCACCACGTGGTCGACGGGATCATCGTGATCCCGAAGAACACGGTCATCCCGAGCGGGACCTCCATCTAGCCGGGCGCCGGCTCTAGACAGGCGAGGCCGCCCCGAAAGGGGCGGCCTCTTGCTTTGCGTCGGGCTCGCCGCGCGCGGTGGCCGCCCACGATGTGGCCCCGCTGCGCGCGGCGGGCTGCGAGGCGTCGCCGGCGGCGGCGGTCCGGGCGCACCGGTCCGGGCGCCGGGCCCTCAGCGGTAGAAGATCCTGTATGCGCCGCCCTCGGCGTCGAGCCTTCCCGTGAGCAGCCAGTAGGTCTTGCCCTCGTCGAAGCGCGCCTCGTGCCGGGCTTCCGCCCCGAGTTCGTCGACGTTGGCGGAAAGCTCCTCGCCGGACTCCGAGAAGATCGCGAGGAGGATCCTGCCTCCCTCCGGCGCCGCGTAGAGAAGACCCTTCTCAGCCTTGCCCGCGCTCCGCCTGAGCGCCACGAAAGGGACTTCCCCGCCGATGGGCAGGCCGTCGGCGAAGAGGTCGAAGCGCAGGTAGCGGTCCAGGGGGAGCCCGTTCCGCGGCTTGAATTTCTCGAGGCTCGAGGCGATGGCCTCGGCCGTCTCGCCGGGGGGCGCGAGGGCGTCGAGCGGCGACCGGAGGGCCTGCCCGTCCGAGGCCGGCCCTCCGAGGGAGAGGAGTTCGCCGCCCGGGCCCAGCAGCCAGAGCCTTCCTCCGGCCGAGACCGGGGAAGCCGCCGGGGCGATCGGCAGCTCGGCCATCCGGGGCTCGGAGCCTGAGTGCCTGGACCAGGCCGCGAGGCTCCCGCCCCTGGCCGCGAAGACCCTGTCCTCGTCCGCGGCCAGGGTCGAGATCGCGCCGCCCCGAACTTCAGGGGGATAGGCAGGACTCGGCTTCGGCGCGCCCGTCGCGGCGTCGAGCTCCGCCGGGCCGCCGCCCGACAGGGCCGCGAAAACCGAGCTCCCAGCGAGGATGGGCGGAACTCCCGGATCGAAGCGGCCGGCGCCGCGGGCGACGAGAATCCCGTCCTTGGCCTCCCTGAGCTCGATGCCGCCCGACAGGGTGACCAGGGCGAGGCGGGAGCCGTCGGCCGAGAGATGCGCCGCCGGCGACTCGAGCTCCCTGCTCCACAGTTCGCGTCCGTCGGACTCCGAGAGCGCGAAGAGTCGCCAGAGGTAAGAAGAGGCTCCGGCGGCGGTCGGCGATGCGGCCGGCGACGCCGTACCCGAACTCGGCGAGGCGGCCGTCGGCGCCGCGGCCGGCGGCGATGCGGCCGGCGGCGATGCGGCCGGGCCGGAAGCAATCGCGGCTTCTGGCGCCGCGGGGGGCGGCGAGACGGCGGCGGCCGGGCCGGAAGCGGTCGGTGCTTCTGGCGCCGCGGCCGGGCTTTGCGGAGCCGCGGCAAGGAGGCAGAGTGCGCCGGGCGAGTAGGCGGCGGCGAAGATTCGGCCTCCTGCCTCGGCGCGCCAGAGCGGCTCGCCGCCCTCGGCGGGAAGGAGGTGGACGGTCCCGCCCTCCTCGACGACGGCCAGCCGCTTTTCCGGCAGGGTGACGAGGGCCGAGGCCGGGCCTCCGCTTCTTCTCCAAGACTCCGCGAGCCCTTCGTCGTAGGCGGCGAGGGATCCGTCCAGGCAAGCCGCGACGAGGAGGGCGCCTGGGGCTTCGAGGAAGGCGAGCGCCACGGCGGGCGAACCCAGCCTGGTCTCCGCCGCGGCTGTCCCCGAAACCGTGTCGACGAGGACGAGGCGCTCGGGGCCGGCCAAGGCGTAGGCGAGATAGCGTCCGTCCTTCGAGGCCACAGGGCCGAGCCTCGGAAGGCCCCGCGGCGCGGCCAAGACCATGGGCTCGCCGAGCGGGTCGGGCAGTCCCGAGAGGAGCCGCGAGGAGGCGTAGGCCAGGCGGGGATCGGGCTGGGCCGCGGCCTTCTCGGCCTCCAGGGCGCGGGCCTTGGCGGAATCAGCCTCCTCGTCGGGGCCGCCCGGCTTGCCGCCGCAAGCCGAGAGGGCCGCGGCCAGGAGGAGGGAGAGGAGGATCGCGGGCAGGAGCGCGCGCGCGGCGCCGGCGAGGGCTCCGCCAGAGAACCCGAGGGAGAATCCGCGGCGCTGCCTCATCGCGTCGCCTCCGCGCAAAGCCCGGCCTCGAAGGCCGCGGCGAGCCGGGCCGCCGCCAGGGCGGCGTCCGCGCCCTTGGGCGGAGGCGGAAAGGCCGAGGCGGGAAGCGCCACGAGGTCGCGGGCGCCCGGATAGGCCGGAACGAAGCGGACGCCGTAGCGCTCGAGGAAGGCGGCGGGCCCCAGGGACTTGAGCTCGGACGCGAGTCCCGCGGCCTCGGCGAAGGCCAAGGCGTAGGCCGGGCCGGCCAGGGCCGGATCCATGGCCGCGACGGCCTCTGCGCCCTCCGCCGCCGGGAAGCGGGCGAGGAGGGAGAAGCGCCGGACCCCCGCCTCGGGCTTGCCCTCCGCGAGGGAAAGGCGGGGCTCGGCCTTGTGTAGGGCCTTGAGCCTCGCGAGCCTCTTGGCGGCCGCCGGGTCCCTCGCGGCGCGCTCCAGGGCTCCCTTCTCCGCCTCCCGGAAGACCGGCCCCAGGCTCTTGCCCGCCGCGGAGAACAAGGCCGCATAACGTTCGTCCTGCGCCGCCAGGGCCAGGAGATCGCGTCGGGCGAGGAGGGCGAGGGCTATCGTCCTCTCCCGCCCGCCTCGGTCGGGCGCGCCCTCGGCGGCCGCGAGCTCGGCCTTCAGGCGGTTGAGCTCGCGGACGGAGGCCTCGAGGGCCGCCGCCTCGTGCGCCGAGGTCGCCTGGCCCGCCGCCTTGCCCGCCGCCGCCGCGGGGGCCAGGGGCGCGGTCCCGGCGGCGGCCGGCTCCTTCGCGGCGGCCGGCTCCTTCGCGGCGGCCGGCTCCTTCGCGGCGGGCGGCTCCTTCGCGGCCGGGGCCGCGGTGCGTCCGCAGAGAAGGGCCAGGCCGAGGCAATCGGCCGGCGACAGGCCCAGGCCGAGAGCCGCTCCGCGGCGGCGCTCGACCGTCATCGCCTCGAGAGCGAGGGACAGTCTTTGGGCGGCGCTCGCTTCCGAGACTCGATAGGGACTCGCCTCGAAGGCCTTGAGGAGGGCGACGGCCCTCTCCTCGCCCAGCGCCCCGAGGGCCTGGTAGGCCGCGTTGAGCGGCGCCGTTCCCGGCGCGCCTTCCTGGCCGCCTTCCATGAAGGCCGAGGGATGGAGGGCGAAGGGCGCGGCCGTGCGCCAGGCGCGGAAGGCGCGGAGGGCGGCTTCGAGCCCGTCCAGGGCGCTCGAGGCCGCGGGAGCGGCCTTGGCGGCTTCGGGCCTCGCGGCCACGAGGGCTTCGGCGGCGGCCTCGGCGTCGCAGGCCGAGAGGGCCGACAGCCAGATCTTCCGTCCGGCGGCTCCGGCCTTCATGAGGGCCTTCCCCGCCGCCGCGCCTTCGGGGAAGAGCTCGGGCAGGCCCTTCGAGCGCCTGAGGAGCTCGGGCTCGGCGGCCAAGGCGGCCTTCTCTCCCAGGCCGGCCGCCGCGACGAGGGCGGCGAGTTCCTTCGCCTTCGCTGCGCGCAGGGCGGATAGCTCGGCGACGCTCTTCCCCTCGGCCATGGCCTTGCCCTCGGCGACGGCGAGGGCCGCGGCGAAGGCCTTGGTTCTCGCGGCGGCCAGGGCCGCGGCGGCCGCCTCGGCTCCCGAGTAGGACGCGTCGGGGGAAATGGCCGAAAGGCCGCCTTGGGAGGCCTCGAGGACGGCTGCCGCCTCCAAGGCGGCGAGCTCGGCCGCCCCGCCCGCCTTCCTCGCCGCGTCCAGGCGGGCCTCTATCCCCTTGTTGGCCGCGTCGATCGCCTCCAGGAGGAGGGCCGCCTTCTTCGCCGATTCCGCGGGAAGGAGGCCGGGCAGCCCCGGGAGCTTCGCGGGCGCGGCGGCCGGCTTGGTCGCCGCCGGAGCCGCCGGCTTGGCCGGCGCCGCGGGCGCGGCAGGCTTGGCCGGAGCGCTCGGCGCGGCCCCGGCCTCCAGGACGAGAAGGGAGAGGAGGATCGCTAGGAGGCCGGATCTCGGCGGGAGAAGGGGACTTCGCATGGCCATCACAACTCTATCGCGCCGGTCGGGCTCATTCCCGGAATTCGTCGGCCCCGATGTCCGGAGCGCCCGGACCCGCCTGGCCTGGGCGGTAGCCGCCTCGGAAATCGGCCTCGAAGCCCTCGAGGGGCAGGGCCCCGTCGACGCAGGCCGAGCCCGCCCTTAGGCGCGGAATGCCCTTGAGCGGCTCGCCGAAGGTATAGGCGGGAGCCTCCTCGATGTTCGGCTTCGCGGCCAGGGCGGGGTCGCCCTTGTTGAGCGCGTTGAGCGCCGCGAGGCCCGCGGGGCCGCGGATGGCGAGGGCCCCCGCCACGAGGTCGTCGAAGCCCCAGAGACAGTTCGCGGCGAGGTCGCCGGGAAGGGGCGCCTCCGTCGATCGGAGGAGGACGGCGCCTCCCGCCGGGGCCTGGAGGATGGAGTTGCGGATCCGGGGAACCCGCCCCTTCGCGTCGAAGAATCGCGAGGCCCCGGGGCGGCCGTCCAGGATGAAGCTGTCGTGCACGAAGGCGGGCGGGACGCCGGAGAGCTCGAAAAGAGTGACGTCTCCGTCCCACGAGATCTCCGCGCGGGAGTTGGCGACGAGGCCCCGGCAATCCGCCAGGCGCCCGAGGAGGAAGAAGCCCGAGCCTCCCTTTCCCTCGAAGAGGCATCGCTCCGCGCGGAGCTCGGCGGCCTCGAGCGAGAGGAGTGAGGAGCCGAGGGCCGCCCTGGAGGAGAGGACCGAATCCTCGAGGAGGAGGGAGCCCCTCTCGAGGTCGAGGCCCGAGAAGTAGCGCAGGCCCTCGGCGGCGGAGAGCTTCGAGCCCGAGAAGGCCGCCTCGGAGTCCGCCGCGACCAGGGCCGCGCCGCTGCGCGCCTCCTCGAGCCCGAGGGTCGAGGCCGACACGCGGATCCGGGAGGCGGAAGCCTCCACGAGGACGAGGTCGCCCCTCGCCCTGCCCCTCAGCCTGGAGCCCTCGAGGTTGAGGCTGGCTCCGCTCAAGGAGACGAGGACTCCCGAGCCCTCGAGCGCGGCCGCGAGTTCCACGCCCTCGAGGGAGAGGGAGCCGCCCTCGACGAGGATGGCCGGGCCGCCTTCCTCGAAGGCCGAGGGAAGAAGGTCGACGAGGGCGCGCTCGCCGGCGAGCCGCTCCCAGGCCGGGCCGTAGCCGCCCGAGAGGACCAGTCTGGAGCCGAGCCTCAAGGGGCGTCCGAGGGCGAATTTCCCGCGCAGCCTGACGAGGCTCCTCCCCGAGGAGAGGGAGGCGCCGATAGCGTCCTCCAGGCTCCTGTAGGGCCGGTCGGGGGAGCCGTCGCCCGCGGCCCCGGCGGCCGAGTCGGCGTAGATCGTGGTCTTGTCGACGAGGAAGCGCCTCGGCTCCATCTCGGCCGAGCGGTTTCCCGCCTCGTCCAGGGCGTAGGCCCTGATCCGGTACTCGACGGGGCCCCGGTCCGAGCCTGGCAGGGAGAGCCTGCCCTCCACCGGCATGAAGGGCTCCTCCCTGCCCTCCTCGGAGACCGAGGCGTAGACGCGGCCGCCTGAGTCGGCGAAGCCGATCTCCAGGGCGCTCGAGGCGTAGGAGGAGACGTCGAGGTCCAGGCGGGGGGCTGGCGGGGGGCGCCGATCCAGGGCGAAGGCGAGAAGGCCGCCCTCTCCCGCGGGGGCGTCCGGAGCCTCCCCGGCGAAGGGCCTGAAGCGGAAGGCGTAGCTCCGCTCCTCGCCCTCGGGGCATTCCACGAGGAGGCCTTGGCCGAGCAGCGGCGAGGCGGGGCCCGGCTCGGGCGGGACGGAGCCGTCCGAGGAAAGCTCGTAGCGCAGGGTTCCGGGCCCCGAGGGCCGGAGGCGGACGGCCTCGCGGGTGGCGGCTCCCGAGGGCGCGCCGAGGACGCCTATGTCGGGTATCGCGGCGGGGCGCTTCAAGAGGGCGCTGGCGGTCTCGCTCTTGCCGCCGGCCGAGACGCCGTACCAGCGCAGCTCGACGGAGCCCTCCCCCGGAGGCAGGGAGAGGGGTTGGCTGTAGGGCCGGAAGGGCGAGCCGGCCATCGAGACGTAGAGCTCGCCGTCTGCGGCGGGAAAGGCGACGAGGGCGCCCGAGCCGGGCGGGCCAGCGATGAGGCTCGGACCCTCGGGCGGGGCCGGGACCCGCGCCGCCTCGGGCCGGTGCGCGAGGGGGACGAAAAGGGCCTCGCTCCTCGCGCGGAGGCCCGAGGAGTCCTGGACCGCCAGGTGGACCCTCGCCTCGCCCGAATAGCCGTAGGGGCACTCGAGGACGAGGAGGGCCTTCCCGCCCGAGCGCTGGAGGGGGGCGTAGGCCGCGGCGTCGGCGAGGGGATCGCGGGGATTCACCGCGGCCAGGACGGCCGCCGATTCGGGAGCCTCCACTGAGACGACGCTGCGCCCGGCCTCCTGCGCCACGAGGGTCGCGGCAAGCTCGGGGAGGGGATCGGCCCTGGGCGGGAGCCTCGGGGCCTGGGCCGGCGGCTCGGCCACTCCGAGGCCGGAGGCCGCGAGGCGATAGACGAACCTGGAGGGCTCGCCTCCGTTCCCCGCTTCGTCCACCGCGTAGGCGAGGAGGACGACGGTCTCCGTGCCCGAGGCTGGCGGCCTCAGGACGGGGCGGCGGGAGGGGTCGTAGGGCTCGAAGACGAGCTCGGCAGAGCCCGGGCCCAGGAGGGCGCAGCGCAGGGAGGAGCCGGCCTCGGCGGAGAGGGAGACCGCGACGGCCTCGCGCAGGACGCCCTGGGAGGGCGAGGCCCTGGGGGGAGCGGGCGGCAGCTTGTCGATCCGGAAGCGATAGGCGGTCTCGCGCCGGCCGCCCGGCCCCTCCACCGCCACCTCGAGGCCGTAGGCCCTGTCCTCGCGGGGCGCGGCGCCCAGCCTGAGCGGCCGGTCGAAGAGGGTCCAGGGCGCCTCGGGGCCGAAGCGGAAATAGGCCGCCGCGCCCGGCTCGGAGGGCGGGAGGAGGCCGAAGTCCGACCTCGACACCGCGGGGGCGGCCTCGGGCTGGTAGAGGGGGAAGGAGGAGGAGGCCGCGCCTTCGGCCGCCGCCCGCCCCGCTCCGGCCGCGAGGCCGAGGAGTACGAGGAGGGCAGGCGCGGTCAGGCGGCTCGCCATGGGCTCACTTCTTGAGGACGCGGAGAATTTCCTGGAGCTCGGGGTCCTCGGGATAGTAGTGGGTCCGGAGCTCGTCCTCGGAGAGGCCCACGAGCTCGTGGCTCATGTAGTGGATCCAGACCTCGTCCTCGGGCCGCGTGATGACGTGGCGCCTGCACCAGTAGTCGGGGACTATGGGAAGGCGGTCGTCCCGGTACTCGCAGACCTTGTAGTCGTGCACCGCGACCTTGACGTCGCGGCGCGGCAGGCCCTTCTCCAGGATGATCTCCGTGAGGTGGTTGACGGTGCGGCCGGAATCGTAGATGTCGTCGACGAGGAGGACCTTGTCGCCGTGGCGCAGGTACTCCGGGCTGTAGGTCCAGCCGTCCACCCTGACCTGCTCGCGCTGGTTGATGTCCGCGTAGGACCGCGCGACGACGGCGGCGTAGAAGATGGGCCGCGAGTCCTTCCTGACAATCTTGAAGTACTCGCTGATGACGTTCCCGATGTACGCGCCGCCCCGCAGGGAGACGTAGATGACGTCGGGGACGAAGCCCTCCTGGTGGATCCTGAAGGCCATCTTGAGGGCGTTGTTGCGGACGACGTTGTACGGCACGAATTCCTTGCGAACGGTGGACACGGTGACCTCGCCTTCCGGCGCCGCGGTCGGCCCCTCTCGGGGCGCGCGGTCGCTCGACGAAGGCGGCCGCGGGAAAGGCTGTTCCCCGCGGCCGCCCATGGAAAGACTATAGCGTCACTTCCTCACGTATGCAAGCGTGGAGACCGTCTGGCCGTCGCGGTTGACGGTGAAGGCGATCTTCCTCTCCTTCGGGTCGTTGAGCAGCCTGAAGAAATCGCCCAGGCCGGCGACGGGCTTCTCGTTCACCTCCGTGACTATGTCTCCGGGCTTGAGGCCCACGGTGGCCGCCGGGGACTTGGGGAAGACGTTCGTGACCAGGATGCCCTTCGCGTCCTTGGGCAGCTTCGACTTGTCGATGTCCTCGGACTTGAGGGAGATGACGTCGAGGCCCGGGAAGAGGTTCCCGTCGTTGGAGGCCACCGAGTCCTTCCGGGCCTCGATGGTGACCTCGAGCTCGATCCGCTTCCCGTCGCGGATCGCGGCGAAGCGGGCCTTGCGCCCGACGGGCAGGTCCCCGACGGAGATCGGAAGAGCACACGTCTGAACTCCAGTCACTGTGCGTTATCTC
>ERZ795055.2986-NODE-2986-length-12517-cov-8.975044_pt1 | contig 12517 bp, 8 predicted proteins | sample MGYA00375139_ERZ795055 | MGnify/ENA primary metagenome ERZ795055 (study PRJEB30184, sample SAMN05720283) | anaerobic digester metagenome | isolation source: active sludge of municipal wastewater-treating anaerobic digesters | place: USA | collected 2015-01-23 ...
GGAAATCCCGGATTGCTGTACCTGTCGTCAGAGTTGAGCTCCCACAGCTTCTTAAGTGATGCCTGCGGGTCCGCGGGATTGAATGTCCAGGTGACCCTGACACGCGATTTTGACAGACCTTCCATCAGTACCGCAAGGTTGTCATTTCCCCACATGATCCCCTGGAACCGCTTCTCCGTAGCAATGAACGGGACAGGATCACCTGCAAACGGAGCATCCAGCATGTAGACCTGGTCATGGAACTGCATCTCCTTTGCATGATAGTTACCCTCGTCAAGGGCTTCGGCCCACATCAGTGATGCAGGCCTGTCACTGCGCCAGCTGTAGTTTCTGGGGCCGGGATTGACAACGTCATAACCCCTTGGAAGGTTCTCCTGCAGTGGCTGTACAAGCAGGGTTCTGACTGCAGTGCCGTCAATGCTCCATATCTCGGTGCGGGAGGGGAAATAATAGTAGGGAACCACGTACGAGAAGGGCCTTTCTGTCAGCGTTACAAGAAGCCATTTGCCGTCAGGTGAGGGAGAAGCATCTGTAATCATCCCCTTGCGGCCCAGCGGTACGGATGTCTGGCCATCCCATCTTACAAGCTCCGAAGTGGCGTAAAATTCAAATATCTTTTCATCATCGACTGAACCGAGCAGGTCCTGGAATGTGCGCGACTCACCCTGGATGCCTTCGCTCTCCTGGATGGAGGGTCCTGCCGGCACGGGAGATGCTTCAGGGGCACTCCCCCTGTTGCGCAGTGTGCGGAGATAAATTACAGAGCCGTCAGGCAGCCATGAAATCGTGCGGCGGAAGATGCCGTTCAGCCCTTCATCGGTTTTGCGCGCGGTCATCGTGGCAACATCGGCAACCCACAGTTCAATTGTGTTTCCCGTCGTGTTGGTGAAGGCAAAACGTTTACCGTCGGGTGACCATGTCACGCCGCCAATCTCAGGATCAGCCGGTAGGCCTTGGAGCTCTCCCGGTACGGTTCCGTCGGTCTTCATGACGGAAATCCTGTTTGCACCCTGTCCCCTGCTGGGACCGTTGGTTGCAGGATCGAAACGTATGCCTGCAAGCCGCAGCTCAGGCTGTGACAGATCGGCAATTGTTGGAAGACCCGGCCTGTGCAGCAGCAGCATCGTCTGGTTGTCAGGGCTGAGCAGTACTGAGGGAGTCTGCGGGGCATCAATCAGTGATATAATTGATTCCGGGGGAAGCTGGTAGCCTTTGTTATCCTGTGCACTGGCATTGATAAATGCACCGGCAAGAAAGAGGATGGAGAGGATTTTGCGCATCATATGATTAAGTTTAGATGAGTCTCAAATTTAATCTTATAAGTTCAGTTGGAAAAACAATCAGATGCTATTATTGTTTTTTAACTTTCGGCACAAACAGTTATGGCAATGCAGGATAAAGGGATTAAAAATGAATTCGGCCGTGATGCGACTGAAGCTGTAAAAATCCTCCGCTCGGGGGGAGTGATTCTATACCCCACTGACACTGTCTGGGGGCTTGGGTGTGACGCCACCAATGCGCAGGCTGTCCGCCGCATTTACGAGATCAAACAGAGAGCTGAAAACAAGAGCCTCATCATACTTGTCAATTCAGTCCCGATGCTGGAGAGGTACGTAGACAATCCTCCCGAGGTGGCCCTTCAGATGGCAGAGCTCTCCGAGAAACCAATGACAGTAATATACGACAGGGGCAGGAGCCTGGCTGAGGGAGTTGCCTCGGCCGACGGATCGGTTGGTGTGAGGGTATGCAGCGACCCTTTCTGCGATGCACTCATCACAGGGTTGCGCAAGCCGCTGGTCTCCACCTCTGCAAACATCAGCGGAAACAGCACGCCGGCTATTTTTGACGATATAAGTGAAGAGGTGAAGGGGGCAGTTGATTATGTCTGCCTCTGGAGACAGGATGACCGAAGCAGGTCAAAGCCCTCTTCGGTCATCAAAGTATCCGGAAACGGTGTAGTGAAGATTATCCGCGGGTGATTATCTCATCCGCACCTTGCCTGAACCTGACACGGAGGCATCTATCTTCGGGTTGCCCGAATAGAATATGTTCCCGCTGCCAGAGATTGAGGCACGGAGCATTTCCTTAACATTGCAGTTACAACTGCCACTGCCGGAAATCCTTGCTTCAAGGACGTTGATCCCGGTGGTCTCCCCCTGATATCCACCTGAACCTGAAATAGAGAGATCAAGCTCCCTGATTGTACCGTTTCCGTCAATGTTAAGACTGCCTGATCCGGATATGGAGCACTCGACTTCCCCGAGCGCCACATCACGGAGCAATGCCCTGCCACTGCCGCTGATGGCCACGTCCAGCTCGTCCCCCCTGAGAGGATCATTCACTGTGACTCTCCCTGAGCCTGAAACGCTTATGCCTTCAAGGGCAGGCATGGTGATCCGCACTGTTACCCTTTTGTTCCCGGAGTCAAACCATTTGTCCCTCCTGATCCTCAGCTCATCCCCGACAATCTCGGTTTTAACTTCTCTGAGATAATCCCTGTCACCCTCAAGTTCAACACTGAACGTATTCCCAAGGCTTATAAAAACATCGCCTGAAAGGGCAAATGCCACCTTGCTGAATCCCCTGAGGTCTCTCTTTTCCGATTGGGTTGTCTGTGCCAGTGAAACCTGGGCAAGCAGGATTAAGATAAATGCTGAGGCAAAGATTTTTTTCATGACTGCTCCGTATTAATATTAGGTACTTACTTGAGAAAGACGCCAAAATAAGTCCTGCGCTGCACGGGCAGAGCAAAAATCACCCCGGCCGGTCAGGAGTTCAGGCTGATGAGGCCCCCGGGAAGGGCCATCCTGATTGTCCTGTGCTTCCGGTCAACGGATATGATCAGATCCGGATGAAGCGGAATCAATACCTCTTCACCATTTATTAACGTCACGGCCATAAGCTGGCCCGGGTTTCGGATGATTTCGGCAATAGTTCCCGAGAGGCCGCTGCCTGAATCAGTCAGGGTGTAACCGGTCAGTCCCTCCAGTTCATCAGGGGTCTCCTCTCCCCCCTCCGCGCGCACCTCGCACCCTTTAAGATGGGCCACGGATTCAGGCGTAAGGTAATCATCAAAAGAAATTATAAGGGTGTCAGTGGTGGTCTGGTATGCCTCGCGTGTAAAAAAAGGAACCGGTATCCCGTCTTTTACGACGAATACCGGTTCTCCCTTTTTCGGTTCCCCTGTGATGCCGCTCTCGCTCCTCACAACCACGGCTCCCTCGAAGCCGTAGGTCTTTGTTATTCTGCCAATCGTTCTCATCCGGCGGCGGCAGGGGAATAAAAGACCTTATTCGGTCTTTGCACTCTCTTCTGCAGAATCTTCTTTGACTTCGGCTGCAGGAGCCTCTGTTTCAGCCTGGGCTGAAACCTCCTCAGCTGCTGCTTCAGTTGCTTCGGCAGCAACCTCTTCTGCTACTGCTTCAGGAGCCTCGGCGGCGGCGGCGGCTTTTGCTGCTGCCTCTGCCTCAGCGGCCAGTGCGGCTGCCTTTTTGGCAAGCTCGGCTGCTCTCGCTTCCTTGATCACTTTTTCGGCCTCAAGTCTTCTCTTGCGGGCGTCTTCACCCAGCTTCTCAAGACCTGATTTCTTCATTTCGATCTTCTCTTCCTTGCTCTTCAGCCATTCATTAAAGCGACGGTCGGCTTCAGCTTCGTCAAAAGCACCTTTCTTTACACCTTCAAGGAGATGTTTCTTCATCATGACACCCTTGTACTGAAGGATTGCCCTGCATGTGTCTGTAGGTTGCGCACCTTTCTGCAGCCATCCCAGTGCCTTCTCGAAATTGATGTCGATAGTTGCCGGGTCAGTGATCGGATTGTAAACTCCGATCTTCTCAATGAATCTGCCATCACGTGGCGACCTGCTATCTGCTACCACCACGTGGTAGTAGGCCTGCTTCTTGCGGCCCTTCCTAGCTAATCTGATTTTTACTGACATTTAAAGAATTGGTTAATTGTTACTTGTTTAAAATGAGGGTGCAAATATACCACATTTATCCGATTTGCAAAAATAATCCGGAGTGACTCATGTTGATAAATAAATTGAACGGAAAGGGAGCTTTTTGATATTTTTGTTTCCGGAGCCACCACAGGCGCAAATCCCTCTATCATGTCCTCATTTGTTCATTTACACGTACATACACAATATTCAATCCTTGACGGCGCATCAGCTGTCAAGTCACTTGTCCGCAGGGCGAAGGAGCTCGGTATGGAAGCCCTGGCCATCACCGACCATGGAAACATGTTCGGCACAAAGGAGTTTCACGATGCCGCCACAGCCGCCGGGCTGAAACCTATCCTGGGCTGCGAGATATACGTTGCCCGCACAAGCCTCGAGGACAAGACCTCCGTTGAGGACCGCTCCGGAGACCACCTCATCCTCCTTGCAAAAAACAAAACCGGGTACCATAACCTTGTCAAGCTTGTCTCACAGGCATGGATAAAGGGATTCTACTACAAGCCCAGGATCGACAAGGAGCTTCTCCGCGCGCACAGCGAAGGGCTTATTGCCTCCTCGGCATGCATCGCCGGCGAGGCGGCACAGGAGATCCTCTCAGGAAACATCCGCACCGCCGAGGAAGCCATCCTTTCATATAAGGAGATATTCGGCGATGACTACTTCCTCGAGGTACAGCGCCATGAGACGACAGACCCCACGGCTGACGTGACTGTCTTCCCCCTGCAGCAAAGGGTTATAGCTGCATACCGGGAACTGGCTGCAAAGCACAACATAAAAATCATCGCCTCAAATGACGTACACTTCATCAGGCAGGACGAGGCAGAGGCACATGACAGGCTCATCTGCCTTAACACCGGAAAGGACATAGACGATCCCAAACGGCTTCGCTATACAAAGCAGGAGTACCTGAAGAGCGGCGAGGAGATGGCTGCGATATTTGCCGATATGCCCGAAGCCCTGAGCAACACCATCGAAATCGCTTCCAGGGTGGAGGAATACAGGCTCAACAGCGAACCTATAATGCCTGATTTCTCCATACCGGAGGAGTTCTCTGACAAGGATGATTACCTCAGGCACCTGACTTTGAAGGGTGCCGCAGAGCGATGGGAGACAATCACCCAGGAGATACAGGCAAGGATAGACTTCGAACTGTCAGTCATTAAGGGGATGGGCTTCCCGGGCTACTTCCTGATAGTGCAGGATTTCCTGAGAGCGGCTCGCGAGATGGGGGTATGGGTTGGCCCCGGTCGCGGCTCGGCAGCCGGAAGCGTTGTCGCCTATGCGCTTCGGATAACAGACATTGACCCGATAAAATATAACCTCCTGTTCGAGAGGTTCCTCAACCCTGACCGCATCTCCATGCCTGACATAGACATTGACTTCGATGAGGACGGGCGCGAGAAGGTGCTTCAGTATGTAGTGAACAAATACGGTCACGACAGGGTTGCACATATTATCACCTTTGGCACCATGGCAGCCAAGATGGCCATCAGGGATGTGGCGAGGGTCCAGAAGCTGCCGCTCCCGGAAGCCATCAGGCTTACAAAGCTGGTGCCGGACAAGCCCGGAACCACACTCGCTTCGGCATACGAAGAGGTGCCTGAACTGCTGAAGGAGAAGGAGTCAAAGGAGCCGCTTGTGGCCCAGACCCTGAAATTCGCCGAGGTGCTCGAGGGAAGCATCAGGCAGACCGGGGTGCACGCCTGTGGCATCATCATAGGCAAGGATAACCTGTGCGAACACATTCCCATATGCACAGCAAAGGACACAAACCTCTACGTTACACAGTACGAGGGGAACCACGTTGAATCGGTCGGGCTGCTGAAGATGGACTTCCTGGGGCTGAAAACCCTCTCAATAATGAAGGACGCCGTTGACAATATCAAAAAATCAAAGGGGGTCACAATCGATCTTCAGACACTGGAGCTCGACGACAAAATCACCTATGAGCTCTTCAGCAACGGCGAAACCACCGGCGTGTTCCAGTTTGAATCAGTTGGGATGAAGCGCTACCTGCGTGAACTGAAGCCTAACCACTTCGGTGACCTTATTGCAATGAACGCCCTCTACCGCCCCGGGCCGATGGAATACATCCCGCAGTATATCAGGCGCAAGCACGGCAGGGACAAGATCATCTACGAGGTACCGGCCATGGAGAAATTCCTGAAGGAGACATACGGGATCACCGTGTACCAGGAACAGGTGATGCTCCTCTCACAGGAACTGGGCGGATTCACAAAGGGTCAGGCCGACTCGCTGCGCAAGGCGATGGGGAAGAAGAAGCGTGACATAATGGACAAGCTTAAAGAGCAGTTCATTGAGGGGTGCCGCGTGAACGGATATGACCAGAACACAATCAATAAGATCTGGACTGACTGGGAGTCATTTGCAGAATACGCATTCAACAAGTCACACTCCACCTGCTACGCCCTGATAGCCTACCAGACGGGGTATCTCAAGGCTAACTACCCGGCTGAGTTCATGGCAGCCGTGCTCAGCCGCAACATCAGTGACATCAAGAAGATCACCGTCATGATGGAGGAGACACGGCGGATGGGTATCGAGGTGCTGGGACCGGACGTCAATGAGAGTTTCCTGCAGTTCACAGTAAACCGCAGCGGCAACATCAGGTTCGGTCTCGGAGCCATCAAGGGTGTTGGCGAAAATGCCGTTCTTCACCTGATAGAGGAGCGTGAGAAAAACGGACCCTTCAGAGACATCTGGGATCTCGCCGAGAGGGCAAACCTCAACACTGTCAACAAGAAGATGCTTGAGGCAATGGTTGTCTCGGGAGCCCTCGACGGACTTCCGGGGATGACCCGTGCACAGTACTTCTCCGCTGACGGAAAGGGCTCCAGCTTCCTCGAAAGCCTCATCCGCTACGGCACAAGCGTGAAAAACATAAAAAACAGCACCCAGCAGTCTCTCTTCGGTGACACCGGCGGATTCGAGCTGGTGCGCCCGGAACCTGCGCCATGTGCCGACTGGACCAAGCTTGAGAAGCTCAACAAGGAGAAGCAGGTAATAGGCATCTACCTCTCATCACACCCTCTTGACGACTTCAGGCTTGAGATCAACACCTTCTGCAATGCCACCCTTGCCGATCTGCAGAACCTGAGCGAGTTTGCAAACCGTGAGGTATGCGTTGCAGGCATCGTCACTGACACCCGCAGCGGGGTGACAAAAAACGGAAAGCCCTTCGGGGGATTCACATTGCAGGATTATTCTGATTCATTCTCATTCCTGCTGTTTGACAAGGATTATGTCGCGTTCAGCAACTATTTCAGGAATGATTATCAGCTGCTTGTCAAGGGCAGGGTGCAGGGAAGACATTTCAATCCCGATGAGCTTGAGTTTAAGATAAAGGAAATTCACCTTCTGACAGCAGTGCGTGAAGATCTCATCAAATCGATAACAATCAAGCTCAAACCGGAACTGGTGAACACCGAGTTCATCAAGAACCTGAAATCAATAATCACGGAGAACCCCGGGAACAAATCGCTCAAATTTCTGTTGATAGACCATGACAACAAGATTACGATACCGCTCTTCTCGAGAAGCATAAAGGCCGGCATAACAGATGAGCTCCTTGGATGGATCGAAGATAATCCCGAACTCGATTTTAAGGTAAATTAGCACGGCGGTACGTTTTGTATCAGCTGAATTTTGTAAGTTTGAATAAATGAAGAAAAACAATAACAGAAACAAATAATACTATGGCACAGCAAGTTAACGACAGCAATTTTGATGAGGTTGTATTGAAGTCAGACAAACCCGTAATCGTGGATTTCTGGGCTGAATGGTGCGGACCCTGCAGGATGATTGCCCCGTACATTGAGCAGATTGCAGAGGCTTACAAGGATAAGGCGCTCGTCGTTAAGTGTGATGTAGACAGCTCACCTGACGTTGCCCGCAGGTTCAGCATAAGGAATATCCCTACTGTTCTCTACTTCAGGAACGGGGAGGTGGTAGACAAGCAGGTGGGGGCAGCTGCCCGCTCGGCGTTCGAAGCCAAACTCACGCCACTGCTCTGATCCGCTTATGAAGGTTTGTGTTTTTGCAGCTTCCAGCAGCCGCATTGATGATGCCTACAAGAAGTCTGCTGAAGAACTTGGCGTGGCCTTCGCCCGCGAAGGTGTGCATGCTGTCTACGGTGGCGGAGGGATAGGACTGATGGGCATCTTTGCCGATTCACTGATGGCACACGGAGGATCAGTCACCGGAGTGATCCCGGGATTCATGATGGATGAGGGCTGGGGACATGACGGGGTGACTGATATGATCGTGACACCGGACATGTCAGAACGGAAGAAGACTATCTTCGCCATGTCAGATGCAGCCGTGGCGCTGCCCGGCGGAGTAGGCACACTGGAGGAACTTACGGAGGTGATAACCCTCAAGCAACTGGGCCAGTTCAACAAGCCAATTATCATTGTTAATGTTGACGGATTTTATGACCACCTGATAGAATTCTTTGACCATATGGTCAGAAGCCACTTCATGCGGCTCGAACACAAGGATATATGGCAGATTGTCACAACTGCCGACGAGGTGGTGCCGGCTATCCTCAACTATACCGGCTGGCACGCCGATCCGAAAGTGATTGCAAGGATCTGATCTCTGACCTGCAGATGACCTGCAGGCAATCGGCAGTGATCCGGGGTGATCCGGAGTGACTGCGGGGTGATTGCGGGGTGATTGCGGAAGTCTTGTCTTCTTACCCGGAAAGGGTCACGAGCCAGCGGGGAGAGTTACGGGATTCTTGTTCCTATAAACAATATGTCATCCACCTGGGGCACACTGCCCATCCACTCCCTTATTGACTTTTCCAGTCGGCGCTTCTGCTCATCTACCGGCAACATGTAGATTTTTGAGAGAAGTGCCCTTATGTTTACGGTCTTGAATTTCTTCTCATGCTGACCACCGAACTGGTCACCAAAGCCGTCAGTGAAGATATAGAGCATATCTCCGGGCCTGACATCTACCTTTTTGTTCGTAAAGCTCTTACGGGCCTGGCCGTCAATCATCCCTATCGGGAACCTGTCACCCCTGTAGATAGTCACAACCCCGTCGCGCACATGGTACAGCGGCTGATATGCTCCGGCATATTCAACCGTATGTTCCAGGATGTCATATGAGACAATAGAGATATCCATCCCGTCACGCACCGCTTTTTCGCTTCGCTGGAGAAGGGAATGAACAACCTCTATGTTAAGATGGTCAAGTATCTCTGACGGCCTTGTTATTCCGCTTTCCCTGACAATCTTGTTGAGGGAGTTGTGGCCGATTATTGACATGAACGCGCCTGGCACACCGTGACCCGTGCAGTCGACCGCCGCAATGTACTGCCTGAAACCGCTGTCATGCATCCAGTAGAAGTCGCCGCTGACAATATCCTTTGGCATGTAAAGCACGAAAGTGTCATTGAAATAGTTTTCAGGTGGCATCATTGCTGCCTGTATTCTCTCGGCATACCGTATGCTGGCGGTTGTGTCCCTGCTCTTCTCCTCCAGCTCGAGGCTCTTGCTCACAACTTCGGCTGTTCTCTCCTCCACCTTTGCCTCGAGGTATTCCTTCTCACGCCTCAGGGACCTCTCGCGTATTGTAATGAAGAGATAGATCCCTGCCGCCAGGAAGGTGGCACACAGGATGATGAACCATGATGTGGCATATACAGGCCCCCTGATTGAGAAGGAGAGCTTTGCGGGCACCTCGTTCCAGTAGCCGTAGTTGTTTGAGGCCCTTACCATGAATGTATACCGGCCCGGCCCGAGCGAGGAGTATGCAGCCCTGCTCTGGTCCGTTGTGATCCAGTCCTCATCAGCCCCTTCAAGCATAAACTGGTACCTTACGGCACCGGGGTTGACCAGGCAGATGCTTAGGAAATCAAAGATGATCCTGTTCTGGGTATGCATCAGCCTGACACCGTCACGCATCGGGAATATCTCATAGTTGACAAGCGTCCGCCAGATATGTGTGACAGGCTCAGTCACCATCGGAGGTATCTTCGAAGGGGTTAGCTTCATGGCTCCGTTGGAGGTCCCGAACCAGAGATCACCCATGTCATCAGTAAACGAAGCATTTGGCCGTGTCTCTATTCCCGTGAAGCCGTTCTTCTCATTGAAGGAGGAGATTTTACCGGTGTTGCTGTCATACCTGTTAAGCCCCAGGTTGGTCCCGATGAAAAGGTTGCCGGAACGGTCAGACTGAAGCAGGTTCACCGAGTTCATCAGCAAACCGTCAGCCTCTGATATCTTCTTTATGACCGCATCGTTCTTCAGCCCGTAGAGTCCGTCTATCGTCCCGACCCATATGATCCCGTCAGGAGTCTCCGTGATTGCTGTCGGATGGACATCACTCCTGAATGTCACGGAGGTGAATTCATTACTGCCCGGAATATGCTTGGTCAGCCCGTTTCGTTCCTCGGTGCCGATCCAGAGGCAACCGCGGCTGTCGCAGAACAGTGTGGTTATATTATTGCCCGTCAGGCCGTTGATCTGGGTGAAGGTCTGGCTCTCCTTTCGCTTCACATCCCACAGGATGAGGGCACGGTCTGTCCCTATCCACAGATTGCCCCGCTGGTCCGTGGTCATAGCCCCGATCCTTAGTGAACGAAGACTCGCGTTGAGGTCAAGGTCATACCTGTAATTCTTCTCAACCATGTCATACCTGTATACCTCGTCTCCCGATGTGGCGATCCATACATTCTCGTTGCCGTCAGGCCTGATTATGTTAACCTGGATCCCTTCGAGGGCCGGAGGAAAACCGTTCAGCTTGATCCGGTCCTCTTCCTTGAGAGCAGGATTGTAAAGCGCCATCCCTTTCCCTGTACCAAACCAGTACTTGCCGGAAGGATCCTGCGCAATTGTGAAGACATCATTTGAGGGAAGGAACTGCGGTGCCAGGTAGGAGGTGAAGTGATCTCCCTTGTATATGAACAACCCGGCGTCCCGGTCAGCAATCAGTACGTTCTTTTCCTTGTCCTCTATCATGCATAGTATATGCTGAGCCTTCAATCCGTTGCTGTTGTTGAAGACCGTTGCCCCTTCCGGTGAGAATACAGTTATCCCTCCCCTGCTCTCCCAGTCTTCCATTGATGAAACCCATATGTTTCCACGGTAGTCTTCAAGGATATATGTGACGAAGTTTCCCCACAGGCCGTTTCGGGTATCGTAAAAGCCCATCTCGCCTGTCTCTGCATCCTGGCGGTAAAGCCCCCCGTTAAAGGTTCCGAACCACATGTTGCCCCGGGAGTCTTCAAAGATTGTTGTTGTCAGGAAGTAGCGGGTGAGCCCTTCAGGATTATACGGTATGAACCTGTCACTTGCATGGTCATACTTCTTTATTCCCATGTCAGTGATGCAGAAAAGGTTGCCGCGACGGTCAGCATAGAAGCCGAAGGCATCATTGCTGAGACCCTGGCGTCCCATATACTGCTGCCCGGTCATCAGGACAGCCCTGTGGGCGGGCATGTCAAGACGAAGAGCTCCGCCGAGAGATGTTGAAATCCAGATTGAACCTTCATACTCCACAATACCTGTTACATCTCCGGTAAGGCTCGTAACCGGTCTGACCGGGTCACTGATACGGGCGGAATCAACACCCACAAACATCCCGGGGGAGAATGAGAGTCGTCTGATTATGTTGTCCTCGATTATTGAGAGCCCACCCCCTATGTGTCCGAGCCACAGCCGTCCCCGGCTGTCCTCGAAAATGCTCTTCACCCCTCCGGGTGCAAGGCTGTCCGATGTCGAGAAATTTTCAAACCGGAGGCCGTCAAAACGGGTGACACCGCTGCCTGTCCCGAGCCAGATGAAGTCATTGGCATCCTGTATGACAGTGTATACCTTGGAGGCGCTCAGACCCTCCTTGGAACCGTACTGTTCAAAATAGTAGTTCTGCCCACTGAGAACCGGGGTCAGGATAATAAGAGACAGAAGCAGCAGGGCTGTGACAAATGGTGATCTTATGCCGGAATTGCTGCTTCGTCCGTACATCAGGTTATTTCTTTACAAAGAAGAAGGTTCCGTCCTCGTCCTTCAATCCCGTTATCTTGCCAAAAGTGGGCTTTTGCTGGTTGTTCAGGGAAACTGCCTTTGTCACCTGCTGCACAATCTCCTCAATTGCAATGCATGTATTCGGATTGCCGCGAAGGGTGTTTGCAAAGGTGCGCGTGAACTGGGAGTCATCAACGGCAAGCTCATAACCGGCCGATGAGAAGATCTGGCTCGACTTGAACTGCGTTGCCCGCCAGTCGGCACAGTTGCGCGGTTTCAGCTCCGAACGCATCGCCTGGTAAAAACTGGGGCCTGACTCGCAGGCATCTGTTATTACGAGCACATGAGTCAGATAGTTCATATAGGTCTCCATCGAGGCCCTCAGCGTATTCAGGCTGTAATATGTGAACTCCTCATCCCTACGGGCGTCAACAGGTATCCAGTAACCCACATCATTTATAAACTTGCCGTGCCCGGCGAACCAGATTACAAGTGACTTGATCTGCTTTGCCCTCACCTCATCACGAAGGTCTATCGAGAAAAACTTCTCCATCTGCTGCTT
>ERZ795055.2995-NODE-2995-length-12504-cov-4.969797_pt1 | contig 12504 bp, 11 predicted proteins | sample MGYA00375139_ERZ795055 | MGnify/ENA primary metagenome ERZ795055 (study PRJEB30184, sample SAMN05720283) | anaerobic digester metagenome | isolation source: active sludge of municipal wastewater-treating anaerobic digesters | place: USA | collected 2015-01-23 ...
GCCCCGGATTCCCGGGGCGCCTCTTTTTTCGCCCGCGGCCGCGTCCTGCAGGCGAGCCGGCGCGGGGAGGGCGGGTCCCGGCCCGCCGGGCTCAGGTGGCCTGCGGCTCCTCGAAGAGCCAGGTGGAGAGGTAGCGCTCCCCGGAGTCGGGGAGGACGACGACGATCGTCTTCCCCGCGTACTCGGGGCGCTTCGCGAGCTCCAGGGCGGCCCAGAGGGCGGCGCCCGAGGAGATGCCGACCAGGATGCCCTCCGTCCGGGCCAGGCGGCGGGCGACGGCGCCCGCGTCCTCGTGGCGGGCCTTCAGGATCTCGTCGACGAGGCCCCTCTTGAAGTTCTCCGGCACGAAGCCCGCGCCGATGCCCTGGATCTTGTGGGGGCCGGGCGCGCCGCCTGAGAGGACGGGGGAGTCGAGGGGCTCGACGGCTATCGCCTTGAGGCCGGGCTTCTTCGCCTTGAGGGCGGCGGCCAGGCCGGAGATCGTGCCTCCCGTGCCGACGCCCGCCACGACGGCGTCCACCTTGCCGTCGGTGTCGCGCCAGATCTCCTCGGCCGTCGTCCTCTCGTGGACCTCGGGGTTGGCGGGGTTCGCGAACTGCATGGGCATGAAGGCGCCGGGCGTCGCGGCCTTGATCTCCTCGGCCTTCGCGATCGCCCCCTTCATGCCCTTCGCCCCCTCGGTGAGGACGAGCTCGGCGCCGAAGGCCGCGAGGAGCTTCCGCCGCTCGACGCTCATGGTCTCCGGCATCGTGAGGACGATCCTGTAGCCCTTGGAGGCGGCCACGGCGGCCAGGGCCACGCCCGTGTTGCCGCTCGTCGGCTCCACGATGACCGAGCCGGGCTTGAGCTCTCCCGACCGCTCCGCCGCCTCGATCATCGCGAGGCCTATCCTGTCCTTCACGCTCGACCAGGGGTTGCGGGACTCGAGCTTGGCGAGGACGAGGGCCTTCCCCGGGCCTTCGCCCGCGGCGCGGATCCTGACCAGGGGGGTGTTCCCGACGAGGTCGGTTATTCTCTCGGCGTATCGCATGCTTGCTCCTTGAGGACCTGAAGGCGGGCGTCCGGGGATCCTGAGCCCCGCGATGACTAGAATATACCTACGGCCGGCCGCCGGGAGAAGCGGAAGCCCGCGGCGAAGGTGCCCCCTGCCGCCGGCCACGGCCCGGAGCCGTGGCCGGCGCCCGCCCGCTTCCTAGAAGGCGGCGACGACGCCTCCGCCGTAGGTCTTCTCGATGAAGTCCTTCACCTTCCGCGACTGGAGGGCGGCGACCAGGGCCTTGATCCGCGCGTCCCCCGCCTCTCCCTTCCTCACCGCGACGATGTTCGCGTAGGGCGACTCCGCGCCCTCCAGGAGGAGGGAGTCCTTGACGGGATTGAGGCCGGCGGAGAGGGCGTAGTTGCCGTTGATCACGGCGGCGTCGACGTCCGCGAGGGTGCGGGGCAGCTGGGCCGCCTCGAGCTCCTTGAAGACGAAGCCCCGCGGGTTCTCCGCGACCTGGGCCGGGCCCGCCTTGAGGTCAGCGTCGGGGGCGAGCCTGAGGAGGCCCTTCGCTTGGAGGAGGAGGAGGGCGCGGCCCTCGTTCGTCGGGTCGTTCGGGAGGGCCAGCACGGCGCCGGAGGGCAGGGCCTCGAGGGACGCGTACTTCTTCGAGTAGAGGCCGAGGGGCTCGACGTGGACCGCCCCCGCCGGCTCCAGGGAGAGGCCGCGGTCCGCGGCGAAGGACTCGAGGTAGGGGACGTGCTGGAAGAAGTTCGCGTCGAGCTGCCTTTCCGACAGCGCGATGTTGGGCGTCACGTAGTCGGAGAACTCGACGATCTCGAGCCTGATCCCCTTCGCCGCCAGGTCCTCCTTCACGAGGCCGAGGAGCTCCGCGTGGGGGACGGGCGTCGCGCCCACCTTCAGGACGGCCTCCTTCTTCGCGCAGCCCGAGAGCCCCGCCGAGGCGGCCAGGGCCAGGACGGCCAGGGCCAGGAGGGCGGAAGCCGCTCCGCCCCTCTTCGCGCCTCGCCGGAGCCGCGCGCGTCCCCGCGCCTTCGCTCCTCCGCCCGCCTTCGGGCTCGGGCTCTTCCCGGTCTCCCTCAGTCCATCCGTTCCGTCGATCTTGCTCATGACGTTCCTCCGAGTCGCGTGATCCGGCTCCGCGCCAGAGCGGGCCGTGTGGAAACCGATGCATAGGCGGGGGCGTCGGATCCTTCGGGCAAGGCTCCGCCCCAGGCGGGGCTTCCCGCCTTCGAAAACGAGTCGCGAGCCTGTCTCTTAGCGCTTCCGGGCTATCCTTCGCGCGGCCATGCTCCCCGCCGCCTGGATCCCCTCCACCAGGGCGAGGATCGCGAGGACGGCCGCCGCCATCACGTCGGCGCGGAAGCGCTGGTAGCCGTAGCGGAGCGCCAGGTCGCCGAGGCCTCCGCCGCCTATCGCGCCCGCCATCGCCGAGCAGCCGACGAGGCTGATGACGGCCAGGGTGAGGCCGGAGACGATGGCCGGCGCCGCCTCCGGGACCAGGACGGCGAGGAGGATCCTCGCCCTGCCCGCGCCGGCCGCCGTCGCCGCGTCCACGAGGCCCCGGTCCACGCCGGCCAGGGCCGACTCCACGACGCGGGCCACGAAGGGGGCGGCCGCGACGGAGAGGGGGACGACGGCCGCGGCCGTGCCGATGCTCGTGCCCACGAGGAGGCGCGTCAGGGGGAAGAGGAGGATCATGAGGATCACGAAGGGGAAGGAGCGGAGCGCGTTGACGGTCCGGTCCATGGCCCGCTTGAGGAGGGGCCGCTCGCAGAGGCCGCCGGATCCCAGGGCGTAGAGGAGGACGCCCAGGGGGAAGCCCAGGGCGGAGGCGGCGGCCGTGGAGGCGGCTACCATGAGGAGCGTCTCGAGGAGGGGCCGCGCGAGGAGGGAAAGGAGCTCAGCCATGGAAGGCCTCGCTCCCGCCCGCGGGCTCGGCGACGAGGCGCCGGGCCGCGGCGCTGCGGGGATCGGCGAAGAGCTCCCGCACGGTGGCCGTCTCCACGAGCCGGCCGCCCTCGAGGACGGCGACCCTGCCGCAGGCGCGCCGCAGGACCTCCATCTGGTGGGTCGCCATCACGACGGTGAGGCCGAGGCGCTCCTTGAGCTCCGAAAGGAGGTCGAGGACCTGCCGCGTCGTCTCGGGATCCAGGGCGCTCGTCGCCTCGTCGCAGAAGAGGATCTCGGGCTCGTTCGCGAGGGCTCGGGCAATCGCGACCCGCTGGCGCTCGCCGCCCGAGAGCCTGGAGACCGGCCTGTCGGCCTTGTCCGCGAGGCCGACGAGGCCGAGGAGCTCGGCGACCCTCTCCTTGACGAAGGCTTTGGGCCGACGCGCCGCCTCAAGGGGGAAGGCCACGTTGCCGCCGGCCGTGCGGGAGGAGAAGAGGTTGAAGGCCTGGAATACGACGCCGACGCGCCGCCGCTTCCTGAGCAGCTCCTCGCCCCCGAGGCCGGAGACGGGCTCGCCGCAGAAACGGACCTCGCCCGAGTCGGGCTTCTCGAGGAGGGAGGCCATGCGGAGGAGGGTCGACTTCCCGGCGCCGCTTCGGCCGATGAGGCCGAGGACCTGGCCCCTCGGAATGTCGAGGGAGAATCCGTCCACGATGACCCTGCCGCCGTAGGCCTTGCTTAGGCCGTGGAGGCTCATCGCGAGATCTGGCTTGTCGTTGGAATGGGGGGTGGTGGGGGAGGAGTCTAGCTGCGCCGCGGCCCGATCGGGCCGCTGGGCATGAAACATAGGCAGGACATGGCGAGAATCTCTTAAAGGCCCGTCGCTCCAAGGGGCTTTCCTTGCGGCGGCGGCGAAACGGTCCTGTGCAAGGCCGCGTCGCCCGGGCTCCAAGCGTGATGCCGTAATCTGCTGTACGGCCCGGTGGCCTGTCAAGTGCCAAAATTCGGGAAAATTCGCCGGAAAGGACCCCGGCCCTTGCCTCGCGGCGCCGAAGAGACGAAAATCAAGGAACTCTATGAGCGCGAAAATCGACTATTCGGATATTGTCGGGGGCTTCCAGATCATGGCCGAGAGGATAGCGGCCTTCGAGTCCCTCTCGGCCCGCCTCCTTTCCTCTGAGTCGATCCTGGCCAACAACCGCCGCGACCTCAAGGACCGCCTCGATATCCTGGCCGAGCGGATTCGCCGCTACTTCGCCTCGGCCCAGGCCCTCCCCGTCGAGGGCGACGAGGGAGGAAGGCGGGCCGCCCGCCTCTTCCTGGCAGAACTCGACGAGGCCCTGGACGAGTCCTTCCGCTTCGCGGAGCGCCGATTCGGCGAGGGCGAGGCGGGCGGAGCGCCATCGGGCGGCGCCACGCGCCGCGCGGGTGCCGACGCGGCCGTCGACTCGGGTGGCGGCGCCCCTGGCGGCGCTTACCTCGGGGGCGGCCTGGCCGAGGCCGACCGGGCCTTGCGGGCCCTCTCGGGCGATTTCGCCCCCGCGCCCGGAGCGGCCGACGCCCTGGGCCTCGTCGCGGCCAGGGCCGCCGAGCTCAGGCAGGCGAGCCTCTCGTCCAAGGCCGAGGCGGAGCGGAGACTCGAGCGCGAGCTCGTCGCCGTCAAGCTCAAGGCCTTCGTGGAGACCTCGCGCCTGGCCCGCGCCGAGCGCCCCGAGCTCCTCTTCAAGGCCAAGCTGGCCCTGGAGCGCCGCCTCGCGGCGGCCGCGGCGCCGACGGCGTCGGCCAACGCGTCCGCCGGCCTTATCGTCGCGGGAACCGAGGCGAGGCGCGAGGGCGAGCTCGCCCTCGCGCCCGGGCCGCGCGGCTCGATCGCGGCCGAGCTCCTGGAGGCCGGCCTCAGGATAGGCATCCGCTTCGAGCCCGAATCGCCCGAGGCCCTCGTCGCGGGCTTCGTCGAGGCGGGTGGAGAGCGGGCCGTCTTCGGCCTGGGCGAGGCGGCCGGCGGCCGGACGAGCGGCTTCGCGGCCTTCCTCTCGCGCCACGAGCTTTCGCGGCTCTACGAAGGGCTTTGCGCGGCGGCCGCTGGCCTGAAGGCCGCTGCCGGGGGCTCGGGCGCCGAGGGCGCTTCGGGCCGGCTCTCCTCGGCCCTCGACTCCCTCCTCGGCCTATGAGCGCCGACTTCGAGGCGGGCTTCGCCCAAGCCCTGGCGGGGAAGGCGCGCTCGCCCCTTCCCCGCGCCTACTGGGTCCTCCCGGGCCTCTTCCTGGCCGGCTCCTACCCCGGCCTGCCAGGCCTCAGGACGGAGGGTCCGGCCGCCTTGGAGCCGGCGCTCAGCGCCCTCCTCGGCGCCGGCGTCAGGCGCGTCGTCCGGCTCGTGGAAGAGCGGGAGATCGGCGAGGGCGAGGACAGGCTGCCTTCCTACGACGCCATCCTTCGCGCCCTCGCCCGAGAGCGGGGCCTGGGCGCGGAGATCCTCTCGCGGCCCATCCGCGACTACGGCGTCCCCTCCCGCGGGGAGATGGAGGGCATCCTGGACGCGATCGACGAGAGCCTCGGGCTCGGACTCCCCCTCTACCTCCACTGCTGGGGCGGACTCGGGCGGACGGGCACCGTCGTCGGCTGCTGGATTGTCCGACGCGGCCTCGCGAGGGGAGGGGAGGCCCTGGCCGCCCTCGCCCGTCTCCGCGCCGGCGCGGAGAACGCCTCCCGCCCCTCGCCCGAGACCGCCGGGCAGGAAGACTTCGTCCGCTCCTGGGGCTAGGCCACGCCGGCCGGGCCGCGCCTTCCAGGCCATCGCGACGGGGGCGCGGCGGCCTCCGGATCCGGCCGCGCGCGGCCCTCGCCGTCCGGACTTCCTTGCCTCCGCGGCCTTCCGGAACTAGATTTCTAGACGACAGGCATCGTCAGGTCTTCAGGAAGGAGTCGCCATGGCGGATCTATCCACCTGCTATCTAGGTCTCAAGCTCAAGAACCCCCTCGTCGTCGCCGCCTCGGGCCTGACGGCGAGCGCCGAGGGCGCGCGCAAGGCCGCCGCCGCCGGAGCGGGGGCGATAGTCCTCAAGTCCCTCTTCGAGGAGCAGCTCGACGCCGAGCTCGCGGGGGCGGAGGCAGCCCTGGCCCAGGGCGCCCATCCCGAGGCCTGGGACTTCCTGAAGGGGGCGGGCACTGAGGAGGGCGCGAGGGACTACCTCCGCCTGGTCGCCGGAGCCAAGGAGGCGGGCCTTCCCGTCATCGCGAGCCTCAACTGCCGCGGCGCGGGCCGCTGGGCCGAGTTCGCGGGCAGGATCGAGGAGGCCGGCGCCGACGCCCTCGAGCTCAACATGGGCTTCATGCCCGCCTCCACGGAGGAGCTGGGCGAGGCGGTGGAGGAGCGGCTTTTCACCGCGCTGCGCGAGGTCAGGGCCGCGACGAAGCTGCCCCTCGCCCTCAAGCTCGGCTCCTCCTATTCGAGCCTGCCCGCCGTCGCCTCCGAGGCGGCGCGGATAGGCGTGCAGGGCCTCGTCCTCTTCAACCGCTTCTACCGCCTGGACGTGGACCTCGCGGGCCTCACCCTCAAGGCCGGGGCCTCGCGGAGCTCGGGCTCGGAGTACGGCGAGAGCCTGCGCTGGATCTCCATCCTCGCGGACCGCGTGCCCTGCGACCTCGCGGCCTCCACGGGGATCCACGACGCGGAGACGGCCTTGAAGCTCGTGGCCGCGGGCGCCTCCGCGGTCCAGCTCTGCTCGGTCATCTACAAGCGCGGCTTCGGCGTCCTGGGGGAGATCGCGAGGGCGATGGGCGACTGGATGGACGGGAAGGGCGTCGCGTCCGTCGCCGAGCTCAAGGGCCGCCTGGCCCAGTGGCGCTCGGGCGATCCCGCGGCCTACCTCCGGCTCCAGTACATCCAGGCCCTGACCGGGATCTCCTGAGGCGTCCTGCCCGGCCGGCGGGCCGCGGCCTGCCGGCCGAGAGCCCCTACTTGATCGGCAGCGAGGAGCCGACGGCCATGAGGAGATAGGCGACGGCGGCGACCCAGTCCCAGGCGGGCGAGGCGAAGAGGGGGTGGAGGAGGGCGGGCGTTTCCTGGCCCGCCGCCGCCCTCGCCTTCCTGTAGCGGCGGTAGGCGGGCACGAGGAGGACGGCGACGAGGACGGCTATCGCGCCGCCGGCCGTGCGCATGAAGTCGAGGAAGCCTCCGAGGCCCGCTAGGGCGAGGAGGAGGGTCGGCGCCGTAGCGAGGAGCCAGGCGGGGAAGTTGCCGAGGCCGAGCCTCTCCTTCAGCATCGAGGAGAGGGCGAAGGAAATCGACCAGTAGCTCGTGAGCATGGCGAGGATCACGAAGGCCGTGCCCGCCGCCTCCGCCCAAGGGCCCAGGGCCCTGCCCCAGCCGACCGTCGCGATGGCCGTGGGCTCCTTCGAGAGGAGGAGGGAGAGGGCCGTCACGACGAGGATGAGGCCGAAGTTGACGCCGAGTCCGGCCGCGACGGCCTTGGGGACGAGCTTGGGCCTCCCCGCGAGGCCCGCGACGGCCTGCGGCACGGAGAAGAAGGCCGCGAAGCAGAACATCGCCATGCCGTAGAGGGCGAGGAGGCGCGGAGCCTTGAGGGCCGCGGCCGCCGTGGCTGCGGCTTCCGCGGCGCCAGCTCCCGTGGCCGCTCCCCCGGCTCCCGCGGCCGCTCCCCCGGCTCCCGCGCCGCCCTTGCCGAGCGCGACGAGAGAGGCCGCGACCAGGACGGCGAAGAGGAGGCTCATCGCGCCGACGGCCCATTTCTCCGCGACGCCGAGGACCTTGAGCCCGAAGGCCGCGACCGCCGCGGCCGCGGCGTAGAAGAGGAGTCCGCCCCAGGGCGCGGGCAGGCCCGCGGCCGCGAGTACCTCGCTCCCGCCGGCGACGTAGGCGGCCAGGTTCGCGAGGAAGACGGCCCCCATGGCGGCGAAGAAGACCCAGGTCAGGGCGGCGCCTCCCTTGCCCGTGAAGAGGTACTTCCGGAAGAGCTCGACGATCTGGCTTCCGCTCCCGTCGCCCGCGGAGAGCTCCGCGATCATGAGGTGGAGGAGGAGGGAGAGGCAGTAGGCCGCGACGAGGACGGCCGCCGAGGGCAGGAGCCCGTTCAGGGAGACGAGGTAGGGCAGGGCGAGCACTCCCCCGCCGATGCCGTAGCCCGCGATGATGCTCGTCGCCTCGGCGAAGCTCAGGTCCTTGTCCTTCGCGCTCACAGCCTCCTCCTTCCCGCGCCGAGCGCGGCCAGGGCAAAGCCCGCGAGGCCCCCGGGGGGCGCCGCGAGCGGCCGCCCCTCGTGCCAGGTCCCGAGGGCCCGTATTTCGCTCAACTTGTCGTCCGGCGTCCCGAAGGGGTCGGCGTCCAGGACCGCGAAGTCCGCGTACTTCCCCGGCTCCAGGGTGCCGCGGTCCCCCTCCTCGAAGGCGGCGTAGGCCCCCGCCCAGGAGTAGGCCCTGAGGGCCTCGTGGACTGAGAGGCGCTCCGCGGGGTTCGGGTGCTGGACCGCGCCCGCGACCTGGACGAAGGGGTCGAAGGGCTGGACGGGCGCGTCCGTGGAGAGGGCGAGGACGGCGCCGGCCTCCTTGAGGGACTTGAGGGGGCAGAAGGACCTGGCGGCCTCCTCGTCCAGGGCCTCCGGGTAGGAGTGGAGGACCCGCTCGTCGAGCCAGGCGAAGCCCGGCTGGACGGGGAGGACGAGGCGGAGGCGGCCGGCCCGCCCGACCTGGTCGGGCCTGGGGAACTCGAAGTGGTCGATCCTTAGGCGGCGCCCGCCCGCATCCTCCCCGGTCCCCTCGAGGAGGCGCTCGTAGGCCGAGAGGATGGACTCGATGCCGCGGGGCCCGATCGCGTGGGCGGAGAGCTGGTAGCCGGCCTCGAAGAAGGGCCGGGCCAGGGCGTAGGCCTCCTCGGCGCTCCGGTAGAGGCTGCCCGAGCCGCCGCGGTCGCGGTAGGGGCGGTCGAAGGCCGCGCTCCGCGAGGAGACCGAGCCGTCCATCTCCCAGGCCAGGCAGCCGCCCGCCCTGCGGTTCCCCAGGAGCCGCGCGTAGCGCTCGACTTTCCGGGGCTCCGTGTACTGGAGCCAGAGCTTGAGGCGCAGGGGAAGGCGCGGCGCGACGAGCGCGAGCGCGGCGACTCCGGGATCGCTCTTCGCGTCGTCGAAGCCCTCCAGGCAGTGGAGGGATGCAAGCCCCGCCGCCGCGGCCTCGCCGACCGCGCCCGCGATCCCGCGGGCCAGGGCGGCCGGCCCCAGGCCGCGCATCGCGTAGGCCATCACGCGGCCCATGTTGAACTCGTGGGCCTCGCCGGAGAGCCTACCCTCGACGGCCAGGGACTCGAGCTTGAGGAGGCGCAGGGCGGCGCTCGAATAGGCGCTTGAGTGGCCGTCGAGCGAGAAGACGAGGACGGGGCGGCCGGGGACCCATGTGTCAAGCTCGGCGGCGGAGGGGAGGCGGCGCTCGGCCAGGGCCCCCGCGAAGAGGCCGTAGCCGATGACGGGGCCGCGGGGCTTCGCCTCGGCCTCCTCCTTGAGGAGGGCGCCCACGCCTTCCAGGCAGTCGGGCAGGAGGCGCCCGCCCTCGAGCCGGGCGAGGGGCCGGGCCAGCGCGCCCATCGCCGCCTTGGGCAGGAAGTGGACATGGCTGTCGATGAAGGCGGGGACCATGGCGACGGGACGGCGCCCCTCGCGCGGGCCCTCAGCCAGGAGATCGCGGACGGGCAGGCCCGCGGGGAGGGGCGCGCCCTCGGCGTAGGTCTCGGCGATCCGGCCGTCGGGGCCGACGCGCAGGGCCGCGAAGCGTTCGCCTTCCCTGGCGAGGCTGTAGAAGCGGCCTTTCAGGATGGTGCCTGCGGATTGCATGAACCGTAGTATGGGTGCCCGGCCCCGCCGGCGCAAGCGCGTATCTTCCTTCGGCCTTGACGGAAGGCGGAAGACGAGTTATCTTGAAGTAAGACGTATGATGTCATAAGAGGTGAGCGATGAACAAGGAACTCCGCGGGACGATCGGCGTCATGACCCTCAACCAGTGCCTGCATTGGTTCATGGTCGGCCTCGTCCTCCCCGTCCTCTCCCTCTTCGTCCTCGAGAAGGGCATGGACTACCTGCGGCTCGGCGTCCTTGTCGCGATCTATTCGGGCGTCACGGTCGCCGCCGAGCTGCCCACGGGCGGCCTCGCCGACAGCCTGGGCCGGAAGAAGGTCTACCTGCTCTCACTCTGCTGCAACGCGCTGGGAGCGCTCCTCCTCCTGGCCGCGAGCGCCTTCCCCCTCCTCGCCCTCGGCTTCGCGGTCCTCGGCTTCGGACGGGCCCTCTCCTCGGGCTCGATGGAGGCGCATTTCGTGGACGAGATCCTCGCCCTCGACCCCAAGGCGGACCTGCAGCGGATCATGGCGCGGCTCGGCGTCGCCGTCCCCCTCGCCCTGGGCTTCGCCTCCCTGGCCGGCGGCTGGCTGCCGGCCCTGGGCTCCCGCCTCCAGGGGCTCGGTCTTCTGTCCAACAAGTACGCGGCCAACTACCTCGCCTACCTCCTGGCGGCATTCCTCCAGTTCGTCGTGACGGCCGTCCTGGTGCGCGAGGCCCGGCCCGTGGCGCCCGCCGCCTCCACGGCGACCGCCTCCACGGCCCCCGCCGCTTTCGCCAAGCCTGCGGCCGTGCCGAGCGCGACGCCGCCGAGCGCGAAGCCGCCGCGCGCGACACTGTCGCGAGTCCTCAAGGAGGCGCTGGGCTTCGCCCTCCGGGACAGGACCCTCCTCCTCATCCTCTCAGGCGGCCTGGTCTGGGGCTTCTCCGTGTCGGGGCTCGAGCAGCTTTGGCAGCCCCGCGTCCAGGAGCTTCGCGGCGGAGTCGGAAGCACCGCCATCTTCGGCTGGCTGGGCTTCGGCTATTTCGCGGCGGCGGCCGTCGGCAGCTGGGCCTCGACGCCCCTCTGCCGCCTCTTCGGGGGCCGCCACGGCCTGGCCTTAGGGGCAGCCAAGCTTCTCATGGGGGGCTTCTTCCTCCTCCTCGCGGGCGCGGGGAGGGTGCCCGCCTTCGCCGCCCTCTACCTCCTGACCTTCGCGGCCAACGGCCTCGCCTCGGCCCCCGAGAGCGCCGTCCTCCACTCCTCCATCCCCTCCGAGCGGCGCTCGACCCTCCTCTCCCTGTCCTCCCTCTTCGTCCAGGCGGGCGGCATCCTCGGCTCCCTCCTCATGGGCGCCCTCGCGCAGGCTTATTCGATAGGGGCGGCTTGGCGCATCGCGGCGCTGGTCCTGGCCGCCTCGTCCTGGCTATACTTCGCACTGCCGCGCCGCGCCGGGGCCGTCGACTCCGAGGGGGCCGCCTCGGAGGATTGCGCCTCTGGCGCCGTCGGCGCCGCGGCCGGCGCGCAGGCCGCCGCGGAAGGGGAGGGAGCATGAGCTTCGCCGAGATAGGCGACAGGCGGAGCCTGTCGGACAAGGTGCTGGAGGCCGTCACGCAGGCCATCCTGTCGGGCGAGTGGGCCGAGGGGGACCTCATGCCGGCCGAGCCCGAGCTGGCCGCCCAGTTCGGCGTCTCGCGGTCGGTCATCAGGGACGCGGCGCGCATGCTCGTGGCCAAGGGCCTTGTCGAGATCCGGCGAGGGAAGGGGATGTACGTCGCCTCCTCGCCCTCCAAGGCCTTCGCCGAGGCCCTGGTCCTCGCGCTGAGGCGGCGCAGGGCGAGCGCCTGGGACGTCGAGGAGTTCTACTCCCTCTTCCTCCCCGAGATCTTCGCCCTCGCGGCCCGGAAGGCCACGGCCGGACAGAAGGCGGGGATCAGGGAGGCGGCCGAGGCCTACGTCGCCGCCTACGCGGAACTCGCCCGGAAGCCCGAGACCGAGGAGGGGATCCTCCTAGGGAAGCGGCTCTTCGCCGCCTTCGCGCGGCGGGTCCTCGAGGCCACGGGCAACGAGCTCTGCCTCCTCCTGGGCGAGGCCCTCGTCCAGCTCCGAGGCTTCAGGGAGGTCGACACGGGCCCGGAAGGCTCAGGCTCGGAGGCGTCGAGGCGGCTCGTGGAGTCGGAGTCGAGGATCATGCGCGGCCTGGCAGAGGCTGTCGCCGGCGGGGATCCCGAGGCCGCGAGGGCGAGCGTCGCGGCCTACCTCCGCGCGACGCCCGCGGCCAGTAAGCGTCTCGAGGAGACGCCCGTGGGCGAGATCCCCAAGCTCACGCTGGACATGCTGGGCTCTTGATCCAGGCGCTTGGCCGCTCCGGACCGCGCCGCGGCCGCTGCGAGGCAGTCGTGCCGGACGCGCCTCGATCCGTCCCAGGCTAGATGGCCGTCTTCACGTAGGGGAGCTTGCCGATGGCGGCGTAGGCCGCGTACATCTGCTCGCGCGTCTCGAAGGTGAGGCGGCTCCCCATGCGGCCGTACTTGGCGCCCGGGGCCGCGACGCCCTGGATCATCGCGCACTTCACGCCAAGCGCGGCGTAGATCCGCTCCAGGTCCTCGACGATGGTCCCGCCCTCGGCGAGGACGTAGATGATCTTGAGGTCGAAGGTGACGGGGAACTCCATCTCGACGCCCGCGAAGGCGCCGCAGGCCGGGGCCGCTCCGCTTGCCGCGGGAGCCGAGCCTTCGGCCTCCGCTCCCCCTTTTTTCCGCTGCTCTTCCATGCTTTCATGATGCCACGGCGCG
>ERZ795055.3009-NODE-3009-length-12480-cov-4.036620_pt1 | contig 12480 bp, 8 predicted proteins | sample MGYA00375139_ERZ795055 | MGnify/ENA primary metagenome ERZ795055 (study PRJEB30184, sample SAMN05720283) | anaerobic digester metagenome | isolation source: active sludge of municipal wastewater-treating anaerobic digesters | place: USA | collected 2015-01-23 ...
AGAGCTGTGTGCAATTTTTTGACGAACATTATCGCTATTTAGCTCAACGTCGCGGAAGGAAAACCCTCGATGGTGATGGAAAGCTAATTCTGTTTCCCGGGTCGGCTTGCGAAACTTACAAAATGGCGAATAATCCTTCCAGCACAATTGCTGCGTTGCGAACGGTTTTGAAATCAATGGGAAATGATTCGTTATTGAAAATTATTCCAGAAATTCCGCTTCGTTCACTGAATGGAAAAACGATGATTTCGCCCGCCAAAACATGGGAACGTGTGAATAATACCGAATCGCCACAACTGTACCCTGTTTTTCCCTGGCGAATTTTCGGTGTTGGAAAAGACAGTTTGGAAATTGCCCGAAATACGTATTTTTACGACCCGGATGTGCTGAAATTTAGCAGTCATGTGGGTTGGAAACAGGACAATATTTTTGCAGCCTGTTTGGGTTTGACCGACGAAGCCAAACGACTGAATACATCGAAATTAGCTGATGGTCCGTATCGTTTTCCCGCATTTTGGGGTCCGGGTTTCGACTGGAGTCCCGACCACAATTGGGGCGGAAGTGGCATGATTGGTTTGCAGGAAATGCTGCTACAAACCACCGAAGATGGTAAAATCCTTCTTTTTCCCGCCTGGCCACGTGAATGGAATGTACATTTTAAACTTCATGCACCGCAAAATACAACGGTAGAAGCTGAGTTGAAAAATGGAAAAGTGAAACTGATAAGTGTTTTGCCAGAAAGCCGAAAAGGTGACGTGAAAATAGTGAAGAATTGATATTTAAACTTTTCCAAAGTTCTAAACTTTGGAAAAGTTTTTTTACATACGAAGTCAAATTTATAATTTGGTTATTTCATCTTCAGCATTACTCTGATCAATCACCTTTACATCAAATAAAATCTCTTTTTTAAATGTTTTATTTTCAATTGCATCGAAAAGATTTTTTACACCTTCATAGCCCATTGCCTGAAAATCCTGCTTCATGGTTGCACAATTTGGATGATTTTTAATATAATTTAAAAGTGGTTTTGAAACATCAAAAAAGACCGAAACGCCCCCTTTTTTAAGAAAATCAGCCAATGCCGGAACGCTGTCAACACCGTTCAACACCGGAACTCCCCAAATTAGCTGTACACCATTAATTTTCTTATTATTTGCTAAATTAATAGTCAGCAATTCTTTTCCATAATCCGGTATCTCAAAGGCATTCAGAACGTTGAGTGTACTTTTTTCATTCATTACACTGTTGAAGCCCGAAATTCTTTCAAGCATGTTGTTGGCACTCATACCACCACTCAAAATCAATATTTGATCCGGTATTTTGTTTGTTTTTTCATAAAGTTTGAGCATAGTTTCGGCACAAATTTTACCCGCTTTTTTGTTATCGGTTCCAATATAAAAAATACGGTCGCTTTTTGGTGCATCCGAGTCGAAAGTAGCAACCATAATGCCTGCTTTAATAGCCTTATCGATAGGCTCTTTCAGCATTTCAGCATCGTTGCAGCTAATCAATATTCCATCTACTTTGTAATGAATCAGATTTTCAATCAGTTCTTTTTGTTTGTTACCATCAATCGATGTAGGAGCTTCCCAGGTTAATGTGATTCCAAGTTCTTTGGCAGCCTGAAAAGCACTTTCTTTCACCTGATCGAAAATAGCATTATCTACTTTCGGAATAACAGCTATGATAATTTCGTTTTTTTCCTGTTTTTTGTTACAAGAAACCAAAACGCTCATAAATAAACATAGCAACGCAATAAATAGCCAATTCTGTTTCATAATGATTTTATTTTAAGGGTAATTACTCAAATTTAATCTATTATTTCAGGTATTCGTATTCTGCTGTTTTGATTGAAAAAGAACGTTTATTTTTATATTTATACAACAAATTTAAACAACCTTTTGTTTTAAAAACTACTTCAATATCTCAAACAGCATAGAACGGGTCTTTATTTAGTATGTAACCTGAGTTTAAAATTGTGTATTTTATTTATTTAAGCGGAGAACAATTCGTTATTAATTCTTGTTTCAGAAATTAAAACAAATCATTAATTGTTAAAATAAATGTTTATGAAAAAAATATTATTGGCAATTCTCGTTTTTACTTCTTCATCTCTTTTTGGTCAAATTAATAAAGATCTCTGTGAAAAACTGTTTTATTCGTATCAATCGGCCGGTACTGAATTTAGTTATGCGAAAGGAGATTTAAAGTCAAATATCAGGCTTGTGGAGCAGAAATACCAGGAAAGTGAATACTTACTCAAGAATTCATTTTTAGAAAATACCAGTTTTACAAAGGGAAGTATATCAATTAATTACGCCCGAAATTCCGAAACAAATAAAATGGTGAAAGAGACCATTTTGAACATTAGTACGGATTATACAGGTGAGTTTACCGGAAATATGCCGGGTTTGTTTTTGATAAATCAGTTTCTTCGATTTGAGGATAATTTAAAAAACTGTTTCACCGGGGCTAACATTACATTTGCAAACTTAACTGAAATCGAAGGTTATACCCACGCTTTTAAATATGTTTTGTATACAAAAAACGTTTTTAAATCTGATGTACTCATCGACGAATCGCTTACCATCGATAATCCATATATTGAAATTAATCTTCATAAAACCCTGGGAAAAATAATGTTTTATACAGGCATTAAAATTATTCACAGAACGATTGTTGAATAGTTTTTTTTTAAATTAATATATTTCACTTGCTCATTTTATTTCAAATCATTGAAAATTAATCATTTAAAATCAATTTTAAATTTGATTTTTTTGCATTTCCACTATCCATCAGAATAAGGAAATTTTGATTAAAAATTTCTTACTACTTTTGTTTTTTAGCCAATTTTTTATTCTAAAATGTTTCAAAATTGATTTTATTATTTTAGAATATTGTCTTTTATTTAAGGTTACATTTTCTTATCGTTAATCGTCATTACTATCAAAAGATTCAAATTCATTTTGACTTCAATGATCGAAATCACACATTTCATTAATTTCTTATGAAACTCAAGCATATTCTTATTTTTTCATTTTTCTATTTTTCAATTTTTCCATTAGCCAATGCATCTACATCAATAGCCGGTTTTTACCCAATCGAAGGTAGCGGACGGCAGGTGTATAATTTCAACAATGGCTGGCGTTTTTTGCGGGGGGATGTTCAACATGCCGAAGCGACTGATTTTGACGATGCAGCCTGGGAAGTGGTAGTTGCACCACATACCGTACAGTTGATGCCTGCCGAAGCCAGCGGATGTCGTAACTATCAGGGAATTGCATGGTATCGAAAAAGGTTTATTGTACCTGCCGAAGCCAAAGGCAAAGACGTTTTGATACATTTCGAAGCCATTATGGGCAAACAAAAGGTTTTTGTAAATGGTAAATTGGTGAAGGAAAATGTGGGCGGTTATTTGCCCATTTCCATAGATATAACTGCTCTTGGTGTTAAAGCCGGTGAAACTTGCCTGGTTGCTGTGATGGCTGATAACACCGATGATAAAACTTATCCACCCGGAAAAACACAATTTACACTCGATTTTGCTTATCATGGTGGAATGTATCGCGATGTGTGGATGATTTGTAAAAATAAAGTGGCCATTACTGATGCCATCGAAGCTCGGAAAGTAGCCGGAGGTGGCGTTTTTGTTCATTACAATAATATTAGTACCAAAAGTGCCGATGTGTTTATTGATACTGAATTGAAAAATAATGGTGTTGGGTCTAAAACAGTTAAATTGGAAACTTCGATTGTAGATAATCAGGAAAAAATTGTTAAAAAAATAAGTAGTAACGTAACACTTAAGGCGGGTGAATCAAAAACCATTTATCAAAAAACGGTAGTTGCCAATCCGCAACTTTGGTCGCCGGAATCGCCTGATTTGTACCGGGTTAATATATTGATTAAGGACGGAAAAACCACTATTGATGGTGGTACTGTTCGGATTGGAATTCGCAAAACTGAGTTTCGAGGTAAGGATGGTTTTTATCTGAACGGGAAACCGTACGGACAATTGTTAGGTGGAAATCGGCATCAGGATTTTGCTTATGTTGGCAATGCAATGCCAAACGCGCAACAGTGGCGCGATGCCAAGCGCCTTCGTGATGCCGGTTGTCTTATTGTACGTACAGCCCATTATCCGCAGGATCCGGCATTTATGGATGCTTGTGATGAATTGGGTTTGTTTGTAATTGTGGCTACGCCCGGTTGGCAATTTTGGAACAAAGATCCTAAATTTGAGCAACTTGTAAACGAAAATACGCTTAATATGATTCGCCGTGATCGCAATCATCCTTCGGTTTTACTTTGGGAACCAATTTTGAACGAAACCCGTTTCCCCAAAGACTTTGCTTTAAAATCGCTGCAAATAACGAAGGATGAATTTCCGTTTCCGGGTCGTCCGGGCGCTGTGGCCGACTTGCACTCTGAAGGTGTGGCCGAAAATTACGATGTGGTTTACGGATGGCCAACCGACGAAGGCAAAGCAAATCAATCGATATTTTGCAGGGAATTTGGCGAAAATGTGGACGATTGGTATGCGCACAACAATAACAACCGGGCCAGCCGCAGTTGGGGCGAAAAACCACAACTTGTTCAAGCCCTGTCACTTGCGAAATCGTATGGTGAAATGTATCACTCAACCGGACAATTTATCGGCGGAGCGCAGTGGCATCCGTTCGACCACCAACGCGGTTATCATCCCGATCCATATTGGGGAGGAATTTTCGATGCTTTCCGCCAACCCAAATATGCGTATTATATGTTTAAAAGTCAGGTTGATCCGAAAATTAAACATGGTGGAGCCTATGCAAGTCCGATGGTGTTTGTGGCAAATGAGATCACGCCGTTTTCAGATAAAGATGTCACCGTTTTCAGCAATTGTGATTCGGTGCGCCTTACGGCTTACGAAGGAAAATCGTGGACAAAACCGGTTGTAAAAGCTAAAAATGATTTGCCAAATACTCCGGTTATTTTCGAGAATGTGTTTGATTTTTGGGAAGCCCGTGAGTTTTCGTACAAACAGAAAAATTGGCAGAAAGTAAGCTTTTTGGTCGAAGGAATTATTGATGGGAAAGTGGTTTGCAGTGAAAAGAAAATGCCTTCGCGGCGATCAACCAAAATTCGTTTGTATGTCGATGAGCTTGGAAAAAAACTGGTGGCTGATGGTTCTGATTTTATTGTTGTTGTTGCCGAAATTACTGACGATAACGGCAATGTGCGTCGACTGGCTAAAGATAATGTGGTTTTCAGCGTCGAAGGTGAGGCTGAAATTATAGGCGACAATACTATTGGTGCAAATCCCCGGGCAGTGGAGTGGGGGAGCGCGCCGGTACTAATCAGAGCTACAACCAAGTCGGGAAAAATAAAAGTGAAGGCCCATGCTCAGTTCGAAGGTACTTTTGCTCCGGCTACTGCCGAAATTGAATTTGAAAGTGTTCCTTCACCTCAACCGTTAAATTTTATCGAACAAAAAGCAGGTGTAAAATCTGGTTCTGTTAAAAATAAAACTGCCATTATCCTCAGCGAAGATGAAAAAAGAAAATTGCTCGATGAAGTTGAAAAACAACAAACGGAGTTTGGAGTGAAGAAATAGTTATTCTCTTTAAATTTTTATGACAGACCTCCGATTGTAATAAATCGTGAGGTCTTTTTTGTTGAATCTTGATAATGGTAAATTAATTATTAGAAATACAGCATTTTAACTGTTGTCTTTACTCTTAGCTCTTTAATATAAAAGATTCCTTTGATGTAGAGTTATCAAATTTCGTATTTTAAATTATCTTTGCAATCAACTTATTTTTATTCTCTAAACTTCATGATTTATTATAAAAGAATTTTTCTTTCAATAGCATTTTTAATTTTTATTCTGAATTTATTTGCTCAAATACCTGCAGGCTATTACGATGTGGCTGTCGGGAAAAAAGATGCTGCTTTAAAAACCGCTTTGCACACCATTATTAAAAACCATACTCAACTCGAATATTATACATCTGCTACTTATTTCCGTACAACCGATTGGAATCCTGGCGGTTATTTTTGGGATATGTATTCAAATAATAAAAGAACTTCGTGGACTTCGGCAATGAATCGTGAACATAATCTGCCCAAAAGTTGGTGGAGCACTTCACCCGAAACGACTGTGGCTTATTCCGATTTGCATAATTTATATCCTTCGGATGCAACGGCTAACAGTGCCAAATCAAATTATCCGTTGGGAGAGGTTTCGGGTACTCCTGTGTTTACAAACGGTGTGGTTAAAGTCGGAACTAATAACTTTCCGGGATATAACGGAACTGTTTTCGAACCTGATGATGAATTCAAAGGCGATTTTGCTCGTGATTACATGTATGTTGTGACTTGTTACGAAAATTATGCTTCAAACTGGCGAAGTACCGGAACATTAAGTATGCTATACAATAATACCTATCCGGTATTTAAATCCTATGCCGTTAATTTGCTGCTCAAATGGCATCGAACCGATCCGGTAAGCGAAAAAGAGCTTATAAGGAATAATGCCGTTTTTGCTTACCAGAATAACCGTAACCCGTTTGTTGATTTCCCGATTTTGGCCGAATATTTATGGGGCGACTTAAAAGGAAGTGACTGGACAGGATCAGATCCGGGTTTAGAATTGCCTTTTTATGTAACTTATACTCCTCAGAATAGTTCGCTCTTTGTGAATGTGTCACAATCGAAACAGGCCTCATATTCAATTTATTCTATCGGGGGTGTTTTGTTACAAAGCGGTATAACCAACGAATCACAGCTTGTAAATGTGAATACGCTTGATAAAGGTATGTATTTGATTGTGGTGTACACCGATACTACGCGTCAAGTAAGCAAATTTCTTATTTGGTAATAAAAGATTTATTATTTAGAAAAAAAGTTGTAAATTTAACAACTTTTTGTAATCCTGAATTGTTGTCTGAATATATTGATACATAATGTTTTATTTAAAAAATGAATAGAATGAAAACAGTTAATTTTAAATTTTCGTTATTTCCGAAAGGAGTTGTCATGTCAATGTTACTCACATTCTTCACCGTTTTGGGTTTTGCAACTGCACCTTCCAATTTTGAAATTGTTGAATTTAAGGGAGTTGTAATTGATAGAGATACCAAAAATCCACTTCCATTTGCTAATATTTATGTGAGTGGAACCAATATTTCAACCGTTTCGAATACTGACGGTGAATTTATAATTAAGGTTGATAATGAAAATCTTAACGAAAAAATTATATTCAAATTTATTGGATATAAAAACAAAGTAATTCTATTATCAGAATTTGTGGGGTTTAAAGGAAAAGTTGAACTTGAGCCCATTTCTGTTGAATTGCCCGAAGTTAGTGTTATTTCGAAAGATGCTGAAGCGCTCGTTCAGGCTATGATCGATAAGCGAAATTTGAATTATTCCAAACAGGATATGCAATTAACCGCTTTTTATCGCGAAACGATAAAAAAGAATAAAACCTATGTCTCGTTATCCGAAGCCGTAGTTGATATTTTCAAACAGCCTTACAATTCATATAAATTGGATGTGGTTAAAATGTATAAAGCACGTAAACAGGCCGATTATACCAAGCTTGATACTGTGGTTTTTAAACTTATGGGTGGTCCGTTCAATTCATTGTACCTGGATATTATGAAGTATCCTGAAATGTTTTTTACGAATAACATGACCGATAATTATTTATTTTCATTCGATCGATCCACAAAAATGGATAACCGGCTGATTTATGTTATCGATTTCAAACAAAAATCCAGTAATACAGATCCTTTGTATTTTGGAAAATTATATATCGATGCTCAGAACCTCGCCATGAAAAGTGCCGTTTTTAATTTGAATATTCAAAATAAAGAAGAGGCAAGTAAAATGTTTATTATCAAGAAACCATTGAATGCCAAGGTTTTCCCTGTAACGGCAAGTTATCGCATCGATTATTTCGAAAAGGATGGTTTATGGTATTATGGTTATAGCCGCATCGAACTCGGATTGAAAATCGACTGGAAGAAAAAGTTTTTTAATACAACCTATTTCTCTACTATCGAAATGGCAACAACTGATTATCAGAGCAATGATGATGCTAAACCGGCAAATTATAAGGAAAGATTAAAGCCGAGTGTAATTGTTAGTGATGAAGCAACCGGATTTTCGGATCCGAATTTCTGGGGTGAATTTAATGTGATTGAACCTGAAAAATCGATCGAATCGGCCATTAAAAAAATTCAGAAACAATTGGAGAAAAAATAAACTTCACAATTTGGCAATAAAAAAATGAGTTACTTTTTATCTAAAAGTAACTCATTTTTTTATTGCCATATCAGGAATAAATATTTTTAATAAATATATTAATACTTTAATTGTTAGCGATTTACATTGTATTTACTATGGAAATTCAATTATATATTTTGAAATGTCACATAACTTTACTTTATTTGCGTAATTTTTTATTGTAAAATAAATTTTTTTCAGGGAAAATTACACAGTGAAATATTAATTCAATCATTTTTAATCAAAAGTAAACAACTCAAAAAATTTAAACTCAAAACTTATGAAATGGATTAACAGAAACGATGATGAATCGAATTATGAAGACAGACGGGGAAAAGTACGGAAAGGTGCTGCCATTGGCGGCATTGGTACCATAGTGGTTTTCGTTATTGCTTTGGTCTTAAATCAGGATCCTTCGCAGTTATTAAATGTTGCCAATCAGATACTTCCTGCCGGAGGTGGCGAACAAGTTGATGAAGCCCGTGCTACCGAAAACGAAGATATGAAAGTGTTGTCGTTGGGCGTATTTAACAGTGCCAATGATATTTGGACAAAAATTTTCAGCAATCAGCTTGGTAAACAATACCGAAAACCTACATTTGTTACCTTTACCGACGAAACAATGTCGGGTTGTGGAGGCGCAACCGCTTCATCGGGTCCGTTTTATTGCCCGGCCGACGAAAAAGTGTATATCGATTTAGCGTTTTTTCACGAGTTATCAAGCAAGTTCAAAGCGCCCGGCGAATTGGCAATGGCTTATGTTACAGCTCATGAAGTGGGTCATCACGTTCAAAAACTGCTTGGATATACCGATTATTTAGATCAAAAACGAAGATCTGTAAGTCAGGAAGAGTATAACGAACTGTCGGTACGGCTGGAGTTACAGGCCGATTTTTTTGCAGGTGTTTGGGCGCGACAGGCTGTGGAAATGAAAATAATTGAGTTGGAAAAAGGCGATATCGAGTCGGCAATGCAAGCAGCAAATGCCGTAGGCGATGACAATATCCAGAAGCAAATGCAGGGTTATATTGTGCCCGAATCTTTTACACACGGCACTTCGGAACAACGTATGCGTTGGTTTAACAAAGGTTACAATACCGGCGATATAAGTCAGGGTGATACTTTTAGTGCAAGAAATTTATAAATTTTTGAAAATCTGATTTTTAGTTTTAAATAAAAAAAGTTTGTCGGGAATTTACCTGACAAACTTTTTTTTATTTCAATTTCTTATTTTCTCGATTTCTCGATTTCTTATTTTCGCAATTTCAAATAAACTATAATTCTGATTATTTTCTGATAAAACTAAGTTTGTTCAATTTTCCCACCCAAACATCTTTGTATACTGTTCCTCTTTCGTCCCTGCCACCAATAAGATAAATGTAACTGTCGCTGTATTTTTTCTGAGGATAATTTACAATGATATTTAATGCCGACTGATAACTTCTGGGCACGTATTTGAGGTAAGTTGTTTTATTTCCAATTACAGTTGCTTCGCGAATTTGATTGTATGTTGTGTCAGGAGTACTCCAGCTTAAACCATCATCCTTCGATTCCATATAATTTGTTTCTACAATTTTACCTGCATCATTCATGCCTCCAAAGAGTAATAATTTACCATCGTAGGGCAGAATTGTTGCACCCGACAACGAATCTAATGTAATATTTTCTACTGTAAAATCAACCCAATAAGTGCCATTCTCTGTGCTCCACACATTATTTAATAATCTGCCATCGGCTGAATATCCGCCCAAAACAATAGCTTTTGGTTTATTGCTTTTCGAGTTGAATGAGAGAGATGCAAAATCACCAACCGGGAAATTTGCAGGAATTTTTTCAGCAATATTCCATTGAGTTCCATTTTCTGAATTAGCAAAGTGATATGTCCGATCCGAATTTGTTTTGGTAATAGCCCAGAATTTACCATTTAATGCATAAAGGAAACTGATAAATTTGTAATCGGGATTGGCAATATTTTCTTTTTTCCAATTGAAACAATCTCTGGTTGAATATATTTCCACACTGTCGTTAATCAGGTAAAATTTATTGTTGAACTGTGTTATGTTATTCAAATCGCAATAAGCAGGTAATCCGGTTACTTTCGATTCTTTCCAGGGTTGACCAATTTTATGTACAAACAGATAATTATTTACTCCGCTGCTTGCATAGAAAAATATTGAGTCATTTCTTGTTATCGCTTTTTGCATACTTGCAGTTTGCGTGTACAGACTTTCTACATTTCTTTTCCATAAATAAAGTTCCGGATCCACCTGATGAACATTCACTTTTATTTGATAAGTTTTTGTGGTTAACTCGTCCTCAGCAATGTTTTTAACCTTCAACACGCGTGAAAAATCGATGGTGTCTTTACCTGTAATTTGCACTGTGTCAATACCTGTTCCGATCGAATCGCGTAAATAAAGAAAAGCACCTGAAGTACTGTAAAATTTGAAAGTCGGAAAAACACTGTCAATTCGTGTCTGAAATGGCAACGAATCTAAATTGACAATCACCGAATCGTTCAATAAACTATCCCACGACAAAGTGAACACAGCATTATCAATATCCGGAATGCTGTCGTTAGCTCCAAAAGTGAGTGAAACAAAGTTTGCATTGGTTGAAACTTCGGTATCTTCGCCATCGAGCCAATCGCAAGAGGTTAAAAATGTAGCTACAGCAAAAATCAGGATAAATTTTATTGGAAATAATTTCATTATGATATTGTATTTTTAAGAACAGGCAAAGTTAAATACAAATTAACTGCTTGTAAATTAACAAATGAAAGATTTATTGTTTTTTAAAATTAAAACGAACATATTTACATTCTATTTTCTAATTCTACTACTACAGGGCAATGATCAGAGTGTACCACATCGGCAAGTATAGCAGCTCCTTTGAGTTTCGAACGCAGCGGCTCGCTTACCCAATGATAATCGATGCGCCAGCCGGCATTCCGAAAACGTGCTCCGCCCCGATAACTCCACCAACTGTATTTTTCGGCACTCTGATCGAAAATGCGAAATGAATCAACCATGCCGGTCGACTCGTAACTGTCTAACCAGGAGCGTTCTTCGGGTAAAAAACCTGAAACTCCGTTTTGTCTTTCCGGATGATTTATATCAATCGGTTTGTGGCAAATATTATAATCACCACAAACAACCAGATTCGGACGGGTTTTACGTACTTCGTTGATAAAAGGTAAAAATGCTTCCAGAAATTCCATTTTAAAAGCTTGTCGTTCATCGCCAGATGAACCTGACGGAATGTAAACGCTTATGACCGACAAATCGCCAAAATCGGCGCGAATCACTCGTCCTTCGTCGTCGAATCGGGGATTGTTCATTCCGATTACCACATTATCGGGTGCTTTTTTGGTGAGAATTGCTACGCCGCTGTAACCTTTTTTTTGTGCCGAATGAAGGTAAGTAGTGTAACCTGCTACAGCAAAAATTAAGGTGTCAATCTGATCGGGTTGCGCCTTAGTTTCCTGTAAGCACAATACGTCAGGATTCTCAGCCTGTAACCATTCAGTGAAGTTTTTTGAAAGTGCTGCACGAATTCCGTTTACATTGTACGAAATTATTTTCATTAATTATATATTTTTTAAAATGAAATATTGGCGGATATTATTTTGTTTTTAACAATTCAATTAGTTGACGAATAATTTTTTTTTTGAAATTGAAAAAGTTGAAAATCTCTTCTTTTTTAATCTTTGTTCTTTATTCTTTATTCTTATGTCTTTCAAAAATTACTGATTATTTTCCTTTACTTTTTTAAATAAGTCTGATGCAAAAACAAAATCGTTTAGTATTATATTATCTGAGTGAAAAATATCCTCTTTGGATCCTTCCCATTCTTTTTCTCCTTTTTCAATAAAAATAATTTTCTCTCCAATTTCCATCACCGAATTCATATCGTGTGTATTTATAATTGTAGTGATATTGAATTCTACAGTAATATCTTGAATCAATCGATCAATAATTAATGCCGTTTTCGGATCCAGACCGGAGTTGGGTTCATCACAAAACAAATATTTAGGTTGAAGGGCAATGGCGCGGGCAATGGCTACTCGTTTTTGCATTCCTCCGCTAATTTCGGAAGGTAATAAATTATACGATTTTTCTTCCAGATTCACGTGTTGCAAACAGAAACGGGCCCGCTCTGTTATTTCATCCACATTTGTCCCCGAAAACATTTCGAGCGGATACT
>ERZ795055.3013-NODE-3013-length-12467-cov-4.962778_pt1 | contig 12467 bp, 9 predicted proteins | sample MGYA00375139_ERZ795055 | MGnify/ENA primary metagenome ERZ795055 (study PRJEB30184, sample SAMN05720283) | anaerobic digester metagenome | isolation source: active sludge of municipal wastewater-treating anaerobic digesters | place: USA | collected 2015-01-23 ...
CCGCCGAATAGTCCGGGCCCGCGTCGTCCCAGTCCATGATGCTGCCCACCGCCGGATGGAAAGGCCCGCCGATCGGGCGGCCCAGCGTCGCCAGCGGCCCGTGCTGGATCGTCGGCGCCGGCACCGCGAGCTGGTTGCTGATGTAGTTGAAGCGCAGGCGCAGCGAGCCGCCCACCTCCACCTGGTTGAGTTCCGCGAGCGCGGGCGTGGCGGCGCACACCAGCGCCAGCCCCAGAAGGCAAAGCATTTTCCTCGACATGGTTTTCTCCTTTCCGCGGGATGTAAAGACACGCCGCCGTCCCATGACGGCGGAAACAGCCAGCCCTTGACCGCCACGCGCCGGAGGACGCACCCGCGCCCCCGCGCACGGCGGCAAAAGAATACGGGGAAAGGGCGGGCGATGTCAAGGCATAATCGCACAATGCTCACATTTCCCGGCCGCGGGGTGAAACTTCCCCGCGCCGGGGCGGGTCAACAGACGGCGCCGGGGCGTGTGTTTCCGGCGGAGGATGCGTGCTGAAAGGTTGAACAACAGGAAAGGACGGAAAATGAAGCGGTTTGTTGCGGTTTCGGTGTGTGTCATGGCGGTGGCGGCGCTGGGTCTGGCGGGCTGCGCCACGGGCGCGAAGGGGATGACGGACGAGGAGCAGATCGCGCAGCGGCTGCAGGACGGGATCGCCGCGGTGAAGGCGAAGGATTTCAAGAAGTTCGAGTCCTTCGTTTCGGCGGAGTTTGACAGCGGGGTCATCGGCGACAAGCAGGACCTGCTGGACTATCTGGAGAACGCGGACGGCATGGGCTTCCTGGACGGCCTGGAAGTGAGCCTGACGGACTCCGAGACGACGATCACGGACGGCACGGCGGTCATAGACACCGTGGACGTGTCGGGCGGTTTCGGGTCGCTGACCCTCACGTTCACGGGCGCCAAGGAGAACGGCGTCTGGATGATCACGAGCGTCGACCCCTACTGAGTGTTTTTAGGCGCGCCGCGCGCGGGATGCCGTCCCGCGCGCAGCGCGCGTTTTTTTGGTGGACCGGGTGCGATGCGGGGCTTGGGGGGGAGGAGTTCGGACGGCTGCCGGGAGGTGGCACGGGCTTCCAGCCCGTGGTTTTCGGTCCGTATCCATGACCTGGGACACGGGCTGGAAGCCCGTGCCACCTCGGCGCGCGGGCGGGCCCGCGCGAAGAACGGCGGCGGCAAGCCGCAGCACCCCACTGCGCCTCGCGCGGTTGCCGTTCCGGGGGGAACGTGGTACCCTTTGGGATCATGCCGCGCGCGGGGCGCGGTTTCGGGAGAGATGACATGGCGGAAGAGCGGCGGAAGAAGACCGTGCTGGTGGTCGTCGCGCATGCGGACGACATGGAGTTCATGGCGGCGGGGACCGTGGCCCGGTTCGTCCGGGACTTCGGCTATCCCGTTTACGAGTACATCCTGACGGACAACTCGCGGGGCTCGTACCGCCTGCCGGGGCCCGAGCTGGTGGAGGTGTCGGCGGCGGAGGCGCGGGCGGCGGGCCGCATCCTGGGGCTGGAGGAGGTGCGCCTGGAGGGCTACCGGGACGGCGAGCTGGACCGGGTGCCGCCGGGGGAGCTGCGCGGGAAGATCATGGCGATGATCCGCGAGGTGCGCGCCGACATCGTGATGGGCTGGGACCCCTTCGCCCCCTATGAGGACCACCCGGACCACCGGGCGGTGGCCATGGCCACGCTGGAGGCGGCCACGTTCGCGTCGAACCCGCTGTTCCACCCGGAGCACGCCGCGCCGCCGCACATGCCCACGGAGGCCTACTGGTTCGCCAAGTCGCCGGTGAACGCGCGGCTTTTCGTGGACATCTCGGCGGTGATGGACCTGAAGGTGGCGGCGCTGCTGGCGCATGACTGCCAGATGGTGCTGACGGTGGACGCATTGGTCCGCGAGGCCCGCGCGCTGGGCGCGGACCTGCCCATGCTGGAGAACCTCGAGGAGGGCGCGCACGGGTCCCTGGTCGAGATGGGCATCCGCCAGCACTGCGCCCGCGTGGGCGCGGAGGCCGGCCTGGAATGCGCCGAGCAGTTCCGCCACGAGAAGTTCGGCATGCTGGACATGGTCCTCGGCACCGACTTCGTCCGGCCCGACTTCGCGTGAGCCCGGGGAACCGCGCCGGGCGCGCGGCCGCCGCGCTGTTCAGCGCCGGGTCGCTGGGCTGCGCCGCCCTCATGACCCTGGGCAGGTTCACCCCCGTTCCCGTGCCGTTCATCTGGCTGGTCCTCGGCGCGTCCACGGGGTTCGTGCTGGCCGGGGCGGCCGGGGGCGCGCCGGCGACCTGGCGCGGCCGGGGCCTGCTCCTCGGCCTGATCGGGTGCTGGGGCGGCGACGTGATCGGCTCCCGCGACTTCGTCGCCGGGGCGCTGAGCTTCCTGCTGGCGCACATCGCGTTCATCGCCGTGTTCGCCGCGCCGGGCGTGCGGCCCCGCCGCCTGCTGGCGGGGGCGGCGGTCGCGGCGGTTCCGGGGGCCGCGCTGCTGAGGTCCTTCCTGCCCGGCGTGCCCCCCGGCGAGACGCTGCTGGTCGCCGCGTATGTCGCGGTGATCTCCCTGATGGTGGTGTGCGCCTTCGCCTCGCGCGACGCCGCCCCCGTCTTCCTCGCCGCGGCGGTCCTCTTCTACGTCTCCGACATCTTCGTCGCCCGCTGGCGCTACGGCGACGGCGCCGCGATCAACGGCACCCTCTGCTACCCCCTGTACTACCTCGCCTGCAACCTCTTCGCCCTTGGCGCGTTCACCCTCCGCCCGAAAGGAAAGGCGGGGGAGGGGGGGTAGCGGAAGAGGTCGCCGCCTGCTGCGCCCGGGCGCGGACCCACAGGCAGTCGTCTGTCAAGGCGCTCCGGCCTCGCCCCGGTTGACGTGGACGGCCGCCGGTGCTACAGTGCCCGCGGGGGCGCGCGCCCCCGCAACGCGGCGCAACGGCGGCTGGAGGCTTTTCCCATGGGCATGCGGGCGAACTGGATGACAGGGTGCGCGGGCATCGCGCTGGTGCTGGCGGCGGGGCTGGCGGCGGCGGCGCCGGGCGGGGTGTACGACGTGACCGCGCACGGCGCGGCGGGCGACGGCGCGTCGCCGGACACGGCGGCGATCCAGGCGGCCATTGACGCCTGCGCGGCGGCGGGGGGCGGCGTGGTGTCGTTTCCGCCGGGGGCCTACCTCACGGGCACGGTGTACCTGAAGAGCGGCGTCCACCTGCGGGTGGAGCGGGGGGCCACGGTGCTCGGCAGCACGAACCTCGCGGACTACCCCGTGAACACCTGCGCCCACGCGTCGCGGAGCGACGAGTACACCGTGCGCGCCCTGGTCTGGGGCGAGGGACTGGAGGACGTGGGCATCACGGGGGCGGGCGTCCTCGACGGGCAGGGGGCGGCCTTCCGGGGAAAGACGGCCACGGACGCCGAGGCGGGGGAGGCGTCGCGCGCGCTCACGGCGGCGGGGCGCTACCCGGTCCATCCGCGCTACGCCGTGCGGCCCTACCTCATCCGCCTCATCAGCTGCCGCAACGTGCTGGTGGAGGGGGTGACGATGCGCAACTCGGCCATGTGGATGCAGCACTACCTCGACTGCGACTTCCTCACTGTGCGCGGGATCACGGTGTGGAACCACGTCAGCGGCAACAACGACATGATCGACCTGGACGGCTGCCGCAACGTGGTGGTGTCGGACTGCGTGGGCGACTCGGACGACGACGCCCTCACACTCAAGAGCACGGGGCCGCGCGCGACGGAGCATGTCGTCATCACGAACTGCATCCTGCGCTCCCACTGCAACGCCATCAAGATGGGCACCGAGTCTGCGGGCGGCTTCCGCGACATCGCCATCAGCAACTGCGTCATCCAGCGGTCGGAGTCCCGGCCGTCGGAGGGGGAACAGCTTTCGGGCCGGGTGGACGGCATCTCCGGCATCTCGCTGGAGCTGGTGGACGGCGGCGTCCTGGAGCGCGTGTCCGTCTCCAACATCGTCATCGAGGGGACCGCCGCGCCGCTGTTCATGCGCCTGGGCAACCGCGGCAAGACGCCGAAGCCCGGCGACCCGAAGCCGGCGCCCGGCGTGATGCGCGACATCGCCGTCAGCAACATCGTCGCCACCGGCGCGGGCGTGGTCGGCTGCGCCTTCTCCGGCATTCCGGGGCATTGCATCGAGAACGTGAGCCTGTCCAACATCAGCGTCCGGTTCCAGGGCGGCGGGAAGACCCGCCCCCTCGCCGACGTGCCCGAGGCGGAGGAGAAATACCCCGAGGCGTTCATGTTCGGCGACCTGCCCGCCTACGGGTTCACCTTCCGCCATGTGCGCGGATTCACCGTGCGCGATGTCCGGCTCGGCTTCGACGCGGACGACCCGCGCCCCGCCGTTGTGTGCGACGATGTGGAGGGGATGCGGCTCGACGGGCTCCAGGCGCGGGCGGTCCCCGGCGCGGCGGCCCAGGTGCTCCTGCGCGACACGCGCGACCTGCTGGTCACCGGCTGCACCGCGGACGCGGCGGCGGCCTTCCTCGCCGAGGAAAGCGGCTGTGACGACATCCGCCTCATGAACAACGACACGGGCCGCGCAAAGAAGGAGCGGGTGAAGGCGAGGTGAAAAGGCCCCCCTGCCGGACCGGCGCGAGGCCGTTGTGGGTGAGGCTGTTGAAGAATCCCTTCCCCAACCTCGCCCTGCTGCTGCAAGTCCTTGTCCTGCGCCACCCGCCCGCGGGGTGTCCGGACTTTTTCAGCGGCCCCCCGGCCCCTGTCTGGTCGGGCTGACGGCCGGTCCCGCGAAATGAATCACAAACCGGCCGCGTTATACCCGGTTGAGCCTGGATGAAGGGCATACTCCAGAAAGGACGCGTCAGGTTATGAGGTCACGGTCTTCCAGCGTTGCGGTCATCGCACTCATCGCAGGGTGCCTCGTTGCCGTTGGATGCTCGAATCCGAAGCCCTGGCCGCAAAGCCCGCTGTACGAAACGCCGGCCAACGATCCCAACTGGGAGGCGCCCGCCAGCAGGGAAGAGGCCATGGCCGCAATGGCGGGGCACTACGCCCACTTTGACGTGGTCGCCTACGACGGCGAGACGCCCAACGGCCCCCTCTCGACCTTTGTCATTTCCTACGGCTTCACGGACCTGGTCATCGAAAACGGGGAACTTGTCGAGTACGACCGCTTTTGCCATGCGGAGCACAAAGCCAACCAGAACATGGTCACCTCCTTTCCCGACGCGGCCACCCAGGCCATTCTCCCCCGAAGCGCCATCGTGGACGTCTACGAAGAGGGCGGGGCATGGAAGATATGGCGCCCCGCAACGCCCACCCTGATCGGGATCGGCGGGGATCCGGACCTGCCGCTGTCCATGGACCCCGACGACCCGCTCATCCGCGACGATGACGGGGACGGAAAGCCCGGCGTCACCGTGTTTGTGAAACTGTTCGGGCTGATCGGGGGGGAGATCTATCTGGCCCGCCGCGAGATATTCCAGAACGACCTGACGCTCTTCTCCGACGGCAGTCTGCGCGGCACGGTGGTGGACGATTCAGAGCAGCTGGTGGTCGGCGCATCCCTGGGAATCCTGAACGCGCCCAACGATCCGGACCAGTGGGACGACCCCGGCCTGAATCCGATCCTGCTCGTTCCCATTCCTGACGACATCGACACCTGCGAAGAGCTCATGGCGATGCGGGATGCGTTGTTCCCCCCTGAGCCTGAATTCTGACGTTGTTTTCGGCGCAGCTCCTCCCGGGAACGCCCGCAATGTAGACGCGCCATCTTGGCGCGTTCTTGGGGTTTTCGTTGAACCGAAGAACGCGCCAAGATGGCGCGTCCACGTTTCCCGTCCTCGGCGGTCCGGGGTTTGCCGTACGAACGGCCCTATGCGCCGGCGAAGAGCTGCTGGTCGAGGCTGCGGTACTGGACGGCCTCGCCGACGTGGTTCTCGCGGATGATGTCGGAGCCCTCGAGGTCGGCGAGGGTGCGTGAGACGCGGAGGATCTTGTCGTAGGCGCGGGCGCTGAGGCCGAGGCGGTGCAGGGCGCTCTCCAGCATCCCCTTCGCGCCCTCGGTGGTCACGCAGTGCTTGCGGATGGCGCGGGTGTCGAGGTGGGCGTTGCAGGTGTGGCGGCCGCCGAGGCGGTGCTGCTGCCGGTCGCGGGCCTCCTGCACCTGGGCGCGGACCTCGGCGCTAGTGGGGCCGCTGGCGCGGTGGTCCGTCAGCTCCTCGAACGAGAGGGGCGGCACGTCCACGTGGATGTCAATGCGGTCGAGGAGCGGCCCGGACACGCGGCCCATGTAGCGCTGCACCTCGCCCAGGCTGCACCGGCAGACCTTGCGCGGGTCCGTGCGGCAGCCGCAGGGGCAGGGGTTCATGGCCACCACCAGCATGAAGCGGCTGGGGTAGGTGACGGAGTAGTTTGCCCGGCGGATGTGGACCTGGCCCTCCTCCAGCGGCTGGCGCAGCACCTCCAGCGTGGCCCGGTTGAACTCCGGCAGCTCGTCGAGGAAGAGCACGCCGTTGTGCGCGAGGCTCACCTCGCCGGGGCAGGCCGTCGGCCCGCCGCCGCCGCCCGCGATGGACACGGTGGTCGAGGTGTGGTGGGGGCTGCGGAAGGGCCGCGTGACCACGAGCGCGTCGCGCCGCGCGATGCTCGGCATGACGCTGTAGATGCGCGTGGTCTCCAGGGACTCCTCGAAGGTCATCTCGGGCAGGATGCCCGGCAGGCGCGACGCGAGCATGGTCTTGCCCGTGCCCGGCGGCCCCACCATGAGCAGGTTGTGGCCCCCCGCCGCCGCCACGGTCAGCGCGCGCTTCACGGCGCCCTGCCCCTTCACGTCGCTGAGGTCCGGCACCTCGCGGCGGGCCGACGAAAAGGCCGCCGCCACGTCCGTCACATGCGGGGCGATCTCCTCCGCGCCCGAGAGGAAGGCGTGCGCCTCGTGGAGCGACCCCACGGGCAGCACCCGTATCTTGTCCGTGACCCCGGCCTCGCCCGCGTTGTGCCGCGGCAGCAGGACGCCCTCCAGCCCCAGGTCCCGCGCCGTGATCGCCATGGCCAGCGCGCCCGCCACGGGCCGCACCGACCCGTCCAGCGCCAGCTCGCCCACGATCAGGTGGCTGCGCAGGCGCGCGCCGGTGAGCTGCCCCGTCGCCGCGAGGATGCCCAGCGCGATGGGCAGGTCCAGCGCGCTGCCCTGCTTGCGCATGTCCGCCGGGGCCAGGTTCACCACCACGTTCCCCGTCGGCAGCCGGAACCCCGAATTGCGGATCGCCGCCAGCACGCGGTCCTCGCTCTCCTTCACCGCCGTGTCCGGCAGCCCCACCACCTTCAGGCGGAACATCCCCGGCCCGGCGTCCACCTCCACCGCCAGCGGGTGCGCGTCAATCCCCACGACGGCGCAAGACTGTATTCTGGCCAGCATCCGGCAAAGGCTCCCCCGCGCCCGCCCCGGGCGCGTTCCCGGCATTGTCCCCAAAACCCCGCCCGCGATGCAAGGACGGCGGGCCCGCAGGGTCTATAATGGCGGACGGGCGGCCCGCCCGGACGCGGGGCGCGCGCCGTCCGGACGGGAGGCAGGTCATGCTGGCATTCATCGCGGCGCTCGGCATCGGGTGCCTGGTCCACGGGGCGGCCCCGACGCCCGGGGAGATGGCGACGGCGGCGGAGTGGGCGGCGGCGAAGTTTGCCGGTGAGTCCGCGCCGGGCTTCGACGGCGCGCCGTTCTTCTCGTTCACCTACGGCGGGAAGGCGTCGGCGGACTTGCTGCCGTCGTGGACGGTGACACGCGCCGTGGAGGCGCCGGACGCCCACCGCGCGCGCCACACCGTCACCTGGACGGACCCGGAGACGGGGCTGGAGGTCCGCTGTGAGGGGGTGCGGTACCTGGATTTTCCCACGGTGGAGTGGACGCTGCATTTCAGGAACACCGGCGCGGCGGACACGCACCTGCTGGAGAACCTCCGGGCCGTGGACACAGCGTTCCGCCGCGACCCGCACAGCGAGTTCCTGATGCGCACCATCCGGGGGGACAACTGCACCCCCGCGAGCTATGAGCCTTTGGAGACGCCGCTGCCGCCAAAGGAGAACGTTCACCTCGCGTGCACCGGCGGACGCCCCACGCAGGAGACGTTTCCCGGGTTCAACATCGCGTGGGGCGGCGGGGGCGTGATCTGCGCGCTGGCCTGGCCCGGGCAGTGGGCGGCGGACTTCACCTGTGACGACGGGGAGACGCTCCGGGTTTCCGGCGGGCAGGAGGAGGCGCGCTTCGTCCTGCGCCCCGGCGAGGCGGTGCGCGGGCCGCTGGTGGTGCTCCAGTTCTACACGGGCGACTGGCTCCGCGCGCAGAACGTCTGGCGCGCGTGGATGCTGGCGCACAACACCCCCGCGCCCGGCGGCAGGCCGCTTGCGCCGATGCGGTCGCTGTGCAACGGAAACTTCTACCCCAACCTCATGACCGTGGCGGGCCCCGAGCGCGCCTTCATCGAGCGGCATCTGGCGGAGCAGGTGGACTTCACCTGCTGGTGGCAGGACGCGGGATGGTACCCCTGCGACGGCCCCGGCTGGCCCAAGACCGGCACCTGGGAGGTGGACCGGGGCCGCTTCCCCGGCGGCCTCCGCGAACTCAGCGACCTGGTCCACGCCCACGGGAAATCCGTGCTGGTGTGGTTCGAGCCGGAACGGGTCCACGAGGGCACCTGGCTGGCCGACGAGCGCCCGGAGTGGGTCCACGGCGGCGGCAAGGGCGGGCTCCTCAATCTGGGCAACCCCGCCTGCCGCGAGTGGCTGACGGACCATGTCGCCGGGCTCATGGACGCCGAGGGCATTGACCACTACCGGCAGGACTTCAACATGGACCCGCTGCCCTTCTGGCGCGGCGCCGACACGGAGGACCGGCGGGGCCTCACGGAGATCCGGCACGTCGAGGGCTACCTCGCGTACTGGGACGCCCTGCGCGCGCGGCGGCCGGACATGCTCATTGACTCCTGCGCCTCCGGCGGCCGCCGCAACGACCTCGAAACCCTCCGCCGCGCCGTGCCCCTGCTCCGCAGCGACTGGTACTGGTCCGAGGCGGGCCAGCAGTGCCTCACCTACGGCCTCTCCCTCTGGATCCCCTACCACGGCACGGGCGTCATCTACGACCACGACGCCTACTGGTGGCGCAGCAGCATGGCCCCCGAGATGTCCTTCGGCCCCGCCGCCGCCGGCGTGGAGAAGACCGACTTCGCGCTCCTGCGGAAAATGACCGCCGAACACCGGCGCATCGCCCCCTGCCTCCTCGGCGACTTGTACCCCCTGACCCCGTACACCCGCGACGAGGGCGCCTGGATGGTCCTCCAGTTCGACCGCCCGGACCTGGGCACCGGCGTGGTCCGCGCCTTCCGCCGCGCGGAGAGCGCCCAAGAATCCGCGCGCGTCCCCCTCCGGGGCCTCGACCCGGAGGCCGCCTACACCGTCACCGACCTCGACACCGACGAATCCCAGTCCCTGACCGGCCGCGACCTCACGGAAAAGGGGCTCTCCCTTGTTCTGCCCGAACGCCCCTCGGCCAGGGTGTTCCTCTACGAGCGGCAGCGGTAGGCGGCGTGTCCGCTCACCGCCCCGGCGGGCAACCGCCGGTCACGGGTGACAACCCCGCGTCTGTCCGGGCTTGTGCCCCCCGGGGCGTCTGTGGTTAAATCCGGCGGGCCGTTTTCCGCGCGGCCGGGATGGGCCCGGCGCGGGCGGGGGCCCGGAGCGGATGGTGGACCCCTCCCGACAGCCGAGTTCTCCCAGGCAGGACGCCGCCCCCCCCGGGCCGGCGGTGTTCCTGTTCTGGTGCCGCGAGGGCGAGGGGAGCGGGCGCGGGGTGCGCATGGCGCGCGCCCTGGGCGCGGCGCCGGTGCATGTGTGGCGGGGCACGCTCGGGCCGTTCCGGCTGCCGACGCCGCTGCGCTATGTGGCGCAGTGGGTGGACACGGCGCGGGCGCTGCGCTGCCTGCGGCCGTCGGCCATTTATGTGCAGGTGCCGCCGGTCTTCGCGCTGTTGCAGGCGGTGCTCTACGCCGCGCCGCGCGGCATCCCCGTGGCGGCGGACAACCATTCGTCGTTTCTCGACGGGCGCTGGCGCTGGTTCCACTGGCTGCAACGGCCCCTGGCGCGGCGGCTGCGGGCGAACCTGGCGCACAACGAGGCGAACGAGGCGCTGCTGCGCGCGTGGGGCGCGGGCGGCGCGGTGCTGGTGAAGTCTCCCGCCGTGATGCGGGGGGACATGCTGGCGCTGGCGGCGGGGGAGGACGTGTCGGCGGTGACGGCGGCGGCGGGGGACCGTCTGAAGGTGCTGATGGTGAACCGGTTCGCGCCGGACGACGCGTGGCGCGAGGTGCTGCGGGGGGCGAAGGCCATGCCCGAGGCGCATTTCTTCCTCACGGGCGACCCGGCGCGGGCGGGGCTCGCCCCGGAATCCGTCCCGGCGAACGTCACCCTGACGGGGCTCCTGCCGCGGCCGCGCTTTCTGGCGCTTATGGCGGCGTGCGATGCGGCGCTCACGCTCACCCTGCGGCCCGACACACTGCTGTGGTCCATCCGCGAGTGCCTGGCCCTGGGCGTCCCCTTCACGGCCACGGACAGCGCCGTGACCCGCGCGGAGTTCGACGGCCTCGGCGAGTTTTCGGCCCACGACCCGGATGCCCTGCGTGCGGCGCTGCTGCGGGCCGTGGAGCGGCGCGCGGAGCGCGCGGAGGCCTGCGACGCCTACATCGCCCGCGACCTGGAGCGCTGGGACCGCCAGATGACGGAGCTCCGGGCGCGCATGGCCCCCGGCGGGGGGGGCTGACGTATGCGCGCCGTGGTCCAGCGGGTCTCCGAGTCCTCCGTTGAGGTGGAAGGCGCCGTGGTCGGCGCGACGGGCCCGGGCTTCCTCGTGCTGCTGGGGGTGGAGGAGGGCGACACGCCCGCCGACGCGGACTACCTCGCGGAGAAGATCGCGGGACTGCGGGTCTTCAACGACGCCGACGGCAAGATGAACCTGTCGCTGGGGGACACGGGCGGCGGCGTGCTGCTCATCTCGCAGTTTACGCTGCACGGCGACTGCCGACGGGGGAAACGCCCGTCGTTCATCACTGCGGCGCGGCCCGAGACCGCAATCCCCCTCTACGAGCGGACGGCGGAACAGCTCCGCGCGCGCGGCGTCCCCGTGGCCACGGGCGTCTTCGGCGCGCACATGGCGGTGCGCCTGGTGAACGACGGCCCGGTGACCCTCCTGCTCGACTCGCGGAAGGGCTTTTAGACCGGGGGAAGGGGGATCATCGCCGGGGTGGCCTGGGCTGGGGGGCGGTCATGCCGGAAATCAAGAGGGCGCGGCAAGCGGCGCCCCTACCTGTCCATGCCTTGGGTTTTGTCGAAGGACTGAGCATCCTCGGGTAGGGGCGCTGCTTGCTGCGCCCTGGCGCGGACACGAAGGCCGCCCTTTGCCCGGCGCGATTCGGGCGTTTCCCCGCGCTTTCGCGGTTGCGGGCGGTTGGGCTACAATGACTTCATTCGTTTGTCTTGCCCCCACTCACAAGGAATCACCGCATGAAACGTGTGCTGGTCACCGGCGCGGCCGGGTTTATCGGGTCCCATCTGACGGACGCCCTGCTGGCGCGGGGGGACGAGGTGCTGGGGCTGGACGAGTTCAACGACTATTACGACCCGGCCGTCAAGCGGGGGAACCTGGCCGGGGCGCTGGCGCAGCCCGGGTTTGCGCTGGTGGAGGCGGACATCTGCGACGAGGCGGCGCTGCGGGCGGCCTTTGAGCGGTTCCGTCCGGAGGTGGTGGTGCATCTGGCGGCGCGGGCGGGGGTGCGTCCGTCGCTGCAGGACCCAAACCTGTACCACCGGGTGAACGTGGTCGGCGGCCAGCACATTCTGGACGCGTGCCGCGACTTCGGACCCTCGCACCTGGTGTTCGCGTCCAGCTCGTCGGTCTACGGCGGGAGCACGGCGGTGCCGTTCACGGAGGACGACCCCGTGATGCGGCCCATCAGCCCCTACGCGGCGACGAAGCGGATGAACGAGCTGCAGGCCCATGTGTACAGCCACCTTTACGGGCTGCACGTGACCATGCTGCGCTTCTTCACGGTGTACGGCCCGCGCCAGCGGCCCGACATGGCCATCCACAAGTTCACGCGGAACCTCCTGCGCGGCGAGCCCATCCCCGTCTTCGGCGACGGGTCCACCCGGCGCGACTACACCTATATTGACGACATCGTGCAGGGGCTGCTGGGCTGCGTGGACACGCCGCTGCGCTATGAGATTCTCAACCTGGGCGAAAGCCGCACCACGACGCTCGCCGAGCTGGTGGAGATGGTCGCGCGGCACGCGGGCCGCCCCGCCGTCATTGACCGCCGCCCCGTGCAGCCGGGGGACGTGGAGATCACCTACGCCGACATCTCCCGCGCGCGGCGGCTTGTGGGCTACGCCCCCCGCTTCGACATGGACGAGGGCATCCGCCGCTTTGTG
>ERZ795055.3025-NODE-3025-length-12446-cov-4.429909_pt1 | contig 12446 bp, 8 predicted proteins | sample MGYA00375139_ERZ795055 | MGnify/ENA primary metagenome ERZ795055 (study PRJEB30184, sample SAMN05720283) | anaerobic digester metagenome | isolation source: active sludge of municipal wastewater-treating anaerobic digesters | place: USA | collected 2015-01-23 ...
CCCGAATCCTTTCGCCGCCTCGAGCCTGTTTTCCAGGACGTCGGTAACGAACACCCTGCCCGCCCCCATCGCGATCGCGAGCTTCAGATGCAGCAACCCCGAGATCCCGCCGCCGAGGATCAGGACGCTCCTCCCCGGCTTCAATCCCGCCTTGCGCTGCCCGCGGATCACGCAGGCGAGCGGCTCGACGAACGTCGCGTCCTCGTACGATACGCCGTCCGCGATCGGGAAGATGCCGCGGTCGACGTTGATCGCCGGCAACCGCACATACTCGGCAAAACCGCCCGGGTCGAAGCTGGTCGTCCTCAGGGTATCACACACCGTGTGGTCTCCCTGCAGGCAATAGCGGCAGGTGTTGCACGGCACATGATGGGCCGCCACGATCCGCTGGCCGGCCCTGTAGCGGGTAACACCGGGCCCGACCTTCTCGATCACGCCGCTGACCTCGTGGCCGAGGACAAGCGGCGCGTGCTTGATGCGGTACCACTCCATGACATCCGACCCGCATATCCCGGACGCCTCGATCCGCATCAACGCCTCTCCTTGCCCGATCTGCGGGACCGCTCGCTCTTCAACCCGTATGTCGCTGTTACGGTAATAGACTGCTGCGCGCATAATAGCTCCTTTATCAATAAATTGCTTTATTCGCAGGCAGGGGGGCCTGACAGGTGGCTTGCGTCACTCTCGCCCCCTGTCACCCGCTGCAATGATTGCTGCGAAGCTTTCGGATCCTACCTGTTTCACATCGTCACGATCAGCTCGTTGAGGCCTTCCCGCAATTTACCCTCGAACATCTTGAGCGGCACTTTAATACCCGCCTTTCGGTACGGGTTCTCGAGCGGCTCGTGCTGCAGAGGCTCGCCGTTCAGCGTCACGCGCGACACGCCGCATCCCCGCTTCCCGCCGGTCCGGTAGACGCATCTCAGCCGCGCCCCTTTCCGATAGTCGTACTGATAGGTAAGGCCGTCGAACCTCGGGGGGATCACCGGATCGATCGCCAAAAAGCCGAACGACGGCCTGATGCCGAGCATGACCGCGAACACCTGACGGATGAAAAGTCCCGGACCGCTGGAATAGATCCGCCAGCCCCCGTCAACCGGCACCGACCCTTTGCGCAGCTTCGCGTAGTCGACGTCATAGCGCGTCTTGAAATCGCCGTCGGAGCTGCTGAAGTAGGCGTTCGACTGCCGGGTCGCGGCGTTGGCTACGCGGTCGGCAATGGTGATCGGGACGACTTTCAATAAGCTATCAAAGAGTTCGTCCCCCTTGCCGATCTTCGCGAGCGCCTCGCAAAACCGCAGGTGCGCGTGGACATACATCAGGCCGATCTCACGGCCGAAGTTCGCCGCCATCTCCGCCCGGCAGAACCATTTCGCGGGCCCCCCGCCGTACGGGACACAGGTGTCCATCAGCCGCGCGCCGTCGGGACAATCAAGGTTTTTCTTGATGATATCGTAATGGCGCTCCTTCTCTTCCTGCGTGAAGAATCCGCTGATCATGCCGCGTGTCATCGGGAGAAGGCGGTACTTGATATGCGTCCGCTTGTCCCGGGGATGGAGCATATAGTCGACCGCGCCGTCCGGCGAAAGGTGGATGAAACCGCTCGAGACCCCGTCTTTCATGATATACCTGCGGTAATCGTCCCCGATCGCGTGCGCGAGCTCGGCGATCGCCCCGGCCTCCTTGCGATTCCCCGTCTTCCTGAGCACTTCAGCGAAGGCGTTGAGATACTGGAAGGTGATCAGGATCGTCCAGCCGCTCGCCATCCTCTCGCGCATCTCCCTGCTCGCCGGCTGGAGCGTATCGTCCCAATCGCCGCCGTCGTACGACGAGAGATGCGTCCCGGGGATGAAATGCGCCCGTATGCAGCCGGCGGCGCGCATCAGGTGGGCGCTGACCGGCTCTTTCTCGCCGGTGAACCGTTTCTCCGGGTCGTCGCGGCGCGTATACGGTATCTTTTCGTCAAGGATCGAAAAATCGCCGGTCGCCTCGATATATTCGCAGACCGCTTTGAACGGCCAGACGATGACATCGCCGTGGCTTTCCACCGACTGTATCGGCCGGTATACGTCGAACATAAACCACTGCGGCCAGTTTCCCGTCTCGATGTACTGCGCGGCGAAGACCTGCCGGAGCATGTGCCGGATATCGTCCGCTTTGCCGAGAGTCAGGAACGCCTCGACCGGCCCCTGCAGGACATCGCGGACGCCCCACGCGCCGCCTTTGTACTGCTCGAGCCCGAACGGGACGGAAAAATGCACCAGTGCGTTGTGCAGGTACCACGGCAGGATGTCGTTGACCTTGTCGAGCCCTTCCCGGTCCGCCGCATTCCCCTTCGGCAGCGCCAGGCAGGCGTTCCCCATGACCCCGCGCCAGCGGCTTTCTCCGGCGTCGATATCCTTCGCTTTGTCCCGGCGGTCGAAGCCGCATGACTGCAACAGTTTTTGCGTCTTCTCAGCCGAAACGACGCTCCCCCCGACGGCGAACCTGACAGAAGATGTCTCGGCGGTCAGAAAGGCCGCGTACGGCAGTGCCCGCGCGACGCCGTCGTGGTAGAGCAGCTCATCGCATCCGATCCGTTCAACGGCCTCTTTTTGCGCGGCAATAAAGAACGCGGCCTGCGGCCGTTTCGTCCCGAGGAACGAGCCTTTATCCGGCGTCGCCTCGACCGCGCCGCCCGCCTCGTCGATATGCAGCCATCCGCGCTGCTCGTACTCCGCGCCGCCGAGCGTCACTTCGTGCGTGACCAGGAACGACGCTTTCTTGCCTTTCGTCACCGACACCTCGAGATAAGCGACAGGCTCCGCGGGATCGGCCCACGCAGTGACCTCGACGGTCCGGAGCTTTCCCTTATAGATCCAGCGACCGAAGGTCAGTCCCATCTCGTACGCCGACGGCAGGCCAAGCATCTCGTACCGGCCGCCGTTCCGGACGAAGATCCTCTGCCCGCTCGCCTTGTGGATATTGAGCGTATTCCGCTGATGCGACAGGAGCTGGTCGAACGAGGTATTACCGATCGACAGGTGCATGGTGAAACCGCCGGTTATGTACTGTTGCGCCGCGAGGATGTCGTCGTTCGGGCAGATCGCGGCGCCGGAGCGGATAATGTTGCCGTGCGTCCGCGCGAGCATCAGGTCTTTCGTCTTTGTGACGACGTGCGAACGGCCCGCGAAGAACGACAGCGGCGTCGCTCCCCGGGCCTCAATGTGTCGACGACTATCGCCGAAATACGCCTTCAGCTCCCGGGTGTTCAGCTCCTCTGTCCGAAAGAACGCGGTATTGTTGAAAACGTTCTTATCGACGCGTTTCCAGTCGAGCTTTTGAGGCGGGATGCTTTCCAGCGCCTTTCTGCATAACTCCTCGGCCCGGTCGACGGCGCGCAGGTCGCGCTCGCCGGACGCTTCACGATGGTCTTCCTGGACAAAGGCGAAGAACCTCGCCGTCCTCGTCCCCCGCGGCTTGAGAGCCGCGGCCGCTGTCTTCAGGGCGCTGACGGCGAACTCCTCCTGCACGACGGCGCTCTTCCACTCCCGCGCCGCAAGCGCCTCGGGGACGTTCGTCTCCTTGTAGCTCAGCCCGTAGAACTGGCCCCCGTCGGTGAGATAGGCATCAGAGCCGTCGATACAGCCGTCGATCATCCAGGGACAGCGCCCCTTGAAGGGGAGGTTCTGGCGAGAGGCTATCACCGGCCCGTACTTTTTGTGCTGGAAAACCTTGTGATCGATATACTGGCTCGTGTAGGCCTCATTGATCCTGACCGCGCATTCGTCGGACAGCGCCTTGTCTTGCATATAGACGACATCGCAGAGAATGCTCTTTTTCGACGTGTTCGTCACGGCCACGTCGTAGAACCAGGCGTTCGCTTCCCTGCTTATTGCGAAGACAACGCGGTACGACAAGCCGCAGAAAGCCCCCTCCCACATCGCGGAACTTTCCGTAAAGGCGAAATGGCTTTCGCCATCGGGACCGAATACCGGCACAAAACGGACCGCCCCTTTCTCGATGACGCGGATGTAGATATTCGCGAGGCCGCCTTCCAGCGGATGGGCCATGAAGAGGTTGACCATCACGTCGTGAAGACTGATCTTGCGGACCGTACCGTTTGTCGCGAGGAAGTCGAACACAAGCCCCGTGTCGTTCTTGATGATATGCCGCGGGATCTCGTCTTTTGAATGGAAATATTTTTTCACCGGAAAGGCTCCGCCGCTCGTCTTAATTGACGTTTTATGCGGCGAAATAGTACTAAAATAATGACTGTGTTTCAAAACAAAAACGGGTAATATATCTCATCGGGAAGAAGTTTGCGTAGCGGTCGTTGCGAAGACTTCTTCATACAAGTTATGGGTCGTGGAACATTTTGGCACACATGGTCGTCTTAACTATCAGAACGGACCGGGCATTCTGGTCAGGACAGTGACCGATGGCAGATGAAGTCGCGGAAGTCGTGATTGATGCGGCGCTGATCAGGCGGTGCCAGGAGGGCGACCGGGGGGCGTTCCGGGACGTATATGAACACTTTAAGAATAAGGTGTACAGCACGGCGTTCAGGTTCACGAACAATCACGAGGAGGCGGCGGACCTGACACAGGACATTTTCCTGAACATATACAAGAAAGTGGGGATGTTCGAATTCAAATCGTCGTTCTCGACCTGGGTATACCGCCTGTCGGTGAACATGAGCATCGACCGGATACGGAAGCTGAGGCGCTACAGCGTCACGTCGATGGACGACCCGGGGTTCAAGGAGACCGGCGATTACGGAAAGGTACATCGTGAGCATCAGATGGAAGCGCCCGGCGACGCGGCGCTCAGCGGCGAGTCGGCAGACAAGATGCAGAAGGCGATAGCCCGGCTGACCCCGAAGCTGAGGACGGTGGTGGTTATGCGGTATATAAACGATCTGCCGTATCACGATATCGCGCAGATCCTGAAATGCTCGGAGGGGACGATCAAGTCGCGGCTGAACCGGGCGCACATGAAACTAAAAGAGATAATGGAAAAAGAGGTGTGACATGAAATGCTCGACCGCACAGCGACACCTTCTCGATTACGCCGAGGGGCTCGCCTCCGCCGCAGCCAGGAGGGAGATCGACAGACACCTCGCGGCGTGCCCCCGATGCGCCGCCGAGCTCGCCCTGCTGCAAAAGAACATCGCGGCCCTCAAGCGGCTGCCCGACGTAAAGGCCCCCGCCCACCTCTGGGCGAACATATCCCGAGCCGTGGAAGAATTGGAACAGCCGCCCGCGCTCGCGCTCTGGTTCGAAGAGTTTGTCGCGGGTCTGCGGCGTCACGCGGTGCCTGCGATATCGTTCGCGCTGATCGTCATCGTATCGGCGATCCTCATCGCGAAGGGCGACCTGTTCAGGAAAAGCAAACTGCAGGTGATCGATCTTCAAGACGGCGTCAGCGCAGAGATATCGCTCTACATCACCGAGCACGGATCACCCGACAACGCCGGTATCTACCAGGGCGAAATGGCCGACCTGAGCAGGGCGCTCGAGGAAGGGGTTTAGCGGGGTAAGATGAAGAGAACTCTTCTTGCAATAACTTCCGTGGCGCTGCTATGCGCGCTGGGCGCCTGCTCTCCCAAAGGGGACAAAGACCCTCTCCCGATGATCCGCAATATGATCGCGCAGGAGAAGGCGCTGAATTACCAGGGCACGAAGGTCATGACGCGCAGCGCGAAAGGGAAAATGGTCACCGCGAAGATGCGCTTCTCGCGGAAAGCGCCCGACACGTTCCGGATGGTCTTTCTCGAGCCGGCGGATATGCAGGGACAGGAGTTCATCAAGATCGGCCAGAATTTCTGGCGCGTCTCTCCGGACAAGTCGAAAGGAGAGCGGCATATGCGGATGATGGGTATGCGTCGCAACCTCGAGATCAAGGACCTCGACCTCCTCTCGAACAATTATACGATCTCCTACGAAGGGACCGGCACCGTCGCGGGGCGCACCTGCTACGTCGTCCGGATCGAGCCCCGGGGCGCCTCGCCGGTCTCGGCGAAGCTCTGGCTCGACAAGCATTATTACTTCGCGCTGAAAGCGGAAGAATATGTCGCCGAAGGCGGCTCAGCGCGGCTCCGCTCGTCATTCCATTTCGAAGACATCTCGTTCCATCCGACGTTCAGCGACGACACTTTCACCGTCCCGATCTCGGACGGCGCCACGTCGATCGTAGGCGGGATATCCCGCGAGAAGGTCACGGCCGCCGAGGCACAGCGCGAACTGAAGCGCACCCTGTTCCTCCCCGAATACATCCCCGCCGGCTTCCGTCTCGACGGGCTGAAGATCTTCAAGCGCGGCGGCAAAGAATCGTTCCACGCCGTCTATACGGACGGGCTCGGCACGATCTCGCTTTTCGAAGGCAAAAAATGGGAAGACGAACCGCGCGGGAAGAAGAAGCCGGAAGCTGTCAAGAAGGACGGTAAAGTGGTCTACCGGATCAAGCGGGGGCCGCTGACGGTGCTGACCGGGACGATGGAAGGGACTGATGTCACGCTGATGGGAGAAGTCTCCCAGGACGAGCTCCTCTCCGTCTTTTCTTCTCTCAAGAAAGTAACCCCGCAATAACGGACGGCCGGGCGCTACCGACCGCCAGTCTCCTGCAATCCCGCGAATTTCTTCTCGACGAACGAGACGGCTTCATCCCTGGTCGAGACCCGGTTCTCCAGCTGCTCATCCTCGACGGCAGTGAGGATCTTCTTGAAAAGCGGCCCCGGCACGAACCCCAGCCTGATGAGGTCGTTGCCGCTGATAAGCGGCTTCGGCCGCAGCTCCTCTTTGCTGTATGACTTCAGCTTGCGGGCGCAAAAGCGCCAGTTGTCGAGCATCCGGTGGCTGGCGAGGCAATCAAGCCGGTGGAGCGCCAGCTCCATCGGGAAGGTCGGCTCCTGCAGGAACCGCTTCAGGCGGTTGACCCGCATCTTTTTCACGTCCATGAACTTCAGGTGGTTGAAAACCGCCGTCACCACCGCCTCGCGCTGGCCGTTAGAGAACCGCAGCCGGCGCATGATCCGGTCGGCCATGCGGGCGCCGACCGTCGTATGCCGGTCGAACCTGATCCGCTCGGCGACTCGGAAGGTGTCCGGCTTGCCGACGTCGTGGAGCAGGATCGCGAAGGCAAGCTCGGGCGAAAGGTCTTTCTTGGCCAGATCGAACATCAGCTTCGTGTGGGTGTAGACATCCCCTTCCGGATGGAACTCCGGCGGCTGCTGCACGCCGACCATCTTCGTTATCTCGGGAAGCACCGCGTCGAGCAGGCCGGTCTGCCGAAGGAGGTCGAGGCCGTAGCCGGGGTTTGCGCCCGTCAATATCTTGACCAGCTCGTCGCGTATCCTCTCGGCGCTGACGTCGGTGATCTTCGGCGCAAGCTCCCGCAGCGCGGCCATCGTCCCCTTCTCGATCTTGAACTTGAACCGGGCGCTGAACCTGACCGCCCTGATGAGCCGGAGCTTGTCTTCGCTGAACCGTTTGTACGGGTCGCCGATCGTCCTTATTATCTTCCTGCGGATATCGGCGACGCCGCCGACATGGTCGATCACCTTCCGCTTCACCGGGTCGTAGAGGAGCCCGTTGATCGTGAAGTCGCGGCGGAGCACGTCCTCTTTCGCGTCGGAGAAATGGACCGTCACCGGATGGCGGCTGTCGAGGTATTCGCCGTCTTTCCTGAACGTCGCCACCTCGAAGTTCTCGCCGTTCTCGACGACGATCACCACGCCGAACTTCGCGCCGACGGGGACAGTCCGGCGAAATATCGCCATCACCTGCCCGGCGCGTGCGTCGGTGGCGATATCGTAATCCTTGGGCGCGATACGCATGACGCGGTCGCGGACACACCCGCCCACGAAATAGGCCTCGTATCCGGCCTTCCGGAGGGTTGAGACGATCTTCTTTGCGATCGTTAATTTAGCGTTCTTCATGACATGCTTCTTTTAGCAAAAAGGGCTGGCGGGGAGTTTTTGTGGCGGCGCGTTGACAATTCGAGCGGGCATGGGGTCCCGAGCGAAGCCGAGGGACGAGCGAGAATTGTCGCCGAGCGGGATTTTCCTCGCCGGGGAAAATCCCGCGATGCCGGCACAAATACTCTTCGACAGCCCGATCATGCCTCACCCGCAATCGCTGTTGCATTTTCGCGCTATTATTCGACCTTTGCAGGCTCCTGATGCAGCACATCTATCGCCTGCGGCTCCTGCCCTTTGCGGTACTCCTCGATCTTCTCGATCTTCTTGTCGAGCTGCCGCTGGCGCGTCCCGGCCAGCTCCAGGTACGACTTCTGGGTTTTCTCGATCCGGTCGCCCAGATCCCCCATCTTCTCGCAGAACTTCGTGTACTCCTGGAGGAATGCGGTGATGAGCGCGAGGACATTCCTGATGTTGTCTTTCGTGTGGTAGTTCTCCCACGCCTGCCAGATGATCCGCAGCACCGCGTAGAGCGTCCACGGCGAACAGAGGATCACTTTCTTTCCGATCGCCTCGTCGATCAGCTCCGGCGCCGCCTCGTTGGCGAAGGCGTACACCTGCTCGTTCGGGATGAACAGCAGGATGTAGTCGAGCGTGTTCTCGGCCGGGTTAATGTACTCGCGCTTCGTGATCTCCTTGATACGGCTCTTTACGTCGGAAACGAACTGCCCCTTCTGCGCGTCACGGTCGGTATCGCTCTTGGCGCCGACGTACGCGAGATAGGCGGAGAGCGGGAATTTCACGTCCATATAGACCCGGTGATTATCGGGCAGCTTGAAGATAAAGTCGGGGCGCGTGGCGACGGTGTCCTGCGCCGTATTCTTCTCGTAGTGGAGCCCCTGCACCATGCCGGCGTAGCGCAGGATGTCTTCCGCGATCTTCTCGCCCCATTGGCCGCGGAGCTTCACGTTCCCGAGGACGGAGTGGAGCTTATCGGTCGTCTGCTGGAGCTTCTGGATCGACTCCGAGGCGTCCTTAAGCGTCTTGTCGATGCGGCCATACTTGTCGCCGCGGTCTTTCTCGAACTCCCGCATCTGGTCTTCATACCGTTTAAGCTGCTCCGCCAGGCGCGACACGGAGAACTCGACCTGCTGCCGGTTCTTATCGAGGTCGGAGCGGGCTTTGGTCTGCTCGTGCTCCAGCCGCTCCTTGGCGAGCGTTATCAGCGTCTCGTTGCTGTTCCTGAGCGCCTCCTGCGCCGCGGCCATGAGGTCGCCTTTGATATCGTCCCTGGTCTTATTGACAAAGAACTTCACGGCGACATAGGCAAATGCCGCGCCGAGAACAAAAGCCGCCAGGATCAACAGGATCGTCATGTTGTCTTTCCTTTCCGCAACTGATTAACCAGAATGTGCGCCTGGCGCACCGGCTCCGGGATGCGGTAGCTGGCGGATGCCGCCAGAGCCATCTTCCTCGCAGACGGGATGTCGATAAGATGTCCCGGCGATACGAAGACCGGTTTCACCCCTTCGCGGGTCCGCACCGCCGATCCGACCGTCTCGCCGTGATAAGACAGTTCGCTCCAACGCCCCTTCGCGCGGCCCGGTTCCCTGAACTCGCCGACCAGCAACGACTTCGCGCACCCGACGGTCGGCAACCCGAGGAACAGCCCCAGATGCGACGCCATGCCGAAGCGGCGCGGATGCGCGATCCCCTGCCCGTCACATAGTATAACATCCGGGACCGTCTCGACCATCCGAAAAACCTCCAAAAGAGGCGGCACTTCGCGGAACGAGAGAAGCCCGGGTATGTACGGGAACGCCGCTTTCGCAACGGCGGTGTGCTTCTCCACGATTTCAAAGCCGGGGTACGAAAGGATCACCACCCCCGCATAGATCCTGTCGTCGCCCTTATTGTATGATATATCCGCCCCTGCGATTATTGCGACCTTCTTCCGCACAGGGGCAAGGACCACTTCTTCTTGCAGGACTTTCTGTATCTCGACAGCTTCTGAGTACGTTACATCCCATCGATTGATGCGTCGAATTTCCATGCGTTCCCGACAATCTTCAACCCATCGCTATCACGGGGGATAATTTTTCCCGCTGCTCGGCTGCTCGGCTTTCTGCTGTTGCATCGGCGTTTGTTGTGGCTGTCCTTCATACCGCTGTTGCATTATGATGTTCCCTTGCTGACTGAACTTTTGATCGACAAAGCGGTCGCCGATCCAATCCGCCTGGCTGTGACTATAGTCCGATGCAGCCTTCATTTTTTTACCGGTTGTGCTTTCACGCGATCTGCGAGGCTTGTGCAGCTGCGCACCTTCCGATCTATCCGCAGGAGATTCTTTTACCTGATCGTATTGTTCCACGGCGGCTTTCGCAGGTTTCCTGCTTTGCGTCTTCTGCAGCGCCGCTGCCTTTGCCTGCGAGGGATGCGCCGTCCCCACCAAACACTCATGGCCCGTATCTGCGGCCAGCACATTATTGAGCTCGCGGGCAAACTCGGTATCATGCCCAGCGGGGACCGCTGTGTTCGCCTTTGTGCTATAGACGCCCGCTTCTTCCCGACCTTTCAGCACGTCTTTATAAAAATTACTGGCGCTGTTGCCCGGTGATACGCCGAACGGCGTCATGATCGACGTCGCCCAGTTCCAGGTATTGAACCCATCCGTCCCATACGTATAGTCTCCGCGCTTATGGGTGCTTACAAAAGCATTCGCCTTGTCCATGGTCCTGATCTGCTCTTTATAGCTATCAACGGTTTTCGTTAGGTTCGCAAAGTACTCGTTCACCGCATTTCCGATCGCTGTCCCCTGTTGCAGGCCCCCTTTGTTGCGCTCGAATGCTTCGATTGAGCCATCCAGCGCCTGGAGTCCCGTCTGTATCTGTGTGTCTGCTTGCGCTATCTTCATGTCGCATTCGTTCATTCTCTTCGTATACGACATGACCCGTTGTTCATATTCCTTACGTTGGGCATCCCCTGCTTTAAGCAATCGCAGCTCTGCGTTAGTGTCATCGATCCGGAGCTTCATAAGCATCCTCTCCGCCACAAGATCAAGCCTCGTTGTCAGCGTGTTCGGGATGCTATCGGTATACATACGTATGGAGCTCCCGGGATCAACAGACGGCTGGTCCGCTATCTTCCCCCTCTGGACCGGCGGGGCCGGCAGAGGCTTTGGCGGCTCAACAACCTTTTGCGGCAGCTTCGGCGGCAGCGTGCTCATCCCTTTTGCCACGCCGGTATCCACACCTTTTCCCGCGCCGACCTCTCCCAGTTTCGGAGGAGGCCTCCCCGTGCCGACAGCCGCGGGCTCGTCCGTATTTTTTTCCCGGATCCCGGCGCTTGTTCCGGGGCTTCCCGTATTCGCCGGTCCTTCCGGGTACTCGCTTGCCTGGGGGTCAAATGCCGGCATTGGCGTTATTCCCTGTGTCGCTTTCTGTCTCAATAGTTGTATTTGTTCGGCGAGCGGCGGCAACGTCTTATCGTTCCCACCGTCCGGACGATCGGGATGTTCCGCGACTATTTCTTCGGGGGCTTGTTCCTTGGGGAATGTCTCAAACTGACGCACGGTAAACTTGTACGGATTGCGCGGATCTCGTAAATAGTAATACTGCTCCCTCACTTCTTCGGGGGCAGCGCCTTCCCGTATGACAAGGATCTCCGCCCCGTCATCCGTATCCCCGACGCTCTCGAGATCGCGGCTTTTTACTTTGGTCGGATCGAATGTGTACTTGAATTCCTCATTGATGATCGTGGTCGAGTCGTCGTATGTGCCTTTTCCAAAGCCCAACGTGCGTATGAGGTTTCCGGAGCCGGTCCCATCGCTGACATCCGAAATTTTCCACGCATTGTACGCGGGCCGTGCTCCGGCGGGCGCTGTATCATCTTTCGGCAGGCGCGGCGCCCGCGCCTTAACGGGGATTTCCTCTGTAACGTCCGCGGAACGGGCATCTGCGCACCGGATGCCGAACGACGGCCCGGCGACGATCAGCGCCAAGCATGCCAGGAATCGAGAATAGCAAACGGCCGTCCCGTTTCTTCCGTTCATGTATCCCCCTAATATGAAGTTCCTATACGCGCACCAACCCTCTTTTCCCACCGCTCTCTTTCGCCATCAACGTATCGATGTCCCACTCCACCGGCAGCCTGACCTTCCCTCCCTCTTTTCTCTCGAAGACGAGATGCTTGTTCTCCACGCCGTACAGGAAGAGGTCGCGCGTGATCTCGACATCCTTCACGCAATACTGCGCGATGAGGTCGAGCCGGCCCTGCTTGAACCAGGCCAATGCCTGCAGCCCGTCGGCGCTCTTCTGCGAATTCAACGTATTCTTCGCGAGGTGGTCGAGGCTCAGCCGGAAACCGGCCTTCTTGTAGACGTCCTCGAGGATGTCGAAGGTGTTGAGCTTCGAGAAATCGAAATCGGTGTATCCCTTCAGGACGCCGTAGTCGAACCGTTTGCAGTTGAACCCGACGACCAGGTCGGCCTTCTTGAGAAGAGCCACGAGATCGTCCATCTGCTTCTCATAAAATTCGATGAACCGCAAAC
>ERZ795055.3026-NODE-3026-length-12442-cov-5.460967_pt1 | contig 12442 bp, 11 predicted proteins | sample MGYA00375139_ERZ795055 | MGnify/ENA primary metagenome ERZ795055 (study PRJEB30184, sample SAMN05720283) | anaerobic digester metagenome | isolation source: active sludge of municipal wastewater-treating anaerobic digesters | place: USA | collected 2015-01-23 ...
GGCGATCTCGTCCATGGGCTTGCCCTCGCCGACCAGGGAGATGACCTCGCTCTCCGCGAAGACGGTGCACTGGGCCGTGATGGGGATCACGTTCCTGGCCTTGAGGGAGAGCTTGGAGAAGTCGGAGAGGGGCATCTCGAAGGCGTGGGCCATGGCCTCGAAGAAGCGGCCGGTGCCCGCGGAGCACTTGTCGTTCATCGCGAAGCCGAGCACCGTGCCGTCCCTGTCCACGGAGATGCCCTTCACGTCCTGGCCGCCGATGTCCAGGATGGACTTGACCTCGGGATCGACCACGTGCACGCCCATCGCGTGGCAGCTGATCTCCGAGATGTTCTCGTCGGCGAAGGGCACCTTGTTGCGGCCGTAGCCCGTGCCGACGAGGTAGGCGAGGCCCTTGGCGTCCTTGAGGCCGGGCACCTTGGCGACGGCCTCGTCCAGGGCGGCCTGGGCGCTCAGGACGGGATTGATGCGGCTGCGGCTCGTCACCGAGGAGACCATCGCCCCCTTCTCGTCCACGATCACGCATTTGGTGTAGGTGCTTCCGGCGTCGCAGCCGGCGAAGTAGTTCATGTCGTCGTTCTCCTTCCGTCGTCCCGCCTACCAGGCGTTAGAGTCGTCGAAGTCCTCGAGGCTCGGGTCCAGCGGAGCCTCGCCCATGACGGCGCGCATGTAGCGGCTCACCTCGCCGCGCATGTCCTTGCGGGAGGCCGCGCGCGGGTCCATGAGGCCGTGGGTGACCCAGACCAGGTGGATGCCCCGCTCGCGGGCCTGCTCCTCGAAGATGCCGTGGTAGCCGGCCATGGCCTTGCAGCCGATGTGCTCGTACATGATGACCATGTCGGCCTTGAAGCTCTCGCAGAAGCGCCACAGGTCCTTCACGCCGACCTCGTAGCCGCCGTTGGAGCGGTTGCGCATCGTCATGTTCTGGTAGAGGTGGGCCATGTCCAGGAGGGCCTGCTTCTCGTCCCCGGTCTGGAAGATCCGCGTGGAGGTGAGGCTGAGCATGTCGATGAGGGGCAGGATGCCCCAGCAGTTCTGCAGCCAGAGGGGGAAGGCCGTGTAGTACTGGGCCTGGACGCCCCAGAGGATGGCGCGGTGGCGGACGACGGGGGCGCAGAGGCATTTCTTCTCGTAGCCCTCGAGGCCGAGCCTCGTGATCTCCCGGTCGGCGTCCAGGAAGCGCGCGTCGCGGCCGCCCGCGACCTGGTAGGTGGCGTCGCGGTAGAGGGCCACGTTGTTGCCGATGACCTGCGGATAGGGCGAGCGGCTGAGCTCCAGCCACTCGAGCATCTGCTTGGTCTCCTCGTTGAAGACCTCCATGCACTTCCAGTAGTTGTCCCAGTCGAACTTCTCGCCGGTCTGCTCCTCGATGAAGCGGATGGCGTTCATGATCTCCTCCGCGGCGTAGTCCTGGACGGAGTCCTGGGTGTGGCGGATGGGGACGGGGAGCTGGAAGGTCGGGATCCCGTAGCGCCTCGCCTCAAGGCCGTTGCCCATGAGGCTGCCGTCGCAGGTGGTGTTGCACTGGACGGCGCACTTGCCGATGTGGGGGTAGTCGTCGTCGATGGCCACGCCGAGCTCGGCGGCGGGCATCGGGCAGACGTCCGCCGGTATGCCGAACTCCTGGGCCACGTCGATGTAGTGGATGACGCCTTCCTGCGTCATGGTGGAGCTCGTGTAGACGGGCGGGATCTGGATGCAGACCATGTGCAGGTTCGGGAAGCCGTTCATGATCTGGCTCATCATGTTCTCGTCGAACACGACGATGCTGTCGGACAGCTTCTTGTCGTTGCCGATGAGGGGGTCGGCCTTGAACATCGTGGTCATGGTGTCGCACATGTGCGCCACGATGAGGTCGAACTCCGTGTGGGCGATGCGCAGCTGCGGCCCGCGCAGGCCCTCGGTGTGGCGGTCCAGGAAGTCGGGCACCGCGAGGTAGTTCGCCATCCAGCGGTAGCGGAAGAAGCCGCGGATGTTGTTGAGGTTCATCATGAAGCCGATCATGGTCTTCCAGATGAACAGCCAGCGGGTGTAGTCGTACCAGGTGTCCCTGAGGCCGCGCCACTCGCGTCGCGCGCGGGTCTTCCCGCCCTTGTAGACCTTGCCTATGCGTTCGCTTCCCATCGCCTTGCTCATCGCTTCGCCTCGCCCTGGATCTTCTTGATTTCCACGCTCTCGACGAAGGCCTGCATGCGGGTGCGCAGCTGGGCGTTCGTCCCCACCACGTAGGGCACGTCCACGGAGAGGACGGGATAGCCGAATTCCTCGCGCATGATGCGGCTGGCCGCGGCCCGCTCGTAGCCCCAGTAGTCGCAGAACTTCATCTGCTCGTAGACGATGCCGTCGGCGCGGTACTCCTTGGCGAGGGCGTCCACGTAGGCCTTCCGCTCGTTTATCTTCGCGGTGTCCATGTAGCGGGGGCACTGGCCCTGCTCCAGGTACTGCCGGCAGATCTGCGTGAGGACGTCCTCGCCCTCCGTGAGGACTATCTCCTGCCGTCCGGGCAGGGAGCCGAAGCAGAAGCGGTCCGCCACGACCAGGGCGCCCGAGTCCTCAGCGAGCTTGACGAGGTCGGGGCTGTCGAGCTCCGAGCCCGCCATGACCACGCGCGCCCGGTAGGCGCCTTCGGGCGCGGGCTCGCGGGCCTTGAGCTCCCCCAGGGTCTCGCGGAGCTTCTCCACGAGGAGGTCCTTCGGGCAGCAGTAGGTCGCGGTGCACAGGACGTGGAACTCGTAGCCCGTGATCCGGGGCCTCTCTTCCTTCCGGAGGTCGCCGATGGCGGTTATGAGGCGGCAGACTTCGTTGTGCCGCGCGACGGCCTCGCGCAGGGCGGCGTCGGAGGTATCGACGCCGAACGTGTCGCGCAGGGGATCCAGGGCCCGGAGGCGCATCTGCTTGACGTAGTGCCGCAAGGCCGCGTCGCCGGACTTCATCGGCACGTCCGCGTAGGAGACGAAGAACTTCTCCTTGTCGCAGAGCTTCTGCAGGTCGATGTTCTCCACGCAGCGGTTCATCTGGGCGCAGGCGTCCGGCGCGATGACGCAGTCCAGGAACTTGTAGCCGCCCTCGATGGCGCGCTCCAGGATGGCGCGGCAGCACTCGCAGAGGAGGCTGGTCATGTAATAGGTGCCCATCTCCATGGAGCCGGTGCGCGGCGCGCGCAGGCGGACGCCGAAGCAGCCCGGGAGGGAGAGGAGGACCTCGGGGACGAGGCTGCAGACCGAGCCCACGGCGACGCGCCCCTCTGAGGCGGCCTGGCGCACGAGGTCGTTGTTGGCCTCCTGCAGGAGGTTCTCGAAGTAGTACAGGTGCTTAAGGTCTTTCATCTCTCGCAAACCTATCCTTTCAGTATGCCTATGTTGCGGAGGGCCTCGCGCGCGCCTCTCGTGATCTCCGAATCCCCTGGCAGGGCGAGCACGCTCTTCCCCTCCAGGTCGAAGGCCGCGAGAGCGGGGTCGCAGCCGACGCGGGCCACGAGGGGGACGCCGCCCGTGTCCAGGAGGTCGGCCGCCGCCGCGTCGGGCAGGCGGTTCGCGACCGCTCCCACCTTCTCGTACATGACGAGCTCGTCGGCCACCTTGCGGATGGCGCGGACGACCTGGGCTCCCTTGCGGCTGGCGTCGGTCACGAGGAGGAGGTGGGTCACTTTCTCCATCACGCGGCGGTTCACCTGCTCGATGCCGGCCTCGCCGTCGACGACCACGTAGTCGAAGTTCTTCGACAGGATCCCGATGACCTCCTTCAGGTAGGAGTTGATCCTGCAGTAGCAGCCCTCGGCCTCGGGCCGGCCGACCGCGATGAAGGCGAAGCCCTCGGCCTCCACGAGGGCGTCGTAGATCCGGTACCGCGCCTCGCCCAGGAGCTCGACGGCCTCCTTCGTGTCGCCGTCCTCCACGGAGGCGACGACGGCCTTGCGGATGTCGTCGATGGTGGTCTCGACCTCGATCCCCAGCGCGGTCGAGAGGCCGACCGCGGGATCGGCGTCTATCGCGATGATCCTCTTGCCGGGGAAGGCCTCCACCAGCGATTTCACGATGGCCGCCGCGAGCGAGGTCTTGCCGACTCCGCCCTTGCCCGCGACGGCGATGATTTTGGTGACGCCTTCCGCGGTTCCTGTTCCGCTAACCATGAATTTCCTCTTGGAATTATGCCTATTCGCCCGCGGCTTCCCTGTTTTCTCGCGCAGCATCGCCGGAGGGGCAACCCACCGTACAGTCGTCTTTTGAAACGTCAAGCAAAATTTATAGATATGTTGAGCGATGTGCGACGCCGTAGCGGGGCCGCGGAGAGGAAGTTTGTGTTTGCGTGACGGATGCCGCGCGGCGCGTCGGTAAAAGCCTGCGGCGGCTCTCGGCGCGCCGCGCCGGCCTCTACGGCCGAGCCGCGCCGCGCCTCATTCGGAGAACTCGTCCTCCACCATGCCGGCGAGCTCGTCTACCAGGTCGAAGATGTACTCCGCGTCGCCGTAGGCGCTCTGCGCGTAGACGAGCTCCGCGGTCTCCGCGTCGATGACGCGGCAGGACACGCGGGCCTGGCCGGCGACGAAGGAGACGGAGCCGAGGAGGACGAAGCGCGCGCCGGCGACGCGGCCCGCGCGGGCCGCCGTCGCCTCGTCGACGACGCCGGAGAGCGAGAGCGCCTGCTCGGCGAGGGCCTTCTCTAGCTGGCGCCGCTCGACGGGCCGCAGGACTCCTCCGCGGAGCAAGGCCTCCGCGACCGCCTCGGGCGCGTCGGTCCTCAGGCTCTCGTACTCGGGCCCGCCTCCCTTGAGCTCGAAGTCGAAGACGGCGACGAGGTCGCCGCCTGGGCTGCCCTCGGCTTGCCCCTCGCCCGCCTCCTCGGGGCCTCCCGCGCAGGAGGAAAGGACGAGGAGGGCGAGAGCCGCGGACGCGAGGAATTTCCCTTTCATGGACGACCCCCTGTGGACCCGGCCGCGCCGGGCGAGGATCCCGCGCGGGCCCCTCGGCCGGGCCTGCCTTAAGCCTAGCGCCGCTGGGGGCTCCGGTCAAACGCGGCCCTGCCTCTCGGGGCCTGGGCCTGGGCCTCGCCGAGGGACTCGCGGGCGACGCGCGGCGCCGCGGGCGACGCGCGGCGAAGGAGGCTCCTTTCGAGGGCGGCCCTAGCGCAGGCTGAGCAGCGCTACGCCGACGATGGCGAGCACGAGGCCGGCCGCCCTGGCGAGCGTGACCTTCTCCTTGAGGAAGATACGTCCCAGGAGGACGGTCGGCGCCGGGTAGAGGGCAGTCACGACGGCCACGAGGGTGAGGAGGCCCGAGCGGGCCGCGAGGAGGAAGAGGATGTTCGCCCCCATGTCGGCCAGGCCCGCGACCGCCGTGGCGGGGCCGTCGCCTTTCTCCAGCCTCGGGCGCGAGCCGGAGGCGAGGAGGGCCGAGAGGGCCACGCCGATGGAGGCCGTCCTCGCGGCGACGAGGGGCCAGAGGCCCGAGGCCGGGGAGGTCCTGGCCGCGGCGACGAAGAAGCCGCCGAAGCCGAGGCCCGCGAGGACGCCGAAGGCGAGGGCCCTCCTCGACTCCCTCCGCGCGGCGGCCTTGTCCGCGCCCTGGCCGTCGCCGCTTCCCGAGCCGAGGAGGATGACGGCGGGCAGGCAGAGCGCCGCTCCCGCGAGGGCCGGGCCCGAGGGCCTCTCTCCGAGGGCGAGGCCGAAGGCCATGGGCACGAGGGCGCCCACGAGGGCCGAGGATGGAGAGACGATCGCGACGAGGCTGGTCGCGAGGCCGCGGTAGAGGAGGAGGAGTCCCGCCGAGCCCGCGAGTCCGGCGGCGAGGCCCCAGAGGAGGTCGCGCGGCGCGGGCAGGGGCGTCCCGGAGGCGGCGATGAAGGAGAGTGCCAGGGCGAGGCCGAGGATCTGGGAGAGGGCGACGACGGAGAGGACGGAGGACTTTCTCGCGGCGTAGCCGCCCGAGAAGTCCGCGATGCCGTAGGCGAGGGCCGAGAGGCCGGCGAGGAGGAGGGCCATGCCCCATTCTGGCACGGCCGCGCCGTCCCGGGCTACTCGGTCACGGCGACGCGGCTCCCGCCCGTGACGGCGAGGAGCCTCTCGAAGGAGACGGGGACGCCAGTGGAGTCGGTGCCCGCCGCGGGATAGACGGTCTCGTAGGCGGCCAGGCTTTCGTCGAGGTGGACCGCGACGCCCTCCAGGGCGAAGGGGCAGACGCCGCCGGGCGGGTAGCCCGTGACGCGGAGGGTCTCCTCCGCGTCGGCCATGCTCGCCTTGGAGCCGACCAGGGCCTTGAGCCGCCCCGAGTTCACGCGCCGGTCGCCTGCGCAGACCACGAGGTGGTAGCTCCCGTCCTTCGCGCGGAAGAGGAGGGACTTCGCGATGCGCCCGACCTCCACGCCGATGCGCGCCGCGGCGAGGGGCGCGGTGGGCGTGGAGCCGGGCTCGAACTCCAGGGCCTCGAGGCCCGCTGCCGCGAGGACCTTGGCCACTTTCTCGGGAATCATGGGAGGATGGTGGCCCCTCTGCCGCGGCCCGTCAAGACGCGCCGGCCGCGGGCGGCGCGGGCCGTGGACGGCGGCGCCGCCGCGCCGACTGTCACGCGCGCCGCGGCGCCGATCGCTGCGCGGCCCGCGGGCTCGGCCCAGGCGCAGGAGCGCCGAGGCGGCGCGGCCCTCAGGCCGCCGGCCGAGCCGGGACGCTGAAGCGGCTAGGCCCTCGGCCGGCAAGCGGCGTGGCGGCTAGGCCCCGAGGCCCCGCTTGCAGAGGAAGTCGCAAAAGAAACAGATGTCGGCCGTCTTCCCGGGGAAGGCGAAGCCCTCCGCCTCGAGCCGCTTCCTCACCTCGCCCAGGCCCGTCTCGTAGCAGGCCCGCACGCGGGGGCTCGCCGCGGCCCGCGCGAGGACGGCGTCGACGCCGTCTCCGGGGATTCGCCCGACGACGAGCTCCTCGTTCTCGTTCGCGAAGCCGCAGCAGACGGCGACCTTGCCGTTCGGATGGACGTAGAGGACGTTGCCCGGCCCCGCGCAGAAGTCGTCCGTGAACCACTCCTTCGCCGACCAGGGGCCGGAGGCGGGCGTGCCTCCGGCGCCGGCTGCCTGGCCGCCCGCCGCCGCTCCGTCCGCCGCGCCGGGCTCGCCCGCGGCGGAGTAGGGGATGCGGACGATGTCGACGCGGAGCTCCTCGCCCTCGGCGGCCGCCCGGGCGCCGCGGCGGCCCGCGCCCTTGGCCGGGACGATGGCCTCCGGCTCGCCGCCCGAGAGGACGAGCTCGCCGCCCAGGGCGGCGGCGACGGCGCGGAAGATGTCGAGGAGGGGGCCGTCGTCCGGCGAGACGACGGAGGCGATCTCCACGCAGTCGCGGCGGCCGAAGGCGCGGTGCGCGGCCTCGATGAAGGGGAGGAGGCGGCCGGCGGTGGAGCCGTGCCAGCGGTCGGCGGAGAGGCCGATGGTCCCGTCGAAGCCGGCCTCCGCGACGCTCCCCAGGGTCTCCTCGAGCTCGGCCTCGTCCCGCCACCAGGAGCCGTTCGTCATGAGGCGGTCGAAGAGGAGGCCCAGGGAGACGGCCTCCGCGCAGAGCTCGCGGAGGAAGTCGGGCCTGAGGAAGGGCTCGCCGCCGGAGAAGCCCAGGCGCCCGACGCCGCGCTCCGCGGCCTCGCGGAGGAAGGCGACCGCGTCGGACGCCGCGAGCTCCTCGGGCACGCGGGCGACGCGGCAATGCGCGCAGGCCAGGTTGCAGCGCGCCGTCGGCGCGAAGATGATCTCCTCCGGCTTGAACATGGGCACCCCTCGCCGGGCCGCCGCTCGCGGCCGCCCGACGCCAGCAGGATAGCGCGGATTTGCGGGAAGTTGAAGGAGCGCCTGGGGAAGGCCGTCTGCGGCGCCTGGACGACTGGGAGCGGTTTCCGAGGAGGGGCCGCGCCAGGCGCCCGCCTTCGAGCCAGGCGCCGGGCTCGGCTTCGTCCGCCTGCGCGGCGCGGTTCCGTACGCCTGCGCGGCGCGGCCCTTTACTTCTGCGCGGCGCGGCCCGGCCATGGGCCTCAAGGCCCGGGAGGCGGAACCCCGTTGCCTGCCGCGGGCAGGAGGAGGAGAAAGGCCGCGCCCCCGAGCTCCGACTCGCCGAGCTCGATCCGGCCCCCCATGGCCTTGGCGAGTCCGCTCGCGATGGAGAGGCCCAGGCCTCGTCCGCCCGTGCCCGACGAGCGGGAGGCGTCCAGGCGGTAGAAGCGCTCGAAGACGCGCTCCCGCTCGGCGGGCGGGACGCCGGGGCCCGAGTCCTCCACCGCGAATTCGACGAAGGGGGCCGCCGTACGCCAGCCGCCGTCGCGGTCCCGCCGCGCGGGCGGGTCGGGCGCCTGGCGCTCCCTCGCGAGGAGCCTGACCCTGCCGCCCTCGGGGGCGTGCCTGACCGCGTTCGCGAGGAAGTTCGAGAGGATCTCGCGCAGGCGGAAGGCGTCGGCGAGCACGCGGGCCGCGCCCTCCCCCGAGACGCAGAGGGAAAGGCCCTTGGCGCGGGCCGGCGCTTCGAAGAGGGCGGCCGCGCCCCGCGCCTCCTCCAGGGCGTCCAGCTCCTCGATCCGGAGCTCGAGCTCCCCCGACTCGGCGCTCTCGAGCTCGCGCAGGGACTCGATGAGGCGGGCCAGGCGGAGGGCCTCCTCGTGGACGGAGCGCAAGGTCTCGTCGTCGCGGGGGAAGACCCCGTCGAGCATCGCCTCCACGGCCCCCTGGATGAGGGCGGCGGGGGTCCTGAGCTCGTGGGCGGCGTCGGCGATGATGCGCCGCTTGGCCTCTTCGAGCCGCGCGAGCTCGGCGGCCATGGCGTTGAAGGAGCCTGAGAGCTCGGCGACCTCGTCCCCGCCGCGGGCGTCGACGCGCGCGGAGAGGTCCCCCGCCTGGACCCGCCTGGCCGCCCGGGCCAGGGCGGCCAGGGGCCGCGTCATGCGCGCCGACAGGCCGAGCCCCAGGAGGAGGGCCAGGGCCGCGGAGAGGAGGGTCGCCGAGAGCACGGCGGAGAAGACCCGCCTGAGGAAGCGCTCGCCCGGGGCGGTCAGGGAGGACTCGATCATCGAGCCGACAAGGACGGTGCCGACGCGGCGGCCGCCCGAGAGGACGGGGAGGCCGTGGGCGAGGTGGGCGGGGGGATGGACGCTCCCGAGGAGCCTCCCCGCGGTGTCGACGACGACGACGCCGTCCGGGTCGGCCAGGGCGACGCGGTCCGAGAGGAGGGCGTAGGCGGACTCCGCCGCGGCCGCTGCTTCGGCGCCCGCGGAGAGTCCCTGTCCCGCGGTCGGCGCTTTCGCCGCGCCGGCGTAGGCGGCCGCGTCGGCCAACGCGGCCGTAGAGGCCTCGGGGGCCGCCCGGCGCGCGTGGACGCTCTCCTCGATCGAGGCCAGGAGGCGGGCGGGCATCCCGGCGACGAAGGCCTGGGCGCCCTCCCAGTTCCCCTTCTCATCGTAGAAGTCGGCGAGAAGGGAGCCGTAGACCCGCGCCTTCTCGGCGTCCCCGGAGAAGACGAAGGAGCGGAAGGCGCTCTCCGCCGCCGGCCCGACCATGAGGAGGGCGGCGGCCGAGAGGGCCGCGATCACGGACAGGAAGGAGAGGGCGAGCCTGGCCCTAATCCGCATCGCGCGGCTCCATGAAGCGGTAGCCGACGCCGCGGACGGTCTCCACGAAGCGCGGGGCCGCGCTGTCGTCGCCCAGGGCCTTCCTGATGTTCTTGACGTGGGCGTCCACCGTCCGCTCGTAGCCCTCGAAGGCCTCGCCGGAGGCGCTCTCCAGGATGGAAAGGCGGCTGCGGACTCGTCCTGGCTCCCGCGCCAGGAAGGCGAGGATGTCGAACTGGACCGCGGTCAGGGCCTTGGGCTCGCCGTCGACGCGCACGGATCGCCGGCCGAAGTCCATCTCCAGGGAGCCGCGGCGCAGGACCTCCTCGGGGGCCGCGCCCTCCCTCCGGCCGCGCCTGAGGACGGCCCGTACGCGGGCGACGAGCTCGCGGGGGCTAAAGGGCTTGGTCACGTAGTCGTCCGCCCCGAGCTCGAGGCCGAGGACGCGGTCCGCCTCCTCGGCCCTGGCGGTGAGGAAGATGACGGGCAGGTCCGAGGACCGCCTGATTTCCCGGGCGAGCTCCAGGCCGTCGAGCCCCGGCATCGAGATGTCGAGGACGGCGAGGTCGGGCTTCCGCTCCCTGAAGGCCGCCAGGGCGGCGAGGCCGTCGAAGGCCAGGGCCGCCTCGAAGCCCGAGGCCTCGAGGTAGCTGCCGACCATCCTGGCGATCTTCTCCTCGTCGTCCGCGACGAGGACGAGTCCGCGCGCCACGCCGGATTCCCCGTCCTAGCGGAGCTCGAAGGGCCGTAGGAGCTTGTCGACGAGGAGCTTCTTGCCCTTGGCGTCCATCGTCTCCACCTTGGCGAAGACCCAGCCTTCGACCTTGGCGGGGTCGAGGCCCGCGGCGACGAGGGGGCCGGGCTCGAGCACGAACACCAGGTCCTTGTCGTTCTTCGAGAGGTCCTTGGCCCACTCCACCATGTTGCCGCCGCCGAGCATGATACCGTAGTGGTCCAGGGCGGCGTGGTAGGAGACGCGGGCGCGCTCGGCCTTGAGGAGCTCGCCGAAGGCGGCCGTCATGGAGTCCTTGGCTGCGGGGGCGAAGGCCGCCTTTCCGAGCTCGAAGTGGAGCATGAAGCGTCCATCCTCAAGTTCGTACTTGATGCCTTCGGCGGCGGGGATCTTCGCGACGTCCAGGCCGGCCGCGAGGAAGGGGGCTGCGTCCAGGCTGAGCTCGGCGTCGGGCCTGTCCATGTCGGCCATGCCGCCCGAGCCCGCGTTGCGGGCGAAATCGCTCGAGAGGAGGAAGAGGTCGCCCGCGGGGGAGGCGAGGGCCCAGGCCCCGTCCTCGGCCTCGTAGGAGATCCTGTCCCTCGAGGCCTCGGCGAGGCTCGCGAAGGAGGAGGCCGCGAACTTGCCGACGGTGTCGGTGGCTGCGCAGCCGGCGAGGGCCGCGGCGGCGGCCAGGGCCGTAAGGACGGCCGCGCTGCGAATGCCGTGAATCTTCATGTCGTTTCCTTCGCCGCGCCTCGCGCGGCTTGTCTTGTCCCGCCCGGACTCCAGGCCGGCTCGCCGGCCTGAGTCCCGTCGTTCGGGGTCAATCCCTGCCGGCCTAGCGGCCGCCCAGGACCTCGGTGACCGAGTAGCCGGCCTCGGCGACGGCGGCCTTGAGGGCCGCGTCGGAGAGGGCCTCGCCCTCGACCATCGCGCTTTTCTTGACGAGGTCGACGTCCACCTTGGCGACGCCGGGCACCTCGGAGAGGGCGGTCTTCACGTGCATGACGCAGTGGCCGCAGCTCATCCCCTCGATCGTCAGAAGCTTTCTCATACTGATCCTCCTTTACACGCGATACGGCTTGAAGCGCTTGAGCCTCAGCGCGTTGGTCAAGACGGAGACGGAGCTCATCGACATGGCGGCCGCGGCGAAGATCGGGTTGAGGAGCGGGCCTCCGAAGGCGTAGAGGAGGCCGGCCGCGACCGGGATGCCGAGGACGTTGTAGCCGAAGGCCCAGAAGAGGTTCTGCTTGATGTTCCGGATGACGCTCCGGGAGAGCTTGATGGCCGTGGGCACGTCCATGAGGTCGCTCCGCATGAGGACGAAGTCGGCGCTCTCCATCGCCACGTCCGCGCCCGAGCCGACCGCGATGCCCACGTCCGCCTGCGCGAGGGCGGGCGCGTCGTTGACGCCGTCGCCCACCATCGCCACCCTGCGGCCGGCGGCCTGGAGCTTCTTGACCTCCGCGGCCTTGTCCTCGGGAAGGACCTCGGCGAGGACGCGGTCGATGCCGACCCGCCGGGCGATGGCCGCGGCCGTCCGTGCGGAGTCGCCCGTGATCATGGCGACCTCGACGCCCATGGCGTGCAGGGCGGCGATGGCCGGAGCGCTCGACTCCTTCACGACGTCGGCCGCCGCGACGAGGCCGGCGTAGCGCCCGTCCACCGCGACGAACATCGGCGTCTTGCCGTCCTCCGCGAGGGAGGCGGCCTTGGCCTCGCCGTCGCCTGAGCCTATGCCCCGCTCGGCGAGGAGGCGCGCGCTGCCCGCGAGCACCTCGCGGCCGCCGACCTTCGCCTCGATGCCGCGGCCGGGGAGGGCGGAGAAGCTCTCCGCGGGGGGGAGGGCGAGGCCCCGCGCCTCGGCGGCCCTGACCAGGGCCTCGCCCAGGGGATGCTCGGAGGCCTTCTCCGCGGCGGCGGCCAGGGAGAGGAGCTCGTCCCCGCCGAAGCCGGGGGCCGGGACCAGGTCGGTGAGCTCGGGGCTGCCCTTCGTGATCGTGCCGGTCTTGTCGAAGACTACGGTGTCGACGCGGTGCGCGGTCTCCAGGGCGGGCCCCGACTTGATGAGTACGCCGAGCTCGGCGCCGCGGCCGGTGCCCACCATGATGGCCGTCGGCGTCGCGAGGCCGAGGGCGCAGGGGCAGGCGATCGTGAGCACCGCGAC
>ERZ795055.3028-NODE-3028-length-12435-cov-3.676656_pt1 | contig 12435 bp, 15 predicted proteins | sample MGYA00375139_ERZ795055 | MGnify/ENA primary metagenome ERZ795055 (study PRJEB30184, sample SAMN05720283) | anaerobic digester metagenome | isolation source: active sludge of municipal wastewater-treating anaerobic digesters | place: USA | collected 2015-01-23 ...
GCGTAAACTTTCACGCCCTCGTCAACGTAAATGAACTCAAGGGCACCCTCGAATACTTCATCGAGGTGTTTGACGAGTATGGCAACGGCCCGGCGCGCATGGGCAGTCCCGAAGACCCGATCCGCGTGGATCCCTCCAAAGCACCCGACCCGTGCGACCAGGTACCCGAGAATCGCCCGACCCCCGTCCCAACGCCCGAAGAGCAGCCGCCCGCGATTGAGGAAATCCAAGTCATACCTGAGTCGGTGGTGTTACCGCCTCCCGTCGCCCCACCGCTCAACCAGCCCGTCCCACCGCCGGCCGAAACCACCTGCGAACGTCGAGATCGGCCGATTTATTGCGAAACCTGGCTCTGGGCCACGGCCGCAACGGTGCTCGCCGTAGGGGGCGGCCTCGGGCTCTATCTGCTCCTGTCGGGAGACGATCCCAAGCCGACGCCACGCAGTGACTCCGTGGTGCTGCATGTCACGGGCCCCGACCCCACAGCCCTTGGCTCCAACCCCTAACGAGAACCAACATCATGCGTGACCTGCCCCTGTTGATGCTTGGATGTGCCTACGCCGGCTCCCTCGTGAGCTGCGGCGAGGCCACTCCGGAGTCACAGATGGCCACCATGGCGGTTGCCCTGCCGCTACCGATGCCGCTCGCCAGCTGCCCCGAACGTACGGCCCTCGGTCTGGCATTGGAAGCGGTCCTGGAGATCGGCGGTCACGACGCTTGCTCCCTCGCGGTCGATCCCACGACACTTCAGGCCACCGGTAACTGCAACGCGATCACGGTCGGCATCGTTCGGCCGCTGGGCCTCCGCTATGGCTACTTGGATTCAGACAACCCCAGCATTGCGTTGGGCTACCTATTGGGGTTTGTGGATTTGCGCCTGGAGTCCTTGGCGTCGGTTACCACCGAGGTCACGGTCAACCTCGATCCCAACTCCGGAGCCGCCAAGTTCCTCACTGTCGACGCCGATGTCGACGCCTTGCGCCCGCGCTCAGCCTGCGTCGACCTGTCCGAGGTCGAGGTTAACCTGTGTGCCGCCGAGGCCTGGGCCAAGAACCGATTTGACAACGAGCTCCAGATCGACTTTGACAGCAACGACGACGGTCAAAACAATCTAACCGAAGCCTGCAACGGCACGCTTATTCCCTAAATGAGGTAGGCCATGGCAGACAAAAAGCTCGAAACCTTCAAGATCGGCGACACCCAACGTCCTGGCGTACTTAAGGCCAAAAAAGGTGCCGAGGCCCCCGCACCTGCTCCCGAGAGCAAAAGCGTCGGGTTTGCCCGCATCGAAAAGATCCTGGAGCACGACGACGCCGCCACCTTGTCCGAGAATCTAGGCAAACTCATTAATTCTATTGAAGAATTTGAAAGCAAGGCGACCACCAACAAGGACAAAGCGGCAGCCAAAAAGGCGATCGTGGCGGTGGAGCGCACCGCAGATCTGTTGGATTACCTGTTCCAAACCAAGGCCAGCATGCAGACAAGTGGTTGATATTGCGTAAAAATCAACAGAGCTGTGTTTTTTTCAACCGAAACTACCTGCCGCCGATAAGGTAGACCAGAAGCAGCAGGTTTTTGGGCCACAGGGCATTCACTGAAGCACTTAACGAGGAGATTTTGCGATGGACAGCAAGATCAACACCCAGAATACAGGCCTTCGCGTTCAAATCGATCAAGCGCGCACTCGTCAAGCGCCCCGTACTGACTTCGGTAGCGTCATGTCGACAGGCTTGTCTCGCGGCACCGACGCTGTGTTACAAGCGGGCCAACTGGCCGCGCCGTTCATCCCAGGTGGTGCAGTTCTCTCCGCTGCCGTCACGGGCGTGGGTTCGCTCAAGAGTTCTGCCGCGGGCATGACATCGGGCAGCGCCACGGGGCTCAACTCCAGTGGCTTGAGCGCCAGTTCCGGCATGACGGGCAGCATCTCTGGCGGTAGCACGGCAGCCACGGGCGCCACCGGCAGCACCGGCGTCGACTCGACGATGGCGGCTGCGAAGCAGATGCAAGAGATGAACATGAGCTTCAATATGCAGTACCTGATGTTGCAGCAGAAGATGCAGGCGGACAACCGCCAGTTCACGACGCTGTCCAACATCATGAAGACCAAGCACGACACGGCGAAGAACGCCATCAACAACGTGCGGTAGTCGTTAAGCGACTTCGGTCGAAAGTGGCCCCACAAAACGCCGCGGCTCGTCAAAGGGTCGCGGCGTTTTTCTTTTCCTCCCTCAACATTTCGTTATATCGTCCCCACCCATGAGCAACGACACTGTCGTCAATGGCATTGTGCCCGTTATGCAAAAGGACGTCGTGCTACTCCTCGAGGCTGGCTACCTGTACATGGAGCTGGGCAAAAACAAGGAGGCCGAAGAGGTCTTCCAAGGGGTGGCCGCACTGGTTCCGCACAGCGAAGTCCCACACATGGCGTTGGGACATCTGTTCTTCGCAATGGGTCGCTTCAACCCGGCGCTCAAATCGCACCAAGAAGCGCTAAAGCTCAACCCTGGTTCGGCCGCCGCACACGCCTCGGTGGCCGAGACCCTGTTCTTTTTGCATAAACCGAAAGAGGCCCTGATCGAAATTGACAAGGCCGTCGAGCTGGATCCCGATGGCTCGGCAGGGGCGTTTGCGCGCTCACTCAAAGAGGCCTTCGATTTGGGCGTCTTTGGTTGAGCATCAACCCCGCGAAGGAGTGAGCCTACGATGACACGCATCGGTGGTGGCAATCAGCCACCTGGAAAAGCCGAAATCGCCGCGCAAGCCCCGGTGGACAAGGCGGCAGACGCCAAAACCCAAGAGGCCGCGGCCCGCGCCAAGGATCCGGGTGCGGCCAAAGAAGCCAAGGTCGTCGACTCGTTTCAACGGGTCGCGCCGCAACTTGCTCAGCAGTTGCAGGCCATGGCCGGCAAGAAGGCCGTACCGGGCATGATCTTCTCGAATGAAGGCCTGTACCAAGTGGCCCAAGCGTTCGCCGGTATGCTCCGCAAGGCACCCAACGCCGATCGCCGCATGCGTGCACGCATGTTTGCCAAGGCGATCTTGCGCAGCAAGAAGTTTGGCAAAGTGTTTGATGAAGCCGACGAAAAGGATTTAGAGAAGATCTACGACTTGATCGGCGACCAACTCGACGGCTCCCCCGTCTTGGCCCAACTGGTGGATGAAGTCACCGAAGGGGCCCGCAAGATGACGCTCACGTGAGCGCGATGAGACGGCTATGACCAAGACCACAACCGAGCGTCAAAAAACGCCGCCGCCCAAAGCAGGAAAAGTACCTGTGAAGAGCGTCTCCGAGGACGGTCCGTCGCCGGAAGCCATTGTGGCCGACAATGCCATGCCCGATTTGAAAGACCGGCGCGCCCTGGCTGACAAGTACGCGCCGTTTGTGCGCTCAATCGCTGGCAAGATTAAGAAAACGGTTGCCAAAGAGATCGATTTTGAAGACCTAGTGGAATACGGCATGATCGGCCTGTTCGAGGCCGCCGACCGCTTCGATCCACAGTTTGGCGCCAATTTTATGACCTTCGCCTACTACCGCATCCGCGGCGCCATCTACGACGGCCTGCGCGGCATGGGGTGGATGAGCCGGACCGAGTACGCCAAGGCTCGCTTTGAGGAGCGCGCCAACGAGTACTTGTCTCAGGTAGCAGCGGCCCGCGAAGCTGGCACCGAGGAGCCTGAGAACCCGTTTGAGCACGCGGTAGAAGATCTGGCGTCGGCCGTACAGGGTTTGGCCGCTGTCTACTTGACTACCATCGACGGCGCCGAAGGGATGCAGATCAAGGATGACAAAAACGTCATCGCCGACGAAAGCCTTGGGCTGGAGCAGGCGCGCGCCTTGGTCCGCGAAACCATCAAGAAACTGAACGACCAGGAGCGCGGGCTTCTGGAAATGTACTATTACAAGGAGCTCAGCCTGCAGGAAGTAGGCGAAAAACTTGGACTTTCCAAGAGTTGGACAAGTCGCCTCCATGCCCGGGTCATTGAGAAACTACATCGATTGCTAGAAACTCAACTCGCCACCTAAGGTGGCGTGGCGCCACGGTCCGGCGCCACACCCTCCCCCCGCCGAACTACAACGTCAATACCGTTACCGGGCTCATCTCGTAGACCTCGACCGAGCCAATGCCGCTGCAGGTGTCGGTTTCGCCGTTGCCCAACTGACCGCAAGCGTTACTGCCCCAGCACTTCACCGCGGCAGTCGCGTCGCGCACGCAGGTGTAGTAGTTGCCAACCTCGATTTCACGAATGCCCGTGACGTCCTGAACCAACGTGGGCGTGCCGGTCCAAAGCGTGTCGTGATTCCCGAGCGAGCCGTAAGCGCCGTTGCCCCAGCACTTGGCCGTGCCGTCCCCTAAGAGAGCACAGCTAGAGGATTCGCCAGCGGCGATGCTCACGGCGTTGGTCAACGAAACCACCGACACCGGCGTTGGGTGCGCGGGGTTGTCCTCGTCCGACTGACCGTTACCGACCATGCCGCCCCAGTTGTTACCCCAGCAGGAGACGTGGCCGTTGGCGCGTAGCGCACATGAATGCCCATACCCCAAAGCGATCATCGTGGCATCGGCGATCCCCGTAACCTGGACAGGTGCAAAACTGTCGTCCTTGGTACCATTGCCCAGTTCGCCACTATCGTTCTTCCCCCAACAGACGATGGTACCCGCGGCCCGCAAGGCACAGACATGCATACCCCCCGCGCTCAACATGATGGCATCTGAAAGACCCATAACTTCGACCGGCGTGGCCGACTCCATGTCGCTGTTGTCGCCGAGTTGACCGTAGCCGTTGTAACCCCAACAGAAGACCGAGCCGCTGCTCTTGAGTGCGCAGGTAAAATCATAGCCCGTCGAGACGGCGACAACGTCTGTGAAATCAGGAACTTGGAACGGTGTGCTGCGGGTGCCGCTGTATTCGCCATCCCCGAGACGACCGCCCGAGGCGTCGCCCCAACAACTGACCGTGCCATCGCTATGCACTGCGCACGTATGATCGTCGCCCGCGCTGACCATCATAGCGTCATCGATGCCCGCGACCTTTACCGGAGACGTGACGGTGCGCACAGAATCGCCTTCGTTGCCATCGCCGAGTTGGCCGAACCACCCGGCCCCCCAACAATAGATCTCGCCGGTCATCTTGATGACGCAGACGTGCTTACGCGCCGCTGCGATGGCGCCCACGCTCTGGCATCCCCGCTGCACACAGTAGCCCACTGCACAGCTAGCCGTGCAGTCACCGCAATGGTGAACGTCGGCCGCCAAATTGACCTCACAACCGTCGCTCGCTGTGTTGTTGCAGTCGTCGTAATCGCCGCTGCACGTGGTGATCGCGCAGACACCAGCAATGCAGCTTGAGGTGGCGTTGGCCAACGTGCAGACGGCGTTGTTATCTACCTGCTCGTCACAGTTGTCGTCTTTGTTGTTGCACAACTCAGTTTTGGGCGCGACGTCGCCGCTACAGGCGTCCCACAATCCATCCACGCAACTCTGCGTGCCCATACGACATTCGCCTACGGCCGAAACACCACAGGGTTGCTGGTCCCCGGCCGCACATTCGCAACGCTCGTCGGCGCCCGCTTCGCAGTTGTTGTCCAAACCATCACCACAAATTTCGCTGGCGCCCGGATAGCAGCTCGCACAAGCGTCGTCACAGTCGTCACTGTTGGCAGACCAACCAGCGCTGACACCACACATGGTGGCGGAAACCTCGGGAACTCCGAAACCATCCCCGTCGGCATCTAGGTAGACGGTGGTTGCTCCAACCGTACAACCGGACCTTTTAGGCTCCCGTGTGGTGCTACCGTCGTCACCCCCGCACCCACTCGCGCCGATGAGAGCACAAATCAACACACCGTATTTCATGACTTCACTCCGTCATGGCCGTTGCTCAAACGCTCGACGACCCTTGCTAAATGTAGGTCTGAAACCTTCATCTTATTGATTTAACTACATGAAGTTGCTTGGACTTTACACTTTAGGAAAAATTCACAACCGCGGCTTACGATATGCGATAATGTCTTAAGTGAACAGGGTGAGGTGTATCTACCCGTTTTGAACCGCCGTGACTCTGACACGGCTTAACATAGATGGAGGTTCCCGATGATGGATCCTACTGGTGGTGGCGGTATCGGCAAAGCAGCTGCGGAGTTGATGAAAGAGCTGCAGAACTCGCAGCAAGACCTCCAAAAGCTCGATAAGACCTCACAACCTGGTGGCGTCGGTTCTTTTGACCAGGTGATGCAAAATCAGTCCACGCAAGCTCCGAGCGGCGTGCAAGCCACGAACCATGTCACGGCAGCGCAAGACTCCACGAAGGTGCTGCAACAAGCCAAGGTAAATGCCAGCCTCCCCTCCACCCGCGTAGGTGCGACGGCCAAGGCTGAAGAGTCCAAGCTGGGCGATATGTTGCAGAAGCTGATCGGCGGCCAAGACAAGATGTCGCAAATCATGAATATGGCGATGTCAGGTCGCCAATGGGGCCCGGCTGAATTGCTGGCGATGCAGGCTGGCGTTTATCGTTTCTCGCAAGAGCTGGAGCTCACAAGCAAAGTGGTCGAAAAGGCCACGAGTGGCATCAAGCAGACGATGAACACCCAGGTCTAACGACCTTCGCTGCCGTTCCTCTCCTCCTTTCTACTCGCTTCTGAAACTGTCGCTCGCACGCTTCCAGTGTGCACCTTTCGTCTTGTGCCATGGCTGCACATATTAGCGTTAGGTGACCGCCGTGGGGTTGGCCACGCGGGGGAGTTGTATGCTCAAACTGTTTCGCGGCAGTAAAGGCAGTGGTGACGGACCCCAAGAGCCAGAGCCCCCTGAGCCACTCGTGCCAACCGACAAGCCGGAGCCGCATCTTTCGGCCCACGAGGAGGCACCGGACGCCGCACTGGAAACATTGGGCCAACTGTTGCGCCACCTGGGTGAAGATGCCTTTGCCGTAGCCGAAGAAACCGAGGAGAAAATCCGCGCGACTTTTGGCGCCTGGTCGCGCCACATCCTGGTGCTGGCCCCCAGCCCCGAAAATCCCGACGAGCCCGCGCGCCGACGCGAGTTTATGGCCTTGCGACGCTTCGTCGCGCAGTTCCGCAAGCGCGAAGCAGGCTATGTGCGCCGGACCTTAACCGACCTACGCTCGGTGCTATGGTTGTTGGTCGGGCAACTGGGTTCGGCCGTGTTGTCCGATCGGGCCTCTGACGGCGAAGCCACCGAGCAACTGCTACGCCTACAACGCACCGTGAACTCCGGCTCAGTGGACGACTTGAAACGCGAGGCGCACGCCACCGTCGACAAGCTGCATCACCTGATTGAAGAGCGCCGCAGCCGTGAGGCCCAACAGGTGGCATCGCTGCGTGAACGGATCCAGACCATCCACGAAGAACTGGCGCAGACACGACAGGCCTTGGCGCTCGACCCGCTGACCAAGCTTTTCAACCGCACGGCCCTAGATGAGCGCCTTGAGCGCACCGCCTGCCTATCGGCGCTCACCTGCCAGGACGCCGGGCTCCTGATGGTGGACATCGACAACTTCAAGCGGGTGAACGACACCTACGGACATCCGGTGGGCGATCAAGTCATCAAGGCTGTGGCCGACATTTGCGTGCGCGCCTTCCCTCGCGAACGGGACTTTGTGGCACGCTACGGTGGCGAAGAATTTACGATCATTGCGGCCGACGCGCTGCCAACAAGCCTGGAGTTGCTCAGCGAGCGTGTGCTGATGGCCGTACGCAAGCTCAGCATCGAGGCGATGGGCGCAAAAATCACCGTGACCGTATCGGTGGGCGCGACGAGCCTGGTGCCGGGAGAACAACATCATGCCTGGATGCGGCGAGCCGATGCCGCGCTTTACCAGGCCAAGCAAGCAGGGCGTGACCGTGCCGTGATTGCCCCCAAACCCGCCTAACCGGCACTCTGTGAAATAGTTGAATCCAAAACGGTCCTCCGCGCGGTCTTAGTTTATGAAGCCGGATCCCCCCGGCTCATGAAACCTGGAGTGGTGCGATGCAAAGGTTGTGGTTAACCGCTGTGTGTCTGACCGTCGCCATCCCGGCCTGGGCCGAAGCGCCTGGCGCCGTGGTCGACGCTGCAATCGATTCTTCCAAACAAAATGCGGATGTTGTGAAGGCCCGCGCCGTCACTGAAGGGCTCACCAAAGAGATCGTAGAGAAGCTGAGCGCCGAGCAACTCACCGAAGTGTTGGAGACAATGCATCGTCCCAACCGCGAGGGTCTACCGAAAGAGGTTTTGGAGCGCTTGGAGCCACAACAGATCGCCGCGGTGTTGCAGGCCCGCGAAGAGCGCCGCGCGAAACCCGATTGGGGTGAAACGCTGGCGCCGATTCTGGTGCCGCTGATCTTTTTTGGGTTTTTGGGCTTCGTGATGGCCTTTGGCATGGTGATGGGGCATCGCCAACAGATAGAGCGCCAAGTCACGCTGCGCTTGATGGTGGAAAAGGGTGCCACCATTCCGCCCGAGCTGTTGTCCCCTCCTAAACAGAAAAAATCCGATCTGCGCCGTGGCGCTGTGCTGCTTTGCACAGGCCTGGGCATGATGGCCTGTTTCGCTCTGCTCAACGTTGGACAACCTGGTTTGTGGGGCGTTGGCCTGATTCCCACCCTGATGGGACTGGGCTACCTGGTGGTTTGGAAACTCGAACCGAACGGGAGCCACTCCCAACCCTCGTAGCACCGAGGTAGAACGACGCACGTGGCTATCACCGACGCTGAACTCATCGCCCGCGTCTTGTTGGACGATGATCGCCATGCCTTTGGCGAGTTGGTGCGCCACAACCAATCTCAGATCCGCAGCTTGCTACGACGTCTCACCTGCGGCAATGCCGCGCTCGCCGACGATTTGGCCCAGGAGACCTTCCTGCGCGCCTATCGCGGGCTGCGCAACTACCGCGGCGGCGCACGCTTTTCATCGTGGCTGTATCGCATCGCTTACAACGTCTTCTTGAGTGACAAACAACGACATCCCGCACGCCCCGACCTCCCGCACAAAGATGTAACGTCCACATCTGTGAACCTCGCACGGCAGTACGCGCTGCGCCACGACCTGGATAGGGCACTGGCCACGCTCGACCCGGCCGAGCACGCCGCCATCGCCCTTGCCTACGGCACCGACGCCACCCACGAGGAAATAGCCGAACTCCTGGAGTGTCCGCTAGGCACCGTGAAAACCAACATCTTGCGTGGCAAAGACAAGCTCAGGCACGTGCTCCACGCCTGGGCCCCCGAAGGAGCCTCGCCATGATCAGCGATAACGACGATTGGCTTAAAACTCTCGTGGACGAAGCGGAACCCTATTGGGTGGACGCGAACTTCACCGAGCGCGTGCTGATGGCTCTTCCTCCCGCACGCGGTGCAGGTTTTCGCTTAGGTGTGCTTGGCATCACAGGTGTGGTGGCAGGCTTGGTAGGTTTTGTCATCCTCCCTGGTGGACAGGCCTTGTTGGCGGCGATCAACCAGCTCACCGGCGCCGCGATGCTCCGCACCAACCTCTCCGTCGTCTCGCTGATATTGGTCACTCTCATGGTCGCAGCGAGTGCTGCCGCAGTACTCTCCGACCACGAGATTTGACCCTCTCGTCTTGACTTGACCCACCCCCGGGCGCATTTGTATACAGTACTTGTTAGGTACTAATTGCGGAGGCGCCGGTGCTCAAGATCTCCAGACTCGCCGACTACAGCATTGTGCTGCTCTTGCATGCCGCTGAAGATGGCGCCGGGATTCATACGGCCCGAGGCCTTGCCAAAGCCACGTCGCTGCCACTACCGACAGTCACCAAGATCCTCAAGGCGTTAGCTCGCCATGGCATTTTGGGCTCCCAACGCGGAAAAACGGGGGGTTATAGGCTCACACGCCCCGTCGAGCAGATCTCGGTGGTGGACGTGATCACCGCCATTGACGGCAAACCCGCCATGACCCAGTGCACCGAAGAAGCCCAGGCCCCCTGCGAGCGCGCGTCGTTTTGCCGAACCAAGGGTCACTGGCGGCAAGTACACGAAACGGTGCTAACGGCACTCGAAACCCTGACCTTGGCCGACATGGCCCAACCCGCAACCAATTGGGCGCCAGCGGGTGCGCTAGTATCCCTGGCAAACCGTGGACGGAGGAACAAGCTGTGAGTGAAGAACTGCGTGCGCTGACGGACCAAGAGTACAAATACGGGTTCGTCACCGACATCGACGCCGACGCAACCCCGCCGGGGCTGAGCGAAGCGATCATCCGCTTCATCTCGGCGAAAAAGCTGGAACCTACCTGGCTCACTGAATGGCGCCTAGCCGCCTTTACGCGCTGGCAGAAGATGGCAGAGCCACACTGGTCGAAGGTGAACTATCCGCCCATCGACTATCAAAGCATCATTTATTATTCCGCGCCTAAGAAGCGCGTGGGCCCGAAGAGCATGGATGAGGTCGACCCAGAGTTGCTCAAGACCTACGAAAAGCTGGGCGTGCCGCTGCATGAGCGGGCCATCTTGGCTGGCGTCGCGGTCGATGCCGTGTTCGACAGCGTCTCGGTGGCCACGACCTTCAAAGACAAGCTGGCAGCTTTAGGCATCATCTTCTGCAGCTTCACCGATGCCGTGCAGAACCATCCGGAGCTGGTGCGCAAGTACTTGGGCTCGGTGGTACCACCTTCGGACAACTACTTTGCCGCGCTCAATTCGGCGGTCTTCACCGATGGCAGTTTTTGCTACGTCCCCAAAGGCGTGCGCTGTCCGATGGAACTGTCGACCTACTTCCGCATCAATGCCGCGAAGACCGGGCAATTTGAACGCACGCTGCTAATTGCCGACGAGGGCTCGTACGTAAGCTACCTAGAGGGCTGCACTGCGCCGATGCGGGATGAAAACCAGCTGCATGCGGCGGTGGTTGAGCTCATCGCGCTAGAAGGCGCAGAGCTCAAGTACTCCACGGTGCAGAACTGGTACCCAGGCGACAAAGAGGGCAAAGGCGGCATCTACAATTTCGTCACCAAGCGCGGTGCATGTCGCGGCAAGCGCTCGAAGATCTCGTGGACGCAGGTAGAAACCGGCTCGGCGATTACCTGGAAGTATCCGAGCGTCATTTTGCAGGGAGATGACTCGGTGGGCGAGTTCTACTCGGTGGCCGTCACGGCCAACTACCAACAGGCGGACACGGGCACCAAGATGATTCACCTGGGGAGGAATACCAGCTCCACCATCGTCTCCAAGGGCATCTCGGCGGGGCACTCGCAAAACAGCTATCGTGGCCTGGTGAAAGTCCAGCCGGGGGCTAATGACGCCCGCAACTACTCGCAATGTGACTCGCTCTTGTTTGGCAACCAATGTGGTGCGCACACGTTTCCATACATCGAGGTCAAGAACGACAGTAGTAAGGTGGAGCACGAAGCCACCACCTCCAAGGTGAGCGACGACCAACTTTTCTATCTGCGCCAACGTGGTCTGACCGAAGAAGACGCGGTGAGCATGATCGTGAACGGCTTCTGCAAGCAGGTGTTCAAACAGCTGCCGATGGAGTTCGCGGTGGAGGCGCAAAAACTACTGAGCATCAGCCTCGAAGGGGCTGTGGGGTAATGGGGAACGCGATGTTGACGATTGAGAACCTGTTCGTGAGCGTGAACGACAAACCGGTATTGAAGGGAGTGAACCTTCAGGTGAACGCCGGCGAGGTGCACGCCATCATGGGGCCTAACGGCTCCGGCAAGAGCACCCTCGCCAACGTGCTAGCGGGTCGAGAGGGTTACGTGCCAACGTCAGGAAAAATAACCTACCTGGGCCGTAACCTGTTGGCGCTGACCATCGAAGAGCGCGCCCGCGAGGGCATCTTCTTGGGCTTCCAGTACCCGGTGGAGTTGCCAGGCGTAAACAACGCCTATTTCTTGAAGGCCGCCGTGAACGCACAAAGGCGCCACCGCAACGAAGAGGAGCTGGATGCCGTCGATTTCTTAAGCCTGACGCGCGCCAAGGTAAAAAAGCTTGAGATGGATCCCAAGTTGCTTGAACGCGCTGTGAATGAAGGGTTCTCAGGAGGCGAAAAAAAGCGGAACGAAATCCTGCAAATGGCAGTACTGGAACCGAAGCTCGCAGTGCTGGATGAGATCGACAGCGGCCTGGACATCGACGCCCTGCGGGTGGTGGCCCAAGGCGTGAATGCGCTCAGAAGCCCTGAGCGCGCTATTATGCTCGTGACCCACTACCAACGCTTGCTGTCGTACATTGTGCCCGACCAGGTGCACGTGCTGGCGGCCGGCCAAATTGTCCGCTCCGGAGGTCGTGAGCTGGCCCTGGAGCTGGAAGAGAAGGGCTACAGCTGGCTCGGCCCCAACGGCACCACGCTCCCCGGGGAGCAACGCGCATGACCTCGGTGTTGACCCAAACTCACGAAGCCCGTGCGCAGACGCTCGAGGCTTTGCGCATCGATGCCCTGGCGAGTTTTGCGGTGCAAGGCGTGCCGACTGGC
>ERZ795055.3030-NODE-3030-length-12431-cov-4.691176_pt1 | contig 12431 bp, 12 predicted proteins | sample MGYA00375139_ERZ795055 | MGnify/ENA primary metagenome ERZ795055 (study PRJEB30184, sample SAMN05720283) | anaerobic digester metagenome | isolation source: active sludge of municipal wastewater-treating anaerobic digesters | place: USA | collected 2015-01-23 ...
CACATGTGAATACCCCAGGCGCCTGGCCTCGGAAATGACCCTGGCCAATTCAGGATGCAGCGTCGGTTCACCTCCTGACAGCACCACCCGCCGGCAACCCCGCCTGCGCCCTTTTTGAAGATCGCGGACAATCTCCTCAAACGGCACGACCCCTCCCTGCTGATTCCGACGATCGTGGCAGAACACGCACCGCTGGTTGCAGGTATTCGTCAAACGCACCCAATGACGTTTCTCCTCAGCCGCCTTATTTTTAATTTGGACCTTATTTGCGCTCATCGTTCCCTGCTCACCGGCACGAATTCATCCCATCCGAAGGCTTGGGGATATTCTTTCCACGATCCTTCACATGCCTCGTAATAAGCGCATTGCGGACAATCCGGGCCTTTCAGCTTGCCCTCGGTCAACCTGGATTCCGTGAAGTTGGCCACAACATGATCATGTTCAAAGATCTTCATGATAGGCATGACCTGCTCGGAAACATGCCCTTCATAACCTTTAAGAAAACAATACGGAATAGCCTCCGTGACGATCTGCCTGTCAAAATGACGGGCGATCACGATACTTCGGATGACATAGGGCATCACCAGCGTCAGTCGCGGGACCATGCTTTCAAAATTCAATGCGGCCGAACCCAGCGCGTGCACAAAGGCCAGCTGCATCTGGTCAACATCCAGGCTGATCAGCAATTTTGTAATATCCGGCAGGTGGCGGTAATTTGGTTTGGTCACCACCGTGTTCACAAGAACACGCTGGCCGAGTTTTTTTAAATTCCGAATGCCGCGGATCGTCTGTTTAAAGCCGGCGCTTTGGGTCAGATAATCATGAAGTTCCGGCGTATGGCCGTGAAGCGCCAGGGCGAACTCATTGGCCCCGGCGGAGATCACGTCCGCGCAAAAACGCTCGTCCATAAACACACGGCCGTTGGATTGGATCTGTATTGTGTGAAAAGGGAATTGCCGGGCATACGCGACAAGCTCAAGAATATCCTCCCGCACGCACACTTCCCCTCCGGTAAAGACCAGGATCCCGCAGTCGCGGCTGGCCTCCTTGATGATCTCTTTAAGCTCAGCAGCCGATTTATTGCCAAGGGCCTTTTTGAGGTCACCCTGAACGCAGAAACGGCAGTTGGAATTGCATAAAAACCCGGTTTTGATATCCGCTTTTTTCATCGGCTTTTAGGGAAAAAACTCTTTTCTCGACTTAAAGAGGGCCTTTTTCATTATTCAGACTTATAGTAAATATAATGCCTTTAGAATGGACTTGCAATGGTTTTTCTTGATCTAAAGCATGCCCCAGATACTTTGGATCAGGATCTGTCACTTTAAGTCTTGACCTCAAATTTTGACACACATATAATACCTATGCATTGGATGTGATACTGTCATGTCTACTACCACTTAACCGATCGGAAAAAGAATGAAGACCCTCCGAATCTTTTTGATCAGCGCGCTTCTTACCCTTGTTTCCCAAACGATCCATGCTCAGACCGTCCTGGACATGACCCTGGATAATTTCAAAGGGCAGAAGTTCTCTGACGTTCAGAAAAAATCCCAAAGCTATATTGATGAGTGCACATCTTTGGCCACGCGCGGCCAACTGCCCAAATTCGGCAACTCCTACCAGGACCAGGAATATCAAGTGATCCTCCATCAAGCCAAGACCGGCACCTGTGACAACAAAACATGGAGTGATGATATTAAGCGTCTTTGTCTGCAATCGATCATGTTCCACCTTAAGACGGAAAAAGACCTCCAAAAATTCCTTGAGGACGCCCAAAAACTGAACTTAAGGTCAAAAAGCGTCCGCATGGCCCACGTGATCTTTTACAAGGACCCTTCTCTCTGCGATTCGTTCCTGAAAAACCAAATCTTCGATGACAGCACCGAGGAAGATAAACGGGTTTCCTATTCGATCTGCCTGGCCGTCACGACACCGGCCGGGATCAATGCCTGCCTGGACAATTTTGAAGAAGGGTCTGACGGGCGAAAATACTGCGTGGAAGGCTTCACGCTTTACCGGGCGTTCAAAACAAAAGATATCAATGAGTGCAGCAAGATCAGCATCCGGGATGACATGCTGCGCCTCCAGTGCGAAACTTTGGTCGATCCAAGCAGTGTTGAAAAAAAGATCATCCGCCATTACACTGAAAATCAGTGCTATAAGGCATACGCGATCCCCTTGGCTGTCGTTGGGACCCTTGACCCCAATGGCCCGGATGACCCCGTGTCCTACTGTTACAAGATCAGGGATTTTCATGAGGTCGACTTCAACAAATGCCGGGAACTGGTCTATCAGGCAAGGGAGTTCGTCAAACAGCAGAAGGGCAACGCTCCACCGAGAACCAATATCACCCCTTCTCCTTAAAGACCAAAAAAAAGATCAAGCCCTCCACGGCCGGCATAAAATACGGGATAAAAAGCCTTCTTCTAATACGCATGGGACAATACGAGCAAAACAACATCTTCGAAGATTTTATTAAAGATCCCAGCCCTCTTTCCCGGAGCGTTGTGGAGCTGGCCATATCCCAAAAGCAGAAATACGATTCCCTCTTCCCGCCCCGGGGTTTCTTTAACCAGGTCAAGCTGCGGCTCCGGTATCAGGAGGAGTATCTGAGGATCCACGCCTTCACCCGCGGATATGACCGCGCTCTCCCCGCTGAAAGGGACACCATCCAAAGGATCGACCGCGCCTGGGAGCGGCTGACCGTCCTGTTCGATTTTATCGCGCTCAACAACACGTTCTTGATATACGCCTTCTTTGCCGAAAAACATAAAACCAACCCCATCATCACGAAAGAGGATGAGAGACTTCTTGCGTTCAAGCGCCTGTTCCACGGGGAGATCACCCGTCAATCATTCAATGAAAGCTTCGGCCATTACGCCTTCAACGCCTATGAACTTTCCGCCAGACGTTTCAGCGAATACCCGGAGCAGGAGCTCCTTGAGATCGCCAGGTTCCTCAGTGACTTCAAAACGCAGAAAGCGACCTCTCTTTATGATTTTATCGACTCTAAAAGCAAGAACCTGTTCGCGGCCTATTCGTCATTGCGGGAAGAGCTGAAATATCTTTCGCTCCTGGTCATCCGCGACCTGCGTTTTTCTTTTCTTGAGCTAGCCGCAGAAAAAAACATTCAAAATATATTTGAGATGAGCTATGATGACATTAAAAGGAATAACGATCACCGGTCATTTCACCGCTGAGGACATGATCGACTATCAGACAATGGGAAATATTTCAGAATTCGCCGGCAGCCCCTGCGTGATCGTCCGCTCATTGGACCCGGATTTTTCGATCATCTTGCACAAGGTCAAACTGATCATTACCGAACAGGGCTCTCCCCTGGCGCATCTGGCGTTGATCGCGCTGGAATACGGCAAAACGATCATACGTTTGAACCAAACGCTGGGGCCGGTCCCCCCGCGTGGAAAACTGGCCATAACAGGTGACGCCAAACATGTCGAGATCAAGATCCTTTAAAACCCTTTTGTCCTTCTGTATCATTCTCTGTCTTTCAACGGACGCTTTTGCCTTTATTTCCCCTCATACCATCCAGGTGATCGCGTCAGCCATGGGCATGGGACTGATCTATATCCTGGTCGTCTTCTGCGCCGGGACCATCTCCTTCCTGAAGCTCATAAAAAACAAAGCCTCCCAGCAGCGCCTCCGGTTCTGGGCTGCGATCTTCACGCTCTTCCTGGCAGCTTTCATCAGTTTGAAATATTATGATATCCGTTTCAAAACGTATCTATCCTACAAATGCTGCCATGAAGCATCCTGCGATGTCGATTACTGCGGCGAGCTGATCGCCTCCCCGGGCGTTTCCCTACCCTATCAGGAATTCAAGGCGCAGCGTTACGTTGACCTGAACACGATCGACCCGCAAACCTACGGATCGTTCCAGGTCCTGGGGATCGACGATTTTTATCCTATCCGCCTTTTGAATGACGATTCCCCTTCAGCAAAAAAATTTTATATGAACCCCCAGGAAATGGAAAAAGCCTTGCGGAAATTCGATAAGAACAAAAAGATCCTGATCTATTTCACATATTATGACTATTCCAGCCTCTTGGCCTACACCGCGTTCAGTCTCGGTTATGACGCCTACTACACTGCTCTGGCCGGATTACGAAGTGACGCCCTCTTGAAATATGACATGCCCAAAGAAGAACTCCTGCGCATCCTTCCCAACATCCATGCCGGTCCTTAAAAGGCAGCAACGAGGCCGGGGCTAGACGCTGCCCGGCGCAAGAAACGGAATAAAATATTTGCGAAAACAGTCATTCCTGTTATACTTTACCTAGATTCTTTTAGTTCTCTATCAATCCCACAATATACGAGCGAAAAATGAATAATTTCGAAAAATCCAGCAAAACACGGATTAACACGAAGGATTCAGAGATTGTCTTCTCCGTTCATCCTAAAATCTATCCCAAAGAGGTCCTTTTAAAGGCTTGCTACATCATCGTAGACAAAGTCTATGTTTATATCGACGCCCCGAAAAAAGATGAGTTCACCGTCTTGTTGAAAACAAAGACACGATCAACCAAAAAGCAGCTCGAAGCGCTCCGCAATGAATTCTTGAATGAACTTCTCAATGCATCCGTCCGCAAAGAGATCGCCCAAAAAAATAAAACGATCATTGAATATATCGTTGGAGGGGCCATTAACGCCGCCCTTCCCTCCTCATCCAAAGGGCCGCAAGAACCTTCACGCGCCAACAGTGATGAGGATGACATCAAAAAGATCGAACAGGAGATCGAAGCTCTCAAGAAAGAACTGGAGCAGGAAGATTTTTCTGCGGGAACCTACGAAGAAGATCCGTTGAACATAAAAAGACCTTTGCAGTAAAATGCTGACAATCCCTTTTCATAAAAATTTATACTCACAAGCGCACATTGAAGCCGCCTTTGAACAATTCAAGGATTTCGGCAAGTTTGAGATCCGCTCAAAGGGGCAGTATTTCCATGTCTCCGTTGATGACGACGGACAATTGGACGACGCAGAAATCTTTATCAGTGAGTTCAAAAACTATGTCCTCTATCTCGAGATCGCCCATGCGCAACCCTAAAAAAGCAGCCACCTGTTCTCACCTGGGCAATATCCGTTTCCGCAGGGTCAACAACGATTACATCGTTACCAATGACTGCGGCGATTGGGCCTGCCTGGACCAGGTGGATTTCAAGCGTTTGCTTGAAAATTCCATTACAAAAGATGAACCGCTCTATCAAGAGCTACGGGACAAACAGTTCATTGACATCGACCGGACCGACCGAAACAAACTGGCTGAGCAGGCCTCAAAGTACCTCCGCCTTCACAACTCCGCTTACCGGGGCCCCTCGCTTTTCCTGATCATCCTGACCTTGCGTTGCAACCAACGCTGCCTTTACTGCCAATCCACTCCGGAAACCTGCGACACGCATGGTTATGACATGGATGAGGCGACCGCCAAAAAGGCGCTGGACCTTATTTTTCAAGGGCCTTCACAAAATGTCCATATCGAATTCCAGGGAGGAGAGCCGTTATTGAATTGGCCGGTCCTGCAATATATGGTCGGATATTCTCAAAACATGGCCGAGATCCATAAAAAACGGCTTAAGCTCACGGTGATCTCCAACCTCATCCTGATGGATGATGAAAAGCTCAAGTTCCTGCTCGATCATAACGTGAGCATCGTCACCTCGCTGGATGGACCAGCTGAAGTGCACGACAAAAACCGGCCATTTCTCGGTTCCGGTAAAAGCCATGCCATCGTTGTCAAGCAGATCAAAAAGATCAATGCGGCCATCCGGCAAAAGCGTAAAGGTTCCCCTTCTCAATTCATTGACCAGCTCAACGCCATCACGACCATCACAAAATTCTCGCTTCCCTACGCCAAAGAGATCATTGATGAATATATTTCCCTGGGATTCAATAACATTTTCCTGCGCCCGCTCAATCCGTTCGGCCTGGAGCGCAAAACACACAAACTCATCAGCTATAAATCCGAAAAGTTCATCACCTTTTACAAGCGCGCGCTGGATTATATCCTGGAGTTGAATTCGAAGGGCACGTTCATACTGGAACGTAACGCTTTTTTTGCTTTGTCCAAGATCCTCAAGAACGATGACCCCTGTTTTTATGATATGCGCAATCCTTGCGGCGCCAGCATCGGCCAAATGGCCTTCAACTACGACGGCGCGATCTATTCCTGCGATGAAGGGCGGATGTCCAGCCGTATGGGTTACGGGAATTTTCAGATCGGACATGTCAATACCAGCCGGTTTAGCGACCTGATCGACAACGAAGTCACGAAGACGCTATGCATCTCATCTTGCCTTGATAACCAGGCCAGCTGCTCAGACTGTGCTTACAAACCATACTGCGGCGTCTGCCCGCTGGTCAATTTCGTGGAATACGGCAATCTCTTCCCCCAGATCCCGGCGACAGACAGCTGCAAGATCAAAATGGCGATCTTTGATCATCTGTTCAAAAAGCTCAAGAACAAAAAAATACGGGCCGTCTTCGACGACTGGTTCCGGCGGATGGCCGCTCATCTCTATGAGAGATCCGAATAACCCCATAATCCCCCACGACTCGCCGTCCACGCTGAATTTCTTTTTCACCGGCCAATGCAACCTCGACTGTAAATACTGCTTCCTAAAAAAGACGGATTTCAAGCATTCTCCGGATGATGAAGAATCCTTGAAACGATCGATCGACCTGCTCTTCAGCTATCCCGGAAAACACAAGACCTTAAGTTTTAACGGCAGCGAGCCGACCCTTGAGATCGGACTTTTAAGAGCGCTCTGCGACTACGCCCGAAAAAAAGCCCAGGAAAACAAGACCCGCTTAGATGTGGCGATCATCAGCAACGGCACCCTCCTGGATAAGGACATCCTCCGCTCGATCGCCAAAGAAGACACCATCATCAAGATCAGCATCGATGGCGACAAACTGACCCATGATGAGAACCGCCCATTCCGCAACAACCCTGACCGGTCCAGCTTTGATGCGATCATGCGGAACATGGAGCGCCTCGGCACCACCTTCAGACTTTCCGCCGCGATGGTGTTCACCCCACAAAACGTGAGCCGTCTTCTGGACAATATCCGCTTTTTAAGCGCCAAGGATTTTTATTCGATCGAATTCTATCCTGACCAATACGCCCACTGGAACACGAACGACCTGCGGTCCATGGAAAGATCCTTTGAAGATTTTGAACGCTATTATATCGAGCTGTTTCAACGTAACGCCCCGGTCTTTAAGAACGCATTTCTTGACACGCTCGTCAACGGGATCGAGGTCGATAAAATGGAACGCTGCGGAAAGCTCTCTTTCGGGAACGATCAGCAATTCTATGTCTGCGACAAAGTCTTCTCTCTTGACCCCGCCATGCGAAAAGACTACGCCATCGGAAACGCCTGCGAAGGGATCGATGACGATAAACGCCTGCGTTTACTGAAAAAATTGCGCGATGAATTCACCGCCGAATCCGGGCTCGAGTGCTCAGAGTGCTCCATCTATAAATATTGTTTCTGCCCGATCGGACATCTCCTCTACACAAAGACATTCGAGACCGAACGCGCCGTCCAAAGCCGGCGTCTTTACACGGCTTTCTGCTGTATCTCCAAAATCTATGTCCGAACTTTCTTAAAGATCAAGTCCGCGTTAAAATATGATCCGCGGTTCATCCAACTTTATCAATATTGACCTTATCAGCCATGGACAGCTCCCAAGCAAAACGTTTCATCACAGACCTGACAAAACACTGGAACATCCCGCCGCTGGATTTCAGCTCCCTGTTTAAGCTGCTGGAAAAACCCGGCACTGCGCTTTCTTCCCAATCGGGCATCTTTGAATTCTCGCTGAGCTCAAAAACGGATGACCTTCGGCTCCTCCACTTGCGCTTCTTTGACGCGGACCGACCTTTTGAATTCCAACAGGCCCTCTGCAAAGAGCGTTTTTTTGAGATCTACCGCGCCCTGCATATTCTTTCAAAGCAGGAACCAACATTAACGCAACAACAGGTCCATATCCTTGAAGGAGCCTTCAAATCCATTTCAAAAACCAACTGGCCGATGCAGTTTGGCTTCACTCTTAATAAGGACGGCCGCCTTTTGCTAAAAACATACATCAGCCTGATCAACACCTGTCATAAAGCGGACGACTCTCTCCTTTCGATCGCTGAAGATCTGCGGATCAATCGGGCCGCGTTAAAGACGCTTATTTCAGGAATAACGCTGGACGCCATCGGAATAGACTTCGGACCGAGCGGCAATTGTTCTTTAAAGATCTACCCGTATTCATCCGCCCCGTTTCATGATGCGTTCTATGACGAGATCATCCATCAATGCTCAAGGGACGGATCTGCGTTCCTCACCCCATTTTTACTCTGGGTCAAACAAATGCCTTTGCGCCACATCGGATATCTGCACCGCATCACACCGGAGGCCTCGGTCTCTTCAACCAAGATCTGGGCCCGTTTGGAAACGGCGCTGCCAGCCCCTGAACTTCCAGTCTTTAATTTTAAAGACGAGCATCTTTTGACGTGGTGGGACAGCTCTAAGCAATATTTAAAGCAATGCGGCGGAGCCGTTTCTTACCTGACCTGGGAAGGCGATTCATTAGGGATCTACTTCCGTTAAAATAATAGGACGAAGGATCTTCAAATGACAATGTTCTTACGCTCCATAGCCGAAACTCTTTCCGCCGCCATCCCGGCATGCGCCCTGTTCTCATGGATCATCTTTTTATTTCTGCTCGCTCAGAACCGTAAAAATCTCTCGGAGTTCGCGTCAAAGGCCGGCGGCGCTGCTTATGGATGGCTTGCCGTCATTGTTCTCTTTTCTCTCGCCTTGCGCCTTTTGGTCCCGCCGATCCAGCATGTGATGTATTTGGATGAACCATGGTATATGGAGGCAGCCAAACACATCCTGCAAACAGGCCACTCGGGGGATTATCCCAAATCGATCGGCTGGCCTTTTCTCTTAAGCTCATTTTTTTTCGTGTTCGGAACCAACAACTGGGTCGCGCTTTACGGGATGATCGTTATCGGGGCTCTTTCAGCCGCTGCAGTGTTTTTTCTGACCTTTGCCATCACGAATAAAAAAACAACAGCCATCTTTGCCGCTCTGCTGATAGGCCTTCAGCCGATCCATATCCGCTGGTCGGCCACAGCCGAAACCAATGTCGTTTCACTCTTCATGGTCTGCCTGGCCGTAACGGCATGTTCTCTTTATTTTCAAAAAAAGACCCGCGCCTTTTTTTGGCTCTCCCTGTCTGCGATATGCCTTGCGGCACAATTCAGGCCGGAAAATTATATCCTTTTTCTTTTGTTCCCGGCGGGAAACTGGATCCTGGGAGAAAAAAACAACGTAACGCCTCCTGTATCATACGTCTTCGCCTGGCTGCTGTTTATTGCCTTAAGCCTGCCCAATCTCGCGCAAGTCCTTCATTATTATTCCTCCCTGAACTTCAGCGAGGTCGCAGAATATACCGGCATCCGCGGAGCCAACTGGAGCCTCCAAAATTTGTTTTACAACACACGGCATTACGGCATCTCCATTTTTAACGGATCCATGCAGCCGCTTCTTTTCTCTTTTCTTTCGCTTATCGGGGCTATCCTGCTCCTCATCAAGGACCGAAAAATATTTTCATTCCTGTGCCTGTGGCTCGTCTTTTGGTGGGCCGCCTATTTCTCCTCTTGGATAAAGACCCTGGGCGGCGAAGACGCCCTGCTGGGAAAGGGGCGGATCGTTCTCAGTTTTTACCCTGTCCTGGGCATTTTTGCCGCATCGGCGCTCTCTGAGGGCTTGGTCTTTTTTACGCAAAAAATCAAACGGCCTTCCGCGCAAACGGCCATGCGCATTCTCATCGTGGGCCTTTTAATAAGCTCCTGCCTCCCTTACGTTGACCCGGTGTCAAAGATGTTCGGCGGTGACGGACACCGGCTGGAGACCCGCGTCCCGGAGCTGGCGGAAAAAGACATCCCTTCCGGCTGCCTGATCATTGCCAACCACCCAACGATCCTGCGGTCCACCACTGAACTCAACGTGGTCGATCTCAGCTTTTTCCTGGAAAACCATGCGGAGCGAGGAAACATCTTGCGTTCAACGGACTGCGTTCTCTTTTTCGATGATCTGATCTGCCAAATGTCGGCCGCTGAAGGGGAATTGTGCGGGATCATGAAAAGCAGTTACAGGATGGAAGAATACCGTTCATACGATCAAGGCAAGGCCCGTTACACATTCTACAAGATCCTGCCTTAAAGACATAAAAGCCCTCTTTACCACGTCCCTTTTTTATAGATCATGGCGGCCTTTTCTTTCTGCCACTGCTGAGGTGAACAGAGAACCGCATGCGCTGCCTGAACGGACCGGGGCGCGATCGGATATCCGCTGAAATCAATGATCCGTTTGATCTTTGAAATGATCTCAGGATGCGCCACCGCATAACCGGCCTTATATTGAGGAATAAAATAATTTTTAGAAAATGACTGGGTCACGATCACGCGGTCTTTAGACATATCACAATGCGAAAGGACCGAAAACGGGTCAGGAGAAAGGCGGTTACCGATCTCATCGACGAGCAAAAACGTTCCCCGCTGATTGCAAAAAGAGATGAGCTTCCTGATTTCCTTTTCAGACAACCGCTGGCGCACGGAAGGCAGCTGAGGGTTGTTGACGATCACCAGCCGCAGCTCATCCGAACCGACATTCTCCAGTTCATCGTAAGAAGAAACCTCAACGACCCGGCCCCCGGTCTGATCAAGACCATAGCGATAGCCGTCCCACATGCCCTCTTTAAGAACGGCCAGGTCGCCCGGCCTTATGTGCGCAAGGAACGCGGCATACAACGCCGGACGGGAACCGGCGGTCAAAAGGACATTTTCCTCACTGACCTTCGCCTTAAAATCTTTCCTCAACTGCTGACACACAGCCCTGGATAAATCTTCACAGGACACTGTTCTGTTTTGACGAAGCGCTTTTTCAACAAACTCCGGCGTAAATTGAAAATCATTCCAGATGTCGATCAGCTTTCCTGTGCTTTTAATCGCGCACAATGGGATATTGACATCTTTGCAGATCTGCTCCCAGCCCCCCTCTTCCCTCTCAAAGTTCAGCACTGGATTGTTGAACTCATCAAAGGTCAGCGATCGTTTCACGCTCTTTAACGCTCCCATATTCAGCCCGGCAAAAAAATATTTCAGCTCATCCTGCTGAAATCCTCCCAGCCGCAGGCCATCAAATCCGAAAACAGCCACGTATTGTTTACTGAATCCCGGGCAATCCGCAGAAAGCGGACAGCTTTCACAGACCGCATGCTTGCAGTAATCATCCGGATCAAAGACCCCTTTTTCATAATGATGAAGCTCGTGATACTGGGGAAATACGCATTTCGGGCATTTATCGATCCGGAACGGAAGGTTATGGCCAGAAAGATAGTCCAGCGCCCTTTGCAAACAGGGACGGGCGTCATTGAACGAAACGGCGAGGCGCTTAAAATTTTCCCTCTCCGCCGGAGAGATCAAAAACGAAAAGAACGCCTCCTGCACGCCAAAGAATTTGTGAAGATAACAGGCCGTCTTATACAATTGACGCACGTTCCGGCGGGTGATCACGGTGTAACTGTCCAGCCTGACATGGGGAAAGGCTTTTTTAAAATTCAGGATGCCCTTGACGGTCTTGCGGAATCCGCCCGGATTGCGCGTCAACTCATCATGCACCGATTCCTCATAAGTATGAAAAGAAAACTGGCATGAATCCAGGTCGAATTCTTTCAATCGCCTCAAAAAGTCCGTCTCTGCGAACATCTGGCCGTTGGTTTCCAGCCGGGCCTTTAAACCGAATTTTTTGGCGACCTTGAGCAGATCAAAAAAATACGGCTCGACCGTGCATTCCCCCCCGAAAAAAGCGACCTTTTTATACCCTGCCCCGGCGGCTTGTTCGATCTGCCGGAGCATCTCATCAAAGCTCAATTGAGGACGGATATTCTGCCCGCCCTTGTTATAACAGAACAGGCACGCGTTATTACAATGATAGGCTGCTGAAATGACATAGGGGGCGTCCTTTTTTCGGACCGCGCCCGCAGAATTATTTTTGGATTTTGCGACTGGCATCTTGAACGTCCGCTTATGAAATCAGACTTTTGTTTTTAGTTTTTCCATTGCATCAAAGATCATCTTATGGTCCAAAAAAAACAGCGCGTAAAAGAACCTCTCCTCCGGCTTCTTCCTCTCAAAAATAACGAACGCGTCAGTCAGGCTCACAACGCCCAATGCTGAAAGCCGCTCGAGTTCAACCGTAAAGTCAGCCGTAATATCTGATCCGAACATCCCCCGGTATTGGGTTTTCGAAATACGGTTCCATGTGGCGATCTCCCCCAGAATGAACAACACTCTTTGCTCTTTAGGCCCATATTTCAAACAGCCTCGGTATCTGCCGTTTTGCTCA
>ERZ795055.3032-NODE-3032-length-12425-cov-4.365885_pt1 | contig 12425 bp, 8 predicted proteins | sample MGYA00375139_ERZ795055 | MGnify/ENA primary metagenome ERZ795055 (study PRJEB30184, sample SAMN05720283) | anaerobic digester metagenome | isolation source: active sludge of municipal wastewater-treating anaerobic digesters | place: USA | collected 2015-01-23 ...
GCTCGATCCCGTCAGCGGCCTGTCGATGCTCACCGAGAGAGATGTCTATCTCGAACAGCCCGGGGCGCCCACCGGTTTCCTGCCCGCCGAACCGGTCTCCGTCCTGCTCTCGCCCGCTCAATCCCAGACCGTCGATTTCAGCCTGACTGCGGGCGCGCCCGCCTTTCGCGTGGGCCGGATCGAGCCGCCGCCCTCGAGCGGATCGGGCTCGGCGCCCGGCAACGCGCCGATCAGCCTCGTCGCCGGGCAAAGCCGCCAGACGATCGGCCTTTACGGCGTGAATCTCCCGGCCGCCAATGCCTCCGTCTCGATCTCAGGCGCAGGAATCGCATTGGATCCGCCCGTCTACGAGCCCAACGCATTTCCCGGCATCAATCGGATCCAGGTGACCGTCGACATCTCGCCCTATGCGGCGCCGGGCATGCGCACGATCACCATCCGCCAGCAGAATCAAAAGTGCTATCTCAGCGGGTTCATCGAAATCCTGCCGGCCATTCCCGACCAGGATTTCGATGGCCTGGACGACCGGTTCCAGCGGGATTATTTCGCGCCGTTCACGTCTCGAGATGCCGATCCAGAGATGGATCCGGACCGCGACGGGTTTTCGAACCTCGACGAATACGTGGCGGGATCGATCCCGACCGACGCGTTGTCGGTGCTGCGTATTCGGAGGATCCAGCCGTCGGGGCAGGGGATGGCGCTCGAGTGGTCCGGCCGCGCTGGCGCCACCTACCAGGTGTGGGCTCGATCGGCCGGGGGCGCCGGGGAATGGAGTTCCCTCAGCCCGCCCTTCACGGCGACGAACGCCAACGTGTCGTTCCTCGACCCCGCCCCCGCCGGCTCGAACCGGTTCTACCAGCTCCACGCGCTGCCTTAGTGATCTGTTTCATAATTACCCGACCTCCAATGGCATCATTGGAGTAACGATTTCCTCGTCAGCGAATCAGCGAACGCTGGCCCAACAAAGGGCTGTTCTTCTCCCGCCAACGGAGCTATCGTACATCGCTCTCGATGAAGACGGATTTTGACAGTTTCTTTGCCGCAGCCATGGGAGGCAACCTTGTTCCCTACGACTACCAGCGCCGGCTGGCCTGCGGCCGCCGGATGGCCGGCAAAAGCCCAGACGACTGGCTCCGCGGCGGGACAGACTGCCGTTCCCGCTTGATCCACATCCCCACCGGGCTCGGCAAAACGGCCGCTGTTGTGCTCGCATGGCTCTGGAACCGCTTGAGCCTGCAATCTGCCGCATCCAGCGAGCCTTGGCCTCGCCGCCTCGCTTACTGCCTCCCCATGCGAACCCTGGTGGAACAAACGGAAGCCGAGGTCGGCAAATGGCTCAGACACTTGCAGGCCCAATCCGACCGCTTGGGGATTCGGAAACAGGCGCAGGAAGACTTGGAGTGGCTGATCCACCATTCGCCCGTCATCCTGATGGGTGGAGAGGAAAACGAGGACGCCCGCCTCGAGTGGGACGTTCATCCTGAGAAACCGGCCATTCTCATCGGCACGCAGGACATGTTGCTTTCGCGAGCGCTCAATCGCGGCTACGGCATGAGCCGCTACCGCTGGCCCATGCATTTCGGGCTACTCAACAACGACTGTCTCTGGGTCATGGACGAGACGCAACTGATGGGTGCCGGCTTGGAAACCAGCGCCCAGCTCGACGGCTTTCGGCAGGACGGAAAAATGCCGGTGTTGGGCAGTTGCCCCACGTGGTGGATGAGCGCAACGCTCGATGAATCTCGCCTGGCCACAGCGGATCATTCCGTGCCCGAAAACGGCTGGCTGCGTCTCGACCTCAGCGAGGCAGAACGCGCGAATGGCAAGCCCAGGGAACTCTTCGAAGCATCGAAGCGTATCGCCCGATGCCCGTTCACGCTTTCCTTCACAACGAAAGCGTCTTACGCCAAAACTATGGCGGCCATGATCCGAGAGCGTCATCACCTCGGAACCCTCACGCTGGCTGTCCTGAACCGGGTCTCGCGGGCGCGCGAGGTTTACGAGGCGCTGATAGGAGGGAAGAACCCGCTATGTGACCCATCCAAAGTGTCGCTGATTCATTCCCGCTTCCGTCGGCCTGACCGCAAGCGACATGAATCGCTTCTATGGGGCCAAGGCGATCGCATTGTCATCGCCACGCAGGCCATCGAAGCCGGCGTGGACGTATCGGCGCGTCTGCTCATTACCGAACTGGCTCCATGGTCCTCACTTGTCCAGCGCCTGGGACGCTGCAATCGCCGGGCCGATTTCCCGGACGCCGAAGCGATATGGATCGACATCGAGCCGAAGGATGAACAGGACGACCTGCTCTTGCCTTACACCCGGGATGAACTCGCCAAAGCACGCGCGGCCATCGACAAGCTTGGCGACGCCAGCCCCCGCGCTTTGCATTGCGTCCAAGTGCAGCCCAAGCGAGTCGTCCGCCCTGTGATCCGCCGGCGGGATCTTGTGGAACTGTTCGACACCACGCCCGACCTTTGCGGACAGGACCTCGATATCTCCCGCTACATCCGCGATGGCGAGGACAGCGATGTACAGTTCTTCTGGCGCGAGATTCAAGGCGATGCGCCAGCCCAGAAGGAGCCGCCTCCCCGCCGGGACGAGCTCTGCCCCATTTCCATCGGCGATGCAGCCCAATTCCTGAGCAAGAAAATGACCCATGCCTGGCGATGGAATCCGCTGGCCGCGCAATGGGAAGATGCCAAAGCCGCTCGTCCTGGCGCCGTCTATCTGGTGGCCGTGGCCAGCGGCGGTTACCGCGATGATCTAGGCTGGACCCGCGATCCCGAGCACAAGCCCACAGCGCATCCGCCTACCGATGGCGCTCCCGCGACGTACGCCGGCAACCGCCTTGCCTTCGCACGCGAATGGCAAACAATCGCCGCCCATACCCAGCACGTCGTCCAGGAGACTCGAGTCCTCTGCGCCTCACTGGGACTCGATCCCGGGTTTTCCTCCGCGCTCTCGACTGCCGCGCTTTGGCATGATGTGGGCAAGGCGCATAATGAATTCCAGAAGATGCTTAGCGCCGGCGACGCCCCTCGGGGAGGCGAGCTCTGGGCAAAATCCGCAAACAGGGACGGTCAATGCAGCCGCCCTGGCTTCCGCCACGAGCTTGCCTCTGCGCTCGCCTGGCTGCTTGCCGGCCCGGCCGATGCTGCCGAACACGACCTTGTTGCCTATCTCATCGCCGCTCATCATGGCAAAGTCCGTCTATCCATCCGTTCGTTGCCCGGCGAAACAGGCGATCCCAAACACCTCGACGCCCCATTCGCTCGAGGGATCTGGCGGGACGACCCTCTGCCCGCGGTTCCGCTCGGCCATATCGCCACTCCGCCGCTCGCCTTGGACCTGGGTTTCATGCAGATGGGCCAAGGGCAGCATGGCCCATCATGGCTCGCCCGCACGATTGCCCTGCGCGACCTCATTGGCCCCTTCCATCTGGCCTTTCTGGAAACCATCCTTCGGGCCGCCGACGCCCGTGCGTCCAGTTGCCCAATTGCAGATCCAGAAGGCGCATCGTCCGGTATCCCCGATGCAATGGAGTTCCACGATCCCGGCCTGCCATGGGGCGGCGCCGCTCCTCTGTCGCAAGAGGAACAGTCGCTCGTGGCCGAACTCGTGGGGGATGGCCTGAGCATCCAGAAGAAATTCCGCCCCGAGCCGCTCTACAAGCGAACGGGCAAGGGACATTACGAAGGCGGAACGGTCGAGGAAATCCGCCGCGCCAGAGAAGCGGGGATGCAGGGCGGCAAGCCATGAAGCAAGCCTGGCTCAAACCATTCACCTGGGCGGTCATCGTCGAAACCAACCGCCAGCTTTGTCTGCCCAGCGGCGCATTGCACAAGCCCACCAGCGGCGGCTACGAACCGGCGCGCCAGCTCTGGGAGTCGCTTCATCGCAACGAAATAACGCTGGCGGAAGCCGCTGACCTCTGCAGGCGCTGTCATCGCCTTGCGCCGTTCTGCAACTTCAACGGCAACACCTTCGTGGCCGTGATCCGGCGTGTGATTGCCAGCATCGCCCTTCCACTCGACCAAGCCGCGGCATTGCGGAGCCTCGCGGGCCACATCGTGGCCGGTATTGCCACTCCAGAAGAACAGATCGCCTTTGCCGCACTGCTGGACCGTGTCGCAGCCAATCCAGGCCACACCTCATCCTGACCATGCCAGAAATCTCTCTATCCGGCTGCTCCCCCATTCCGCTCGCCCACTATCTCAAGGCGCTGGGCATCTTGCGATTGGTTTCCGAAGACCCAGAATGTGGCGATCCGCTCGCGTCTGGCCACTGGTCCAAAGACACTTTTCTCCTCGCGAGCCAGTTGGACCGCGGCAGCCTTGTCGAGTTCTTCCTCCGCCGCTACAAGCCCACGCCAGTCATCGCGCCCTGGAACGGAGGGAGCGGTTTCTTCCCGAAAGATAACGATAGCGCTTTGGTGGCCATCGAGCAGAGCAATGCCTCGAGGCTTTCAAAATTCCGCTGTGGAATCGCGGCAGCTCGTCACGCGCTGCGACAACTCAATCTCAGCAACAAGCCCGACGGCCAAGCCAAGGCTCTCTTGCTCCAGATCTGCCGCAACACGTTTCCCGAAGACGCGCTGGGCTGGCTGGATGCGGCCGTTGTCATGGGACGGGAAGGCGTGGCATTTCCGCCCCTTCTTGGGACCGGCGGCAACGATGGCCGGCTGGAGTTCACCACCAATTTCATGCAGCACCTCGTCAAGGTTATGGACCCTGCGACGGGCGAACCGACGATTGAATCCAAACGGTGGGTGCCTGCGGCCTTGTTTGGCCATCCTGCGCCGGGTCTGGCGACCAAGGCCCCTATCGGCCAGTTCTTCCCTGGCGCGGCCGGAGGTGCGAACGCTACATCCGGCTTCGACGCTCCGTCAGCGGTGAATCCATGGGATTTCATCCTGATGATTGAAGGGACATTGATCTTTGCCGCCGCATTGGTCAAACGGCTCGAAAGCGGGGCCAGTGGCGCTCTGGTTTATCCATTCTGCGTCTTGCAGGTCGGCGTCGGCTACGCCAGCGCGGCAGGCGCCGATGAAACCGAGGCGCGTTGCGAAATGTGGATGCCCCTGTGGAGCGCGCCGACAGCAGCACCCGAGCTGCGGGCGATTTTTAGCGAAGGACGCGCGCAGGCATGGGGCCGCGCGGCGCGTAACGGCGTGGATTTCGTGCAGGCCGCTGTGACGCTCGGTGTGGATCGAGGCATCACAGCCTTTCAGCGATACGGATTCCAGGTCCGGAACGGCCGCGCCTATTTCGCCACACCTCTGGAGCGCGTCATCGTGCGGTGCAACGCGCGCGCGGATTGTCTTCGCGACATCGAGCGATGGCATGGCCGCCTGCGGCTCAAGGCAGGGCCGCGCGCCAACCCTGAGCCGCCCGCATTCGCTGCACGCGCTCTGCGCGATCTGGAGCGTCGCATGGTTGAGCTCTGCCGCGATGATTCGGCGGGCAGTCTTCAATCGCTGATGGCCGCGCTTGGCGCGACTGAGCGGTCGCTGGCTCGAAGTTTGAAGTGGACAACGGTCGCGCGTCTCCCGCCTCTGCATAATCTGAGAGAGCGCTGGCTCAACGATGCCAATGACAACTCGCAGGAGTTTCTTCTCGCCCAATCGCTCGCTGCCATGCGAGCGCGAATGGCCAAGGAAACACTCTGGTTCCGGCAGCACCTCGAACCGCTTGAGATGGGGGCTGCCAAGGGTCATTCCTGGGCCCATTGGGAAGACCAGCCAACCAACGATGTCGCGTGGCATGAGGGCGATTTGACAGGCGCTCTCAACGCCATCCTGGCGCGGCGCTTGGTGCGGATCCAACAGTCCGGAGCCTGCGGCTGGCCGGACTGGTCGCCGCGCCCAGCACGTCTGGAAGACATCACCGCCTTCATCGAAGGCCGCGTGAACGAGGATCTGCTGGCGGACCTCATCTGGGGCCTTTCCCTCATCGACTGGGTCGCGGTCTCCCGCGAGGAACCAGCGCCTGAGGAGCAGGCAACTGTTCCATTTGAGGCGGGGATTCCAGGCGATGAAGCGTGTCGCATCGCGCCATCGTCCTTCTATGCTCTGATGCGGCTCTGCTTCCGCCGTTCGAGTGAAAACGACGATCCCATCCCGCTTGTGCCCGAAATTCTTTACCGAGCGATCACTGGCGACGGCAAGGCGGCGTCCGAACTGGCCGCTCGTCGTCTGCGAGCGTCGGGCAAAGCGCCGCTCGTCAAAGACCTGCGCGTTGGCGGCGACATCGCCCGGCGGACGGCGGCGGCAATGCTTTTCCCCATCAGCCCCCGCGATTTCCGCCTCCTGGAACATATGATTCTTCAACCATAAAACCAGCCAAACGCATGAACCTCGATCCATTGATTGACCAACCACGCCTGCTTCTGAAAGCCGCCCTGCGGCCGCTGCAAGGCACACGATTCCAACCCACCGGCTTCCCCGACCTCGGAGCAGCCACCTATGACGGACCGGACGGCAAGAAGATGCTTCTGGTTGAGTCCGCTCAAAGCATGGCGAACCGGTTTGAAGCCGTCTGCTGGGACACAGTGAACGACAACTGGATTGCGCCGCTCAAGGGCCTCCCCGTCGTCAAGGTGAGGGACAAGAACGGCAAGCCTCTCACCAATTCTCTCCTTGAAGCGCACCGGCTGAACAGTCCCTACATCACGAACGCGAAAGGCTTCGAGGAAATCAAGGCCGCGATTGCCTTTGATGACAAACGCCCATTCAACCGCGATCCATTGCTTCGCGCATTGCTCAAGTACGATGTCAACTCGCTCCTGCATGGAATCTTCTTGGAAAAAATCGCCGGAGTCATACGGCTGCCGCGTGCTCTGACCGGCTTTATCGAATCTACGGATGTCACCACGGTTGCCAGCGGAGGCGTAAAGAACGATCGCGTCCGCCCGGCCAAGGGCGAGGAAGGAAAAACCGCGAAGGAAGGCTTCGGCAACGTTCCATTCCACCGCGAAGAATTCTGCGGCAAAATGACCGTCTACTTTGGCCTCGATCTGGCCCTGATCCGCGGGTTCGGCCTCGGCTCGGAAGTCGAGGAACTCCTGGTCGCGCTGGCTCTGCTGAAGATCCAGCGTTTCCTCCGCGACGGGCTGCGGCTGAGGACTGCGTGTGATCTGGAGGTCGACGGCGGCCTAACCGTCCAAAGGCCCGATGGTTTCTCCATTCCAACACTGGCGAACTTGGAGAAGGTGCTTCCGGCCCTGATCAACAAGGCGTCCGCCTGTTTCGCCCAACCGCCGGACACCATCCTGACTTTCGAGGAATAGTCATGACCGTCCTCGAGCTGCGTTTCCCTGCCGGGCGTTATCATTCCACGCCCTGGGGACGGCATGTGAATGAAGGCGCGGTGGAATGGCCGCCCTCCCCGTGGCGCATCGTCCGGGCCCTCATCGCAACGTGGCATCTGAAAGCGCGGGAAATCCCGGAGGCGACCATCCGTTCGCTCGTGAACGCGATCAGCATGCCGCCGAAATTTCGCCTGCCGCCAGCCACTACCGGCCATACCCGGCACTTCATGCCCTACAATGAAGGCAGGAACGAGAAGACCACGAAAGTCTTCGATTCCTTCATTCAACTTCCGGAGAACGGAGTTGTGCTCGTGGCGTGGGATGCAGCCCTGCCGCCGGAGGAACGCACGGCGCTGCGCGTGCTGGCCTCGCGTTTGGGCTATCTGGGCCGCGCGGAGAGCCTGGTCGAAGCGCGGGTGCTGGAAGGCGTCGCAGGGATCGAGGAAAACGCGATGCCGTTGCACGAAGAGGCCGCATTGCCAGGACGGCAGGAACTCGTCCGCCTGCTTTCTCCCGAGACACCTGCAGACTACGATTTATGGCGCAAACAGTTCATCGCGAAGAAGCAGCCCGGCTCTGAACGCACAAAAAAGCCGCGCCAGAAGGCGAATGCGCCCGCCCTTGATGTGCCTCCGGACTTGTTCGCCGCACTCCATGCCGACACCGGCAGCCTTCAGGCCGCCGGCTGGAACCTCCCGCCCGGCGCGCGATTTGTGGACTACACCCGGCCGGAGAGCGCATTTGCCCCTGCCCCCAAACCACGTCCGCGCCCCAAGAGCGTGTTGCCAACGGCAGCCCGGTACACCTTGGTGAGCGCGGTTCCCCCACGCATCACCCAGGCCATTTCCGTGGGGGACCGCGTGCATGATGCGCTCTGCAAATGGTCGGAACAGGCCAAGGGACGTTCCGCTGTCTTCACGGGTCTGGACGCCGAGGGCAGACCGCTCGCCGGCCACCGGCATGCCCACGTCTTCTGCGAAACAGAGGGTCCTCGAGACGCCATCACCCATGTCACCATCTGGGCTGAAATGGGTTTCGACGAGGCGGCCTGCCTGGCGCTGCGGAGGCTCAACAAGGTCTGGGGACACGGCGGACACAATATTCGACTCGTCCTGCAAGGCATCGGCCAGCCGGGCGATTTCACAGGCTGCAAGCTTTTCGGTCCGGCAACGATTTGGCGTTCTCTCACACCGTTCGTACCCACCCGGCATGGAAAGACCTTCCGCGATGGGCAGCCCAAGCTCGATCCATCGAATGGCCGGCAAATCGGCTCTCCCGGCCATGACCTGCTGCGTCTGCTGGCCGAACATCGCCATGGAACCGGCGCCCAAATCACACAGCTTGATGAACGCCAGTCTCCCTATTCGTTTGGCGATCGCCGACTGTGTTCGCTCCAGTTCCAGACGCTCCGCCACCATGGCAACGGGAGCCGGGGACACCAACATGGCGGAGCCTTCACAATCAGCTTCCCGGAACCGCGCCCAGGGCCGCTCGCCCTGGGCTATGCCGCCCATTTCGGCCTCGGCCTGTTTGTCCCAACGCCGACAACGGCCAATGACAGACGTATCGCATGAATTCCCGGAAACGCCCCCATCCTTGTTATCGAATGCAATTCCGCGTTCCACCAAATCCGCCATGAGCGAAACGCCATCCCACGATAGCAATCCGCACTGTTGCGTGACATCGGTTGAGACGACCGACCGTCGGTGTTGCGAACGCGGCGCCGATCTGGCCGCGGCCGCGGACGAGTCCGGAGCCGAGAATCGGCGACAGCGTGTGTTCGAGGCCCTGCGCCCGTTGTGCCCGATTCCCTCCGATCCTCCGGCGCCGACCCCCGCCGCCAGGCCACCGTCCACACCGCGGAACATGGCCTTATCTCAGGTCCCAAGTGTCTGCCCTCCGAAGCCATTCACCGGGCCCATTCCCGTCCGGATGCTGAACGAGTTCGTCTATTGTCCGCGTCTGTTCTACCTCGAGTTTGTCGAGTGCCTTTTCGTGGAGAGCGCGGACACGCTGCGCGGCAGCGCCCTGCATGCCCGGGTGGACCAGGGCGCAGGCGGCCTGCCTAAGCCGGGGCCCGGCACGGAAAAGCCAGCGAGCTCAATCCCGCCCGAGAGCCAGCCCGCCGCTGAAGGAAGCGATGTGATCCATTCCCGCAGCGTCAGCCTGGGATCGGACCGTCTGGGCGTGAGCGCGAAGATAGATTTGGTGGAGGTGCGGATGCAATCCTGGCCAGGCAGCCAGGGCGAGCTGTTCCCGCTTCCGGAGGTGTGTCCCGTGGACTACAAAGCCGGATCTCCACGGCCGGGCGCCGATGGCAACGATTTGTGGGACACGGACCGGATGCAACTGGGTTTGCAGGCCTTGATCCTTCGGCACAATGGTTACCTCTGCACGGAAGGTGTCATCTACTATCGCGCTACCCGCCAACGGGTGCGACTGCCCATCACCGATGAGCTTGTGGAGTGGATTCGAGAACGGATCGGCGCCGCCCGCCGCTGCGCGGCTGGGCCGATGCCTCCCCCGCTGGCGGATTCACCGAAGTGCGTTCGGTGTTCGCTCGCCCCAGTGTGCCTCCCGGACGAAACCCGGCTGCTGGCCGGCACTCCGTCGCCAACAGCGGCCCGCCGCCCGCCCGAAGTGCGCCGCCTCATGGCGCCGCGGGATGACCGTCGAGCCTTGTACCTCAATACCCAGGGGCTGCGGATCGGACGCAAAGATGAGGTGCTCCAAATCAAGGACACCGACGGCCAGGTCGATGAAGTGCGCCTCCGCGACGTGAACCACGTCGCCCTGTTCGGCAACTGCCAGATCAGCACCCAGGCAGTGCAGGCATTGTGTTTTGCCGAAATTCCCGTCACATACTTCTCGACAGGCGGGTGGTTCTATGGCCTCACCCGCGGACACGAGCTCAAGAACGTGTTCCTCCGAATCGAGCAGTTCCGTCGTTCTCACGACGACGCTTTCGCGCTGGCCCTGAGCCGCCGCTTTGTCCAGGGCAAGATCCGCAACCAGCGCACCTTGCTGATGCGAAATCATATTGAACCCCCAGCGGCCGCGGTTGCTAGGCTAAAATACTTGGCCGAAAAGGCCCTGACGGCAGCCGGACAGGACGCTCTGCTCGGATTGGAAGGCGCGGCTGCCAGTGTCTATTTCGAGCACTTCGACGGCATGCTCAAACCCTCGGACGAGTTGGATGGCACAGATGCCGGCTGGAGGGGGCGCTTGCGGTTTGACTTCGTCCATCGGAACCGCCGACCACCCACCGATCCGGTCAACGCCTTGCTCTCTCTGGCATACAGCGTGCTCGCTAAGGATTGCACGATTGCCGCGTTGGCCGTCGGTTTCGATCCGTATGTCGGTTTCTACCACCAGCCCCGCTTTGGCCGGCCGGCACTCGCGCTGGATCTGATGGAGGAATTCCGACCGCTGATCGCGGAATCGGCGGTTCTCACTTGCATCAACAACCGTGTGCTGTCGCCCAGTGATTTCGTCCGAGCGGGCCATGCGGTCAACCTGAGCCCGGCGGGACGAAAGCGCTTTTTCCAGACTTATGAACAACGGATCAACTCGCTCCTGACGCATCCGATGTTTGACTACAAGGTCAGCTACCGGCGCATGTTGGAGCTCCAAGCCAGGCTCCTGGCAAAAACGCTGACCGGCGAGATCGTCGAATACTGTCCCTTAACCACCCGGTAGTTGAGACAAACCATGCGAACAACTTATCTCGTCTGCTACGATATTGCCGATGACAAACGATTGCGTCGAGTGTTCAAGGCTTGCACGAATTTCGGCGATCACCTGCAATACTCGGTGTTCGAGTGCGACTTGAATCCTGCCGAAAAGGTCCAACTGGAACGTACGCTCGGCGACCTCATCCAATGTAACGAGGACCAGGTGCTATTCGTGGAGCTTGGCCCCGCGGAAGGACGCGCCGATAGATCCATCACCGCCATGGGGCTGCCCTACACGAAAATGAACGCCCCTTGCTTTGTTTTCTGATCTGCTCTTTGACATCGCGAGCGGTGATGTGGCGCCAGAAATACGGCAACCGCTCGCACTATGCAACTGGCTCAGCCCATTGCACTTGGAATGACATCCTGCGCATCCAGGCAAATTTTGCCGGCTAATCCAATCCACCAGCCGCAAACCCTAATCAACCAGCTTGCGGCTCAGACGCTTGCCATGCGACTATCTCCGCGCTCGCGTGAGCGCGGCCCCGTTGAAGCTAGGTGGAGTCGAACGTGGTGAGATCGGCGCTGGCCATCTCCGCGCTCGCGTGAGCGCGGCCCCGTTGAAGCATACCGTGGCAGTGTGAGTTAGATGCCAATCCCCTCATCTCCGCGCTCGCGTGAGCGCGGCCCCGTTGAAGCAATTATATATTGCCCAAGAGTGTTTCCAGAAACGTAAATCTCCGCGCTCGCGTGAGCGCGGCCCCGTTGAAGCTGGACACGTGGAGATGGCACTGAGCAAGGGCGGTTCAATCTCCGCGCTCGCGTGAGCGCGGCCCCGTTGAAGCAGGTTGCTGCGGAGCTTGATAACACAATTTGGTGAAATCTCCGCGCTCGCGTGAGCGCGGCCCCGTTGAAGCAACTGTGTTCCGATGGCTGCGGCGCGGCCATCAAGCGGGCTGAATAGCACACCTAATCCCAAATGTAATGCGCCGCGATGCGGCGCGTGTGCAGTTGATGCCGGTGTTCCCAGAGATAAATGCCCTGCCATGTGACCAGCGCCAGGGCGCCACGGATGACCGGGATGTTCAGGCAAACCACCGTCAGCGCAACGCGCACGTGCGCCGGCATGTCGCCGTCACCCTCGATCGTATGCCGGAGGAGCGGGTCGCCGTCGGGCGCCAATCCCCTCCAGCATACGTTGCCGCAATTGTGAAGCAGAGCGGCTAGACCTGGCTGTACTCGGCCGGCTTGAGCAGCAGGTTGGTGATGCCGCACAGGATCTTCTTGTCCGCGTAATCCGGGATCGCCCGAAGCGCCTGCCAGTCGGGATCCGCGCCGAACTTCTTCCAGTTCGCCTGCTGTTCATCCCGGCTCTCGAACGCCAGCATGTAGGTCAGGTTCGGCATCTTCGTCCCGACCAGCGCCTGGCCGAAGAACACC
>ERZ795055.3041-NODE-3041-length-12413-cov-14.144198_pt1 | contig 12413 bp, 11 predicted proteins | sample MGYA00375139_ERZ795055 | MGnify/ENA primary metagenome ERZ795055 (study PRJEB30184, sample SAMN05720283) | anaerobic digester metagenome | isolation source: active sludge of municipal wastewater-treating anaerobic digesters | place: USA | collected 2015-01-23 ...
CGTTTGGCCGCTCTGATTGCTTCTGTTGGCCGATTCCATAACTGCGCATAATGTGTATTATGTAAAGTAGATCGTTGGAGCGTCGAGTCCACGATTGGGCGTCGGATCAGCGCAGTCGGTCCCGCCGGGCAGCCCCGCCCTGCGGCAGCCGTCTTGTCTAGCCGGAGCTCGACTTCGGGCGCCGCCCCGGGTCGATCCAGAGGCGCTCGTCGCCCGTATCGACGTGGACGAAGCCGCGGCCCACATAGAAGCCGGTCCCGCCCATCCCCAGGGACTGCGACATTCCCGCGAGCTTCACGTTCGACAGCCCCGGGATCGAGACGTCCGCGGCCTTGCCCACGATGTGCTTCGAATCGAGTGCCGCCCCCTCGGTGCGTCGGTTGGTGGCGGGGCTGCGATAGCCCGAGTGCACCAGCATGGGCCCGAATTTGCCGTTGCCGGCGAGCCAGGCCTGCACGCCGGCCAGCAGATCCAGCAGGCGCCGGTCGATAGGCATGACGCGGCTGGCCTGCACGTCGCGCATCAGCCAGACGATCTTGAGGTATTCATCCCGGTCATAGCCTCGCGAGGCGCTCCACCACGTGGCGCGCACCTCCTCCTCGCCACGCAGCAGCCACAGGCTGCGCTTCTCTCCCAACAAACGCGCCAGGCGCTCACTCGAGGCGACCGGCATGGGCGGCGAGGGCTCGGCCGCGCGCGCCAGATCGGCCAGCGACGCCCAGCCCAGGGCGCCGAGCGCGATCAGGCGGCGCCGTTGTGGGCTGGCCGGGGTGCAGGGCGTGCGGGGCCTCATGAGGTCATTGCAGCGCGCCCTCGCCCGCCGCGCAAGCCCGGGATTCAGCCGATGCGCTCGAAGATCGCGGCGATGCCCTGCCCGCCCCCGATGCACATGGTCACCAGCGCATAGCGCCCGCCGATGCGCTCGAGTTCGTAGAGCGCCTTGACGGTGATGATCGCCCCGGTGGCGCCCACCGGATGCCCCAGCGAGATGCCCGAGCCGTTCGGGTTGAGCTTCGCGGCATCCATGCCGAGTTCCTTGGCTACGGCACAGGCCTGGGCGGCGAAGGCCTCGTTGGCCTCGATCACGTCGATCTGCTCGAGCTTGAGTCCGGCCTTCTCGAGCGCCTTGCGCGTGGCGGGCACCGGACCGATGCCCATGATCTTCGGGTCGACCCCCGCGTGCGCGTAGGCCACGAGCCGGGCCATGGGCTTGCGGCCCGCCTTGATGGCGGCGGACTTCTCCATCAGCACCAGCGCCGCGGCGCCGTCGTTGATCCCCGACGCGTTGCCGGCGGTCACCGAGCCATCTTCCTTGGCAAAGACCGGCTTGAGCTTGCCCAGGCCCTCGAGCGTCACGTCGCCACGCGCGTGCTCGTCGGTGTCGAACACTGTCGGCCCCTTCCTGCCCGGGATCTCGACAGGGACGATCTGGCTCTTGAAGCGCCCTTCCCCGATCGCCTTCATGGCGCGCCGGTGGCTTTCGACCGCCGCCTCGTCCTGGGTCTGGCGGCTGATGCCGAACTGCTTGGCGACGTTCTCGGCGGTCACACCCATGTGGATGCGGTGGAACGGATCGTGCAGCGCGCCCACCATCATGTCCTGGGCCTTCATGTCGCCCATGCGCTGGCCCCAGCGGCCCGCAGGCAAGACGTAGGGCCCGCGCGACATGCACTCGGCTCCCCCGGCGACCGCCACGTCGGCGTCACCGAGCAGGATGCTCTGTGCGGCGCTCACGACCGCCTGCAGGCCGGAGCCGCACAGACGATTGAGCGTCAGCGCCGGGACATGATCGGGCAGGCCGCCCTCGATGGTGGCCACGCGCGCGAGGTACATGTCACGCGGTTCGGTGTTGATCACGTGGCCGAACACCACGTGGCCAACGCTGTCGGGCGCAACGCCCGCGCGCGCCACGGCCTCGCGCACCACGGTGGCTGCGAGCTGGGTGGGCGGCACCTCCTTGAGGCTGCCTCCGAAGGTTCCGATGGCGGTGCGCACACCGCTGACGACGACGACTTCACGCATTTTGTTCCTCCCGTGGATGAGCTCGTGACTGACTTCGCGCGACTCAGAAGCGTGCGCTCAGACCCAGCAAGGCCTGGGCCTGGGTAAAGGCATCGGCCTTGAGCACCGCGATGCAGCCCCCGCTGCACAGGAAGCCGCCCGAGCTGTTGATAAAGGTGGCATAGCCGCGGACTTCGGCCCGCAAGGCGATCTGCGTTCCCAGCGGCAACGCGTAGCCTAGCGCGAGGCTCATCGACGGCCGCAGCCCGCTCTCGTAGCCCGGCGCCGACGGACTGAACCAAGTGGCGCCCAGGCCCCCAGCAAGATACGCCCCCTCCCCCGCGCGGCCCGAAAAGTGCACGGTGCCACCCAGCTGCAGATAGCGCAGGGTGAGGTCTGCCCGTGTACCGGAGCCCGGCGCGAGCTCAAAGTCGCTGGCCTGCTGGGCAAAGAAGACCTGCCACTGGCGCGATGCGTCGTACGGCAGGTCGAGCGCGAGCGCGAAGGCGGGGCTATTGGCCACGTCGACGTTCGCCCCGGTGCGCACCTCCTCGAAACTGCCGCCCGTGGCATAGCCGGCGAGCACGCTCACCCCGGCCTGCCCCCATGCCGGGAAAGCAAGGGTCGCGAGAGCGCCGGCCAGCAATTGGGCGCGGGGCTTGCGAAAGGCGTTCATGTCCGGTCCTTCTCCCAAAAGGCGTGCACTGCGGGTGGGGCCACAACGCTCGCCGCGCCGGAGCGCTGGTCGCTGTGGCGGCGCCCGGGCGAGCTCATGCGGTGTTCCAAATCCGGCTCAGGCGGCAAGGCGACCCACGAGGTCGTGCTCGCGTGCCTCGGTGATGTCGACCTCGACCAGGTCGCCCGCAGCCAGCTTGCGGCGCGTGCGCACGTAGACCAGGCCGTCGATCTCCGGCGCGTCGGCGCGCGATCGCCCCACCGACACCGTGGCGCCGGGCTCGTCGATCATCACCGTTTGCCGGGTGCCGACCTTGCGGGCCAGGCGGCGGGCGGAGATCTCGGCCTGGACCTGCATGAAGCGGGCGGCGCGTTCCTCGCGGACCTCGGCGGGCAGCGCGCCCGGCAGGGCGTTGGCGGCGGCGCCTTCGACCGGCGAGTAGGGAAAGCAGCCCACGCGGTCGAGTTCGGCCTCGCGCAGGAAGTCCAACAGGTACTCGAACTCGGCCTCGGTCTCGCCCGGAAATCCGGCGATGAAGGTCGAACGAATCGTCAATTCCGGACAAATCGCGCGCCAAGCACGGATGCGCTCGATGTTCTTCTCGCCCGAAGCCGGCCGCTTCATCGCCTTGAGCACGCGGGGATGGGCGTGCTGGAAGGGAACATCCAGATACGGCAGCACCCTGCCTTCGGCCATCAGGGGCAGCACCTCGTCGACGCTGGGATAGGGATACACGTAATGCAGGCGGACCCACACGCCCAGGCGGGCAAGCTCCTGTACCAGTTCGAGCATGCGCGTGCGCACCGCGCGCCCGCCCACGAAGCCCAGTTTGTAGCGCTGGTCGACGCCGTAGGCGGAGGTGTCCTGCGAAATCACCAGGATCTCGCGCACGCCCTGCTTGACCAGGTTCTCGGCCTCGCGCACGACCTCGCCGATCGGGCGGCTCACCAGGTCGCCGCGCATCGCCGGAATGATGCAGAAGCTGCAGCGGTGATTGCAGCCCTCGGCGATCTTCAGGTACGCGTAGTGCCGCGGGGTGAGCTTGATGCCAGCGGGGGGAACGAGGTCGGTATAGGGATCGTGCGGCTTGGGCAGGTGCGCGTGCACCAGGCTCATGACCTCGTCGGTGGCGTGTGGGCCGGTGACACCCAGCACCTTGGGGTGCACCTTGGCCACCAGGTTCTCGCCGCCGTCGGTGCGGCTGCCGAGGCAGCCGGTCACGACCACCTTGCCGTTTTCGTGGAGGGCTTCGCCGATCGCGTCGAGCGACTCCTGCACCGCGGCATCGATGAAGCCGCAGGTGTTGACCACGACCAGGTCCGCGCCCTCGTAGCTGCCGCTGATCGCGTAGCCCTCGGCGCGCAGTTCGGTGAGGATGCGCTCCGAGTCCACCAGCGCCTTCGGGCAGCCCAGCGAAACAAAGCCCACCGTGGGGGTGGGCCGGGGGGCACGGGGCAGCGGACGATCATCCATCGCGGCTACTTCTTGTCCTGCCCCGGGAAGGGAAAGCCGCCGAACATGTTGCGCGTCTGGTTCTGCATGTTCTCCTGCATCTGCACGAACAGATTCTTCGACTGCTCGATGTAGTTGCTCATCATCGACTGGACCATCGGGCCCTGCAGATTGACGAACTGCGTCCACATCTCGGGGCCGATCTTGTTCGTGTCGTAGAACGCCTTGCTGTTCTCCTGCAGCTTGCCCTGAATCTCGATGAAGGCCTGGATGTTCTTCTCGAGGTAGGAGCCCATCATCCCCTGCATGGCGTTGCCGTAGAAGCGGATGATCTGAGCGAGCATCTGTGCCGTGAACATCGGCATCCCGCCGGACTCCTCCTCGAGGATGATCTGCAACAGGATCTGGCGCGTCAGGTCTTCGCCGCTCTTGGCGTCGAGGACCTGGAACTCCTCCTGGCCCAGCACCAGTTCCTTCACGTCTGCGAGCGTGATGTAGGTGCTGGTCTCGGTGTCGTAGAGCCGGCGGTTCGGATACTTCTTGATCAGGCGCGTGGCGGCCATTACTCGTCCCCTCCTGGTGGTCGTCTGCGGCTCTCGCGCTGCAGCAAATCCAGTGTAGCCCAAGCCGCAGAAATGCAAACGGGAGGCGGCCGCCAGACGGTCCGCCCCCCGCGAGTCACACGCAAGTCCGGGCGTCAGCCCATGTGCAACCCGCCGTTGCAGGAGAAGTCCGCCCCGGTGGTGAACCCGGAATCCTCGCCTGCGAGCCAGGCCACGATCGAGCCGATCTCGTCGGGTGTGCCCAGGCGCTTCACGGGGATCGTGGCCACGATCTTCTCCAGGACCTCGGGCTTGATCGCCCGAACCATCTCGGTGCCGATGTAGCCCGGGCTGACCGTGTTCACCGTCACTCCCTTCGCGGCCAGTTCCTGCGCCAGCGCCATCGTGAAGCCGTGCATGCCGGCCTTGGCGGCCGAGTAGTTGGTCTGCCCGGCCTGGCCCTTCTCGCCGTTGACCGAACTGATCTGGATGATGCGCCCCCAGCCTTTCTCGACCATGCCGGGCACGACCTGCTTGGTCACGTTGAACATGCTGTTGAGGTTGGTGTCGATGACCGCCTTCCAGTCGTCCGGTGTCATCTTCAGGAACATGCGGTCGCGGGTGATCCCGGCATTGTTGACGAGCACGTCGATCGGGCCATGCTCCGCCACCGCGCTCTGGAAGGCGGTGACCGTGCTGTCCCAGTCGGCGACGTTGCCCACCGAGGCGTAGAAGTTGTAGCCCAGCGCCTTCTGCTCAGCGAGCCACTTGTTGAAGTCGCGGCTCGGGCCGCACCCCGCGATGACCTTGAAGCCTTCCTTGGACAGGCGCTGGCAGATCGCCGTGCCGATGCCGCCCATGCCGCCCGTGACGTACGCCACCTTGCTCATCGTGTTCTCCCCCTAGTTGTGCGCCGTCCCGCGCAGCCGCGACGCGGCCAGTCCGCAGTACGCCGTTTCTTTGCTTGATCCGACTGCCGCTAGCGCTCCACCGCCAGGGCCACGCCCATGCCGCCGCCGATGCACAGCGATGCCAGTCCCTTCTTGGCGTCGCGGCGCGCCATCTCGTGCAGCAGACTCACCAGCACCCGCGCCCCCGAGGCCCCGATCGGATGGCCCAGGGCGATGGCACCGCCGTTGACGTTGATCTTGGCGGTGTCCCAGCCCATGTCCTTGTTCACCGCGCAGGCCTGCGCAGCGAATGCCTCGTTGATCTCCATGAGGTCCAACTCCGCGGCCTGCCAACCGGCCTTGGCCAGAGCCTTGCGCGAGGCCGGTGCGGGCCCCATGCCCATCAGCTTGGGGTCGAGTCCGGCCGACGCGAAGGCCTTGATGCGCGCCAGGGGCTTGAGCCCGAGCGCCTTGGCCTTGTCGGCCGACATCACGAGCAGTGCCGCCGCACCGTCGTTCAGGCCCGAGGCGTTGCCTGCGGTCACCGTGCCGGCCTTGTCGAAGGCCGGCTTGAGTCCGGCGAGCGCTTCCGCGCCGGACTTGCGGTTGATGAACTCGTCGGCGTCGAACATCACCGGATCGCCCTTGCGCTGCGGAATGGGCACCGCCACGATCTCGTCCTTGAAGCGGCCCGCATCCTGCGCCGCGGCGGCCTTCTGCTGCGACGCGAACGCGAAGGCATCCTGCTGCTCGCGCGTGACGCCGTGCTCGCGCGCCACGTTCTCGGCGGTGATGCCCATGTGGTACTGGTTGTACACGTCCCACAGGCCATCGACGATCATGGTGTCGACGAGCTTGCCGTCGCCCATCCGGAAGCCGTCGCGCGAGCCCATCAGGGCGTGGGGCGAGAGGCTCATGTTTTCCTGACCGCCCGCCACGATCACCTCGGCGTCGCCGTTGCCGATGGCCTGCGCCGCCAGCATCACGGCCTTCAGGCCCGAGCCGCACACCTTGTTGATCGTCATGGCCGGCACCTCGTAGGGCAGGCCGGCCTTGATCGCGGCCTGGCGCGCCGGGTTCTGGCCACTGCCGGCGGTCAGCACCTGACCGAAGATGACCTCGTCGACCTCGCTGCCCGCCACGCCCGCGCGGCGCAGCACCTCCTTGATGACGATGGCACCCAGCTCCGGCGCCGGGATCTTGGCCAGTGATCCGCCGAACTTGCCGATCGCGGTACGCGCCGCGGCGACGATGACGACATCCTTCATGACTGCCCTCCTCAGGCTTTCTCTTTGACGTAGCGACCGGGCGCGGGCTCGATCGGCGGGTACTTCGTGCTGCCGGCACGCTTGGGCGCGGCAAGCTCTCCGTCAGCGTAGCGCGCCAGCCAGTTGTTCCAGTCGGCCCACCAGCTGCCGGGCTTCTCGGTGGCCTGCGCAAGCCACTGCTCGGGATCCTCGGGCAAGGCCTTGCTGCCCGAGACCCAGTAGCTGCGCTTGTTCTTCGACACCGGGTTGATCGAGCCGGCGATGTGCCCCGAGGCGCCCATCACGAAGCGCACGTCATGCGCCGGCCCGAAGGCGCGTGCCGAGCGGTAGGCCGCACGCCACGGCACGATGTGATCCTCGCGTGCGCCGAACACGAACACCGGCGCCTCGATCGCACGCAGGTCGATGGATTCGCCGCAGCAAGTGAGCTTGCCGGGCTTGACCAGGTTGTTCTCGAGGTAGGTGTTGCGCAGGTACCAGGCGTACATCGGACCGGGCAGGTTGGTGCTGTCGCCGTTCCAGTAGAGCAGGTCGAAGGCAACCGGCTGCTTGCCCTCGAGGTAGTTGCTCACCACGTAGTTCCACACCAGGTCGTTGGGGCGCAGGCTCGAGAAGGTGTTGCCGAGCTCCAGCCCCGGCATCAGGCCGCCCTTGCCCAGGGTGCGCTCGCGCAACTGCACGCTGCGCTCGTCGACGAAGATGTCCATCACGCCGGTGTCCGAGAAGTCGAGCAGCGAGGTCATCAGCGTCAGGCTGGCCGCCGGCTGTTCGCCTCGCGCTGCGAGCACTGCGAGCGCACTGGCCAGGAGGGTTCCACCAACGCAAAAGCCCAGCACGTTGAGCTTCTTCTGGCCTGAGATCTCCTGCACGGCGCGGATCGCGTCGATCGGACCGCGCTCCAGGTAGTCGTCCCAGGTCAGGAACTGCTCGGGCTCGTGGGGGTTCTTCCACGACACCAGAAACACCGTGTTGCCCTGCTCGACCGCATAGCGCACGAAGGAGTTCTCGGGCTGCAGGTCGAGGATGTAGAACTTGTTGATGCAGGGCGGCACCATCAGGAAGGGCCGCTTGCGCACCTTGGCGGTGAGCGGCCGGTACTGGATGATCTGGATCAGACCGTTCTCGTACACCACTTCGCCGGCGCTGGTGGCCACGTTGCGGCCCACCTCGAAGGCGGTTTCGTCGGTCTGGCTGATCTTGCCCTTCTTGATGTCGCCCAGCAGGTTGGCCAGGCCCTTCTTCAGGCTCTCGCCCTTGGTCTCGAGGACGGTCTTCTGCGCCTTGGGATTGAGCGCCAGGAAGTTCGCGGGCGACGCCGCGTCCACCCACTGCGCCACGGCGAACTTGATGCGGTCGCGTGTCTTGCGGTCGGCGTCCACCGCGCCAGCCAACGCGTTCATGAACTCGCTGTTGAGCAGATAGGCGCGCGCGGTGAAGGCGGCAATCGGGTTGTCTCGCCAGGCGGGATCGGAGAAGCGCGCGTCGGTGATCGGTGCCGCCGCCTGCTCGGGGTGCTCGATGAAGTCGGTCCAGAGCTTCGACGCGCGCTGCATGTAGTCGCTCTGCAGGCGCATCAGGCGCTCGGGATCGATGCCGAGGTGCGTGTCCGTCGGTGCGCTCTGGCTCATGGCCTCGCCCCACTGCAGCCAGGGAGCCGCAAAGGCGAAGGGCTCGGCGGCGGCGCTCGGCGGCGGCGCAGCCGGGGACTCGGGCATCGGCTGCGCGCGGGGCGAAGAGCGGCGCGGCGCCGCCTTGGGCGCGGCGGGGGCCGCTGCCGGGCGGGCGGCGGGACGAGCAGACTTCTTGCGCGCAGTCTTGCGCGCCGGCGCGGCTGCTGCGCCCGGCTTGCGGCTTGCCATGGAACTGTCTCCTCCTAATTGGCCCGTGTTGGCCCGTGCGACGCACCAGGCTCAGTCCGATTCTTCCCACCGGTCCGGACCCTGTCAAACCCTGCGCTCGCCAGTTCAGCGCGGGTCGATCCAGATCAGAGCCGCGTGTCGACCGGTGGTGCGGTCACGCCGAAAGCTGAAGTAGCGGCGGGCATCGCTGAAAGTGCACGCATCGCCGCCCCACACATCTTCTACGCCGGAGCTTTCAAGAGCCTGACGGGCCAGGGCGGGAAGATCGGCAAGGTACTTGCCCGCGCCGCGCGGGGCAAAGGCCGCTGGGGCCCGCGCAAGGCGCGCCCGCATCGCCTCGAGCACCTCTGCGCCGACCTCGAAGGCGCCCGGACCGATGCACGGGCCCAGCCAGGCCACCAGGCGCGCCTCGGGCTCACCCAGCAGTGCGCGCAGGCTCGCGGCGCTCGCCTCGATCACCCCGCCCGCCAGGCCGCGCCAGCCGGCGTGCGCGACACCCACGGCGCGACCGCGCGCATCGGCCAGCATCACGGGCAGGCAGTCGGCCACCAGCACCGCGCACACCACACCGGGCGTGGCCGTGACCACGGCATCGGCCACGGGCGGCGCAGCGCCGGGCGGCAAGGGCGTGCACGCCTCGTGCACCTTCACGCCATGAACCTGCTGCAGCCAGATCGGGGGCGCGGGCAGTTCGCGAGCCAGACGCGCGCGGTTCTCTGCCACCACGGCGGGCTCGTCGCCGCAGGCCGCACCGAGGTTGAGTCCGCCTTCGCCTGATACTGCGCCGCCCCAGGGGCCGCGCGAGACGCCGCCTGCGCGCAGCGTGAAGAGCGCGCGCACCCCCGGGGGTGCGTCCCAATCGGGCGAGATCACGCTGCCGGGCGGCAACTGCGGCGTGGGACCGGCGTTCATTCGAACGCCTTGCTGGGCCGATCCAGCGGGCCGAATCCCAGGCTGCGCATCAGGTCGTTCATGTCGGCCGGTGGCGGCCGGAACCAGGAGAGCGCCGCGCCGCTGGCCGGGTGGACCAGCCCGAGGCGGCAGGCGTGCAAGGCTTGTCGATTGAATCCCGTCCACGGCGCGGCCCCAGGACGCGGATGCGGTGGGCGACCGCGATACACGGGGTCGCCGACCAGGGGCAGGCCCAGGGACTCGAGGTGCACGCGGATCTGGTGAGTCCTGCCGGTGTCGAGCCGGCAGACCACCCAGCTCAATTCTCCCGCCTCGGTATCGGCCACGCCGAGTCGGGCCACGTGGGTGCGCGCCGGCTTGGCCGCAGGCCCCTGCCCCACCCGGAAGCGCAAGGGGTTGCGCGGGTCGCGCTCGATCGCGGCCTCGATGCTCGTTCGCTGCGGCGCTCGGCCCCGCACCACCGCCCAGTATTCGCGGGTCACGCTGCGGACCTGGAGTTGACGCACGAGGTCGGTCTGCGCGATGAGATTGCGCGCCACCACCATCAGGCCGGAGGTGTCGGCATCCAGCCGGTGCACGATGCCCGCCCGCGGCAGGGCTGCCAGCGCCGGATCATGAGCCAGCAGTCCGTTGAGCAGGGTTCCGGACCAGTGGCCGGCCGCGGGGTGGACCACCAGACCCGGGGGCTTGTCGAGCACGATCAGGTCGGCATCCTCGTGGACGATGGCGAGCGTCATGGGCTCGGGCGCGAACGCCAGATCCTCGGGCGCGGGCACGGCGTGCACCACGACCCGCTGGCCAATCTGCACCGACTGGCGCGCGCGCTGCGCCGGCTCCCCGTCCACCCGCACCGCGCCCTGCTCGATCCAACTTTGCAGGCGGCTGCGCGATAGCCGCGGCAGGCGCGCGGCGAGCATCTTGTCGAGCCGTTCGCCGTGCTCGGCGGTGGCCACCGTGAAGGTCGCGAGCGGGCCCTCTGCGGCCTCGCCTTCCTCCCCGGTGTCGTCCTCGGACGGATGGGGCTGCCCGCTATACTCACCGCCTGACTTCAACGCGCCGCCCTCCGATGTCCTCTGCCTCCGCGCCCGCGCCTCTGCGCCGCGCCGCCCAAAGTTTCGCCGCCCTGTGCGCCGTCCTGCTGCTTGCGTCCTGCGGCTGGCTGAGCGGCTTGGGCAAGGATCCGACCGCTGACTGGAGCGCCGACAAATTGTATGCGGAGGCGCGCAACGAGCTGAACGAGGGCAACTACGCCAAGGCGCGCGAGTACTACCAGAAGCTCGAGTCGCGCTACCCCTTCGGCCGCCACGGCCAGCAGGCGCAGATCGAGCTCGCTTTCACCTATTACAAGGAAGGCGACAACGCTCAGGCGATCCAGATCACCGACCGCTTCCTGCGCCAGTACCCGAACCACCCCTTCGCGGACTACGTTCTGTACATCAAGGCGCTGGCCACCTTCAGCGAGGACGATGGTCTGGTCTCGCGCCTGACCCGCCAGGACATGGCGGATCGCGACGCCAAGGGCGCGCGCGAGTCGTTCGAGATCCTGCGCGAGCTCGTCACGCGCTATCCCGAGAGCCGCTACGCGCCCGAGGCGCGCGCGCGGATGCGCGAACTGGTCGACGCCCAGGCCCGCGGCGAGGTCAACGTCGCCCGCTTCTACTACACGCGCCGCGCCTACGTGGCGGCGATCGCGCGGGCGCAGAACGTGCTGCGCGACTTCCAGTCGACCCCCTACGCCCGCGACGCGCTCAAGATCATGGTCGACAGCTACGCGGCCCTTGGGCTGTCCGACCTGCAGGCCGACACGCAGCGCGTGCTCGACCTCAACTTTCCCCAGGGCGCGCCCCGCAAGTCGCCCTGAGTCTCTAGGGCGCGGCGCCTTCGTCGATCGCGGATCGCTCCAAGAAGGCACAGGCGCGCTCCAGGCGCCGCGTGCGGGCAAAGGGCGGCAGGCTGGCAAGCACCGTCTTGCCATAGGGCTTTGTGACCAGGCGGCCGTCCAGGATCATCAGCACGCCCCGATCGCCCTCGTCGCGAATCAGTCGCCCCACACCCTGCTGCAGCAGGGTCACCGCGCTCGGCAACTGGTAGTCCATGAAGGGGTTGCGCCCCTGGGCGCGCAGCCAGCGGATGCGCGCCTCGACCACCGGATCGTCGGGCGGCGCAAACGGCAGCTTGTCGATCACCACGAGGCTGAGCGCTTCGCCGCGGATGTCGATGCCCTCCCAGAAGCTGACCGAGCCCACCAGCACGGCGTTGCCGGCCTCGCGAAAGCGCTCGATCAGCGCGCGCCGCGTGGCCTCGCCCTGCACCAGCAGGGGTAGCTCGAGGGCGCTCGCCGCAAGGTGGCTGCGCAGGCGCTCGGCCACGCGGTCCACCGCCCGCAGGGTGGTGCACAGCACGAAGGCCCGCCCATGCGAGGCCTCGATCAGAGGCCAGGCCAGATCGGCCACGCGCTCGGCGAAGTCCGCGCCCAGCGGATCGGGCAGGTCATCGGGCAGGTAGAGCAGCGCCTGGCGCGCAAAGTCGAACGGACTCTCCCAGCGGCCGGTGCGCGCCTCGGCCAGACCCATCTCGCCCAGGAAGTGGTCGAAGCGCCCGGCCGTGGTCAGGGTCGCGGAGGTCAGGATCCAGGCCTGCGCCTGGCGTTCGCGCGCCCTGGCGAAGGCCGCCGCGAAGGACAGCGGGGTGGCGTGAAACTGGGCCCCGTGCGCGGAGGTACTGACCCAGCGCACCAGCGGGCCGGCCTCGGCGTCCACGCCGGCTTGCGGTTGCGCGGCCGCACGCTGCCATGCCTCGATCGCGACGCGAAG
>ERZ795055.3042-NODE-3042-length-12412-cov-4.907502_pt1 | contig 12412 bp, 10 predicted proteins | sample MGYA00375139_ERZ795055 | MGnify/ENA primary metagenome ERZ795055 (study PRJEB30184, sample SAMN05720283) | anaerobic digester metagenome | isolation source: active sludge of municipal wastewater-treating anaerobic digesters | place: USA | collected 2015-01-23 ...
CCGGAGTTTTTAGATGGGGACCAGTGTTGGACCCTGTTTTAGTAGATTCAGAATCATCACTAATTAGTCGTTTTGGACTACCTAATGATTCAAATTTCCAATACTTTTATACTGCTGCTAATTTCCTTGCTTATACCGATAGCCTGTATGTTACTCGCGTAGCTACTACTGGTCAACGTAATGCAATTTCTATGCCCAGCGGTCCATTAGCATTAGCTAATTTAGTGGGTGGTACTGGTTGGACTACTCCTCCTACTAGCGTTACCTTAGCAAGTGCTCAAGATATAGGTACTACCCCAGCAACATTATCCGTTACTACTAAAAAAGCAGTTAATACTGTCACCGTGGGTACTGCTGGCGCCGGATATGGTGTTGCTCCTCTAATTACTTTTAGTGGTGGTGTTGGGGAAACAACTGCTGCAACTGCATATGCCACTATCAATGGTCTGGGTGCGGTAACAGCAATTACTGTTACTAATCGTGGTGTATATACTACTGCTCCTACCGGTGTCGTAATTACTGCTGTTGCTGGAACTGGTGTTCCTACTACTGCTGCTGTTGCTAGTGTTACTGGTACTGATATCATTGCTACTGTTACAATCACTAATCCAGTTGGGACTGCATATTTTAATCCTCCTACTGTAAATATTAATGGCGGTAGTGGAACTGGCGCATCTATTACTTTATCAGTTACCCCTAATAATACTTTAACAATTAATAATGTTACTGATTATGAGGCTCAATATGATGAAGGTGCCGCTAGTGTAGGAACTTGGGCCGCAAAATATCCTGGTTCTCTAGGTAATTCTATTAAAGTTTCCATGGCCGATGCAGCAAGTTATGCTAATTGGGACTACAAGGATGAATTTGATAGTGCCCCCGGAACTTCTACCTATGCTACTAATCATAATAGCCCTAATTGTCTTGATGAATTACATATTATTGTATTAGACAAGGAAGGATTATGGACTGGTGTCAAAAATGGTATTATGGAAAAATTTGCCTTTGTTTCTAAAGCAGAAGATGCCAAAAAATCAGATGGTACCGTAAATTATTACAGAACAGTAATTAATAACAATTCAAAATATATTTGGTGGATGGATCACCCTAGACAAATTACCGCCGCTAGTACTGTTGCTTGGGGAACTAATACACTCGATATTACTGTATCTAATTATCTATTCAAAAGTTTAGATATAACCGATGCTACTGAATTTCTAACCTATGGTGCTGATGATTTTACTGCTAGTGATGCAAATATTATTGCTGGTTTCGATCTTTATAATGACGCAGAGGAATATGATATTTCATTAATTCCTGTTGGTCCTTCTCCTGTTGCCGTTGCTCTACATGTTATTCAAAATATTGCAGAAGTTCGTAAAGATTGTGTAGCATTCGTTTCTCCATTAGATGTTACTGGTGGTGGACCTATCATTGGTAATACCTCCGAAAACTTTGACAAAATTGTTCATTATCGTGGTGATACTGTAGCAGGTGGATTAAATATTTCTTCTTCTTATGGCGTAATGGATACTGGTTATAAGTATCAATATGATCGTTATAATGACAAATATCGCTGGGTTCCTCTAAATGGTGATGTTGCCGGATTATGCGCTAGAGCCGATTGGACTAATGATCCTTGGTGGAGTCCTGGTGGATATAATAGAGGTCAAATTAAAGGTGTTGTTAAATTAGCCGTTAATCCTCGCAAAGCATATCGTGATTTACTCTATAAAAATGGTATTAATCCAGTAGTAACTTTCCCAGGTCAAGGCACTGTTCTATTCGGTGATAAAACTCTATTAGCCAAACCTTCTGCATTTGACAGAATCAATGTGCGTAGATTGTTTATCGTATTAGAAAAAGCCATTGCAACTGCTGCTAAATATCAACTATTCGAATTCAATGATGACTTTACTCGTCGTAAATTCGTTTCAATGGTAGAACCTTTCTTACGCGATGTTCAAGGAAGAAGAGGATTAACTGATTTCTTAGTAAAATGCGATACACAAAATAATACACCAGAAATTATTGATCGTAATGAATTTGTCGCAGATATCTATCTGAAGCCAGCAAGATCAATTTCGTTCATTTACTTAAACTTTATTGCTACTCGTACTGGAATAGATTTTGAAGAAATTGGTGCATAAAAGGTAATTCTTTTATAACATTAAGTAGAAAGTCAATATATAATCTCCGTAATTGACTTTTCTACTTAATTACTTTATAATATAATGTTAATATTTTATTAAGGAGAAGTGATATGTTTATTGTATATAAAACCACCAATGTTATTAATAACAAAATTTACATAGGTGTTCATAATAATGGTGATAATGAAGGATTTGATGGATATTTGGGTTCTGGATTGAATATGACGAGGGCCATTAAGAAATACGGTAAAGAAAATTTTATCAGAGAAACATTAGGGGAATTTGATACTGTTGAAGAAGCCTTTGTATATGAAGAACAATTAGTAACTGAAGAATTTGTATTAAGAAATGATACTTATAATCTTTCTTCTGGCGGTAAAGGATATTCTGGTTTAGGAGATCATGTAGTAAGTAAACAAATAGGGATACATTCTCCTAATTATACTTTTGAACATAGAAGCGCAGTTTCTAAAGCAACTATTGCTAATATGGATAAAGAAAAGCGTCATAACATGTGTCTTGCTGGAGGAAAAGCAGGTGGTAAAAAATCGGTAGAAAATAAATCAGGAATATTTTCTGATGATTATACTGATGAAATGCGTTCTAATGCTGGAAAAGCGGGTAATGCTAAACAAAAGGAATTGGGTACGGGTCGATTTTCTTCAGAAACACAAGCCAAATTAGGAAAAATTGGTGGACCAAAAAACAAAGGATTTATTTGGGTTAATGATGGCGAAAAGTCATACAAATATACAGTAAGACAGCAAGAAGAATTATCTATCACTGATTTATTAAGTCAAAATAGTAATTATAGATTGGGAAGATCAGCGATTAGAAAATATGAAAAACCTACTATGAAAGGATGTTTATGGTATACAGATGGAGTAAAGGATTACAGATATTCGAAAAAAGAGCAAGAAGAATTATCTATTAGTGATTTTTTAGATAACAATCCTATATATAGATTAGGGCGATTTAGAAATAATTTTATTATATAAATAAACAAACAAAGTACTAAAAAAAACTTAGGAGTTACATATGGCTAGTATTGATACCTTTAAGGGCGCATTTATTCAGGGTGGTGCTCGTCCTAATCAGTTTGAAATTCAGATTGGCAGATTAGGTCAACAATTTTCAATTTTGTGTTTTGCTGCAAATTTGCCAGCATATTTAATTGGTGATATTCCGGTATATTTCCGTGGTAGACCCGTTCATGTTGCTGGTGAAAGAGAATGGCAACCCTGGACTGTTGGTGTATATAATGATTATGATTTTACCACTAGAAATGCTTTAGAAAAATGGTCCCATGATATTATTAATCGTGAGAGAACTAATGGTATTTTACCCCCTGCTTCTTATTATGAAGAAGTTATTGTAAAGCAATTAGATCGTAACGATAAAGTAGTAAAAGTATATAAAATGATTGATGCTTATCCTTCTCAAATTAGTCAAATTGATTTAGGATATCAAATTAATAATACTGTAGAAACTTATAATGTAACCTTTACCTTTAATCATTTTGTTGTTGCGTAATAGGTAATATAAATAGTTTTATATTATACATTACGGAGTATATATTATGAATATAATGGGTTTTGAATTTAAGCGTAAATCATCTAATCAGGGCATGAGTAGTGTTATTACTCCTACTCCTGATGATGGTTCAGTATTAACAGCATCTTCTTCATCTTATTATGGATTAGTATTAGATGTTGATACTATTATTAAAAATGAAAATGATTTAATTAGAAAATATCGTGAAATTGCTCAATATGCTGATTGTGAATCTGCTATTGATGAAATTGCTAATGAGGCTATTGTTGCTGATCCTAATACTCCAATTGTTTCTATTTCATTAGATTCATTGCAAGTAACAGATCAAATTAAAGAAATTATTACTCAAGAATTTGATAGAATATTAGCACTATTTAATATTGATGAAAAAGCATTTGATATTTTTAGAATGTGGTATATAGATGGTAGAATTTATTATCATATTATTATTGATGAAACAATGCCACAAAATGGAATATTAGAACTTAGACAAATTGATCCCAGAAAAATTAGAAAGATTAAAAATATTCAAAAAGCAATTGGCCCTCAGGGATTAGAAGTTGTTACTGGAATTGATGAATACTTTTTATATAATAATACCGGTATTACTGAACAAAGTTATCAAGGTATTAAATTATCTAAAGATACTGTAATATATTGTACTAGCGGTGAATTTGATGCTAATACTAATATGGTCATGAGTCATTTACATCCAGCAGTAAAACCTTGCAATCAATTAAAAATGATGGAAGATGCTTTAGTAATCTATCGTATCACTCGTTCTAGTGAAAGAAGAATATTTTATATTGATGTGGGTAACTTATCTAAATTCAAAGCAGAACAATATGTTACCGATATCATGAATAGATATCGGAATAAAGTAGTATATAATGCTTGTTTGGATATGAATACATTAGTTCCATTATTAGATGGTAGAATATTATCTTTATATGATATAGAAAAGGAATTTAATGATGGTAAAGAATTATGGGTGTATTCATGTGATCCTAATAGTGGTAAATTTGCTCCTGGGTTAATAACAAGTGCAGGAGTTACTAGACGTAATGAATCGGTTATAAGATTAACATTAGATAATGGTAAAACTATTACCTGTACTCATGACCATAAATTTCCAGTGTGGGGCAAAGGCAAAACAGAAGCAAAAGATTTAGAGATTGGTGACTCTATGATTCCATTTTATGAAAGAATTAGACCAATACACCACACAAGCCCCAAATCAACGTATCACCAAATATTTGAGAATAGTTCAAAAAAATGGTCTTTCACTCATAGACTTGTGTCTAAATGGAAGGATACTAATTCATTAGACAATGAATTTCTTCACAATGAAGAATATACAGAACACGATAAATTAACAATTCATCATAAAAATTTTATAAGATTTGACAATACACCAACCAATTTAACCAAAATGGCCAAATTAGATCATTTTGATTATCATAAACGCAATGGTAATTTGGGTGGTAGAGTTGGGGGAAAAGTAACGGCTCAAAGAAAACGCGAAAATAATTTACCGATGTTTAATATGACCTTAGAACAACGTAAAGAGAATGGTAAAAAAGTTGGAAAATTAGTTGGTCCAAGGATGGTATTAGAACAAAAAGGTATACATGGCCTAACTAAAGAAGAAACAACTAAAAACGCGCAATTGGGTGGAATGGCATATAAAGAAAAATTATTAAATGATGAAGAATTTTATTCATATATGTCTTCTGTCAGAAAATCTTTTTGGAATGATGAAAAAAGAAAAGAGTGGTCAGAAAGAGGAAAAAGAATTTCTACCAATAGAGACGATAATTTTTTTGCATTAGGCAATGAAGTTAGATGGAATGGGGAACAGGCGAAACAAAATAAAGAAAATCTTGCTAAACTATTCACTATTAAATATACAGATAATATATTAGATGTTGTGCAAAAATGTGCTACATTAAACATGCCAAACAACGAATCTATTAAATTTATCAACGAAAATATTGATATTGCATTATGGCAATCTATTAATAAAGAATTAATATCAACTGGTCGCAATTTATTAACCAAATTTACACAATATGACTTGTTTAGGGTAAATAAATTATGCGGATATAATAATTGGACAGAATATAAAATATCTGCTACAACCGATGCAACAACATATAAAAATCATAAAATTATTAATATTGAATATTTAGACGAATCAATGGATGTAGGAACACTTGGTATTGATAAAAACGAAATTTATCATGATTATCATACGTTTGCGTTAGATGCTGGCATATATACTTGTAATTCAACGGGCGAAATTTCCGATAATAAACGACATATGGCAATGGTAGAAGATTTCTTTATGCCCAGAAGAGAAGGTGGTAGAGGCACAGAAATTACTACATTACCTGGCGGGCAGTCATTGGATCAGATAAGTGATATTGAATATTTCCAATCAAAATTATATCAATCATTAAAAGTTCCATTATCAAGATTACAACCACAAACTAACTTTACTCTAGGAAGAAGTTCAGAAATTTCCAGAGAAGAAGTAAAGTTTAACAAATTCATTGAACGTCTTAGAAAGAAATTTAGTTTCTTATTCAAAGATGCATTGAAGACACAATTAATATTAAAAGGAATCATTAGATCAGACGAATGGGATATGATAGAAAATCATATTCGATTTGATTTTCAGCGTGATAATTATTTTTCTGAATTAAAAGAATCAGAAATTATGCAACAAAGGGTAGCCATGTTAAACATGATTGATCCTTATGTTGGTAAATATTATTCTACTAATTGGGTTAGAAAGAATGTTCTAATGCAAACCGAAAAAGATATTGAAGAAATGCAATTTGAATTAGAACAAGATCAACAATTAATGATGCAGCAACAATTACAACAACAACAATTGATGCAGCAACAATCTGGTAATCAAGATACTGAAGAAGATAACAATCAAGATACTAAGCAACCTAATCAACAATAAAAAAACAGGAAGTAATTATGTATAGCAATATTAAAACACTAATAGAAGCAATCTTTTCAGGAGATTCATTGAAATTAGAATCTGCTTTTAATGTTGCTATCATGGAAAAGATTACCAATAAAATAGAAACTAATAAAAAATTACTAACTAAAAAAACAATTAATAAAAAAGAAGAACAACCATTAGATCACCAAAAACACTTTAATACTAATGGTAAAGTTAATGTTAAAGATATTTTTGTAGATAAAAATATTAATAATAAATTAAGCAGATATACTAAGAGTAATTATCTAAATAAATTAAAATTAGATGAACATGAGACGTTAGGCGAGGATGATAGTGGATTACCCTTATCAAAATTTAATAATCTTGCCTCAGAAGAACAGAAGATTCAATTAAAAAGATTATTAAGTTCAGGCCAACATTTATCTGCTAACAATTTCATTAAAGCAGTATTAAACCATGAGGATATAACATGAATAACACCAATACCAATACTAAAGAATTAATTCATTCATTATTTAATAATGATACTATGAAATTTGAACAAACATTTAATCAAGTAATGGCCTCTAAAATATCAAATGTTCTTAATAATAAACGCAATGATATGGCTAAATCAGTATTCAATAATCAAAGTAATGAACTATAAAACTTTTAAGAATAAATTAAATATCTCCGATAATATCTCCGATAGATATTCCTCTATTAATGAAGAGATAAATATAGATAATTATCAATATATTATAGAACATTTATTGCCTACTATTATTAAAAAACATAGTAATAGTATTATCACTGAGCAATTAATTAAAGAATATAGTAATAAAGTATTTAATAAAGAATTTAGTGGTGATAGAGTATTGTTTGAAATAAGAAAATTAAATAAATTAGATAATATTTTACCTAATAAGTTAGATTATATACTAGAAGATAATAGTAGAATAGTGATTAATTATGAAACTCAAGAACTTATAAATAATATATTAGGTAATCATAAAGATATTATTGATTATATGCAAAAGAATAGCAATAATTTTAGTAAAACAATTAACCAAATAAAAGGATATCATTAGAATGGCTGATAAATCATTTCTAAAAGTTACGCATCAAGATTGTGTAGCAAAAGTAGCAGGAACAGGTGGGCCGGTTACTATTAATCTTACTACTGATTTATTACCTGCTACTGGGCAAGTATTAGATGGTGCTACTCAAACAGTTAATATCACTGGAGTAAGTTGGACTGGTACTAATGATTGTGTTATTACTGTTAGACGTAATAGCGTAATTGTTATGACTCTACCTTCTACTGGTTCTAATTATTTAGATTTTGATAATTCCCAAATGGTTCCTGAAAATACCCATAATACTTTTCCAATTCTTGTAACTATTGAAGGTACTCAGGGTGAAGTATGGTTAAGATTAAAGAAAGTATCTGGTTATAAAACTACTATCGAATATGCTTCTTATGGTGCATATGATAATCCTGATGTTGCTGGTTCATAGGAGAATAATATGGAACTATTAATCGAACAATCTGATATTGGCTTAACAAAAACTATAGTAGAAGGTGTAGGAAATACTCCTAAAAAATATTATATTGAGGGTATTTTTGCTCAGGCAGAAAAACTAAATCTTAATAATAGAATTTATGATAAGGGGGTTATGGAAACTGCTATTAAAAATTATCAAACAAAAATAGATAAAAAACAAGCATTAGGTGAATTAAACCACCCCGTAACTATGCAACCAAATCCTGAAAGAGCATCTCACATAATTGAAAAGTTAGAATGGAAAGGTAATGATGTTTATGGAAGAGCCAGAATTTTAGGTGAAAGATTTCCAATGGCTAATATTGCTAAGGGATTAATTGATGAGGGGATTTCTTTTGGTATTTCTACTAGAGGAATGGGTTCTACTATTGTAAGAAATGGTGTTACTCATGTTAATGAAGGGTTTATGTTATCAGCCTATGATTTAGTATCTACTCCTTCTGGTCCTGATTGTTGGGTAAATGGAATTATGGAAAATGTTGAATGGTTATATGGAGATACTTGGGCAGTAGCAGAACAATTTAAGAAAAAAATGAGTGCTATGCATTATAAACAAATCAACGAAAATAAGATTAAACTATTTAACAGTTTTCTTAATTCAATCAAATAACTTTTTAATAATTAATCCTGAATATTAAATACAGGTGTAATCATTAATGGATAATGTGAAAATTTAATTTTAATAAATAATATAAAAAATAGGAGAATTTAATGTCTATCGAACAAAAAATTGCACAAATTTTAGCAGAATCAAAGGTTTTGTTAGAATCCGATGCTCAAGGTCAAGGTCAAGGTATGGGTATGGGAATTTCACCATATGATCCTTCATTAGGTATTCCTGGTATTCCTGGTGATAATACTCTGGCACAATATTCAGATCCAAGTGTTAATGTTCCAATTCAACCTGTTGATACTGGAAGTGTTCCTGGTATGGTTAATCCAGCAATGGGGCAATTAGGAGTAAGCGGTGGACAACCCATCGGCCAAGATCCTAGTATGCAACCCGCTCAAGTTCCCGCACAGGCTCCAGTAGATCCTAATCAAATGCCCCCAACTTCCGATAACGAAGAAGAAGATGAGGAAGATGATGACGATAAGAAAGGTGATGAGGAAGATGAGGATGAAATTAAGAAAAACGCTATTCCTGGTACTAAAGTAGAATCAGTTGATGTTTCTGCTGATGTTAATGCTCTGGTAGAAGGCGAAAATCTTACTCCCGAATTCAAGGAAAAGGCTGGGGTTATTTTTGAAGCCGCAGTATTAAATAGAGTACGTTCAGAAGTTTCTAAAATTGAAGAATCTTATAACGTGCATCTTAATAAGGAAATTGAAAAACTTAAAGAGGGTTTAGTTGATAAAGTTGATGGATACCTCGACTATGTTGTTGAGCAGTGGTTTGAACAAAATGAAATTGCCCTTGAAAGTGGAATGAAAACTGAAATTGTAGAAGGATTTATTTATGGATTAAAAAATCTATTTGAGGAGCATTATATTGATGTTCCAGAAGAGAAATTCGATGTTATGGAATCTCTTGAAAAGCAAGTAGAAGAACTTAAAACTCGCCTAAATGAACAAGTAGAAACTACGGTAAAACTACGCAATACTCTTAACGAAGCCAAATCTAAAGAAATCGTTAATGAATTAGCGAAAGGTCTTACCGAAACTGATAAGGAAAAATTCAAGACATTAACTGAAGATTTAACTTTTGATACTCCTGAATCTTATAAGAAAAAAGTTCAAACTGTTCGTGAGAGTTATTTCAAAAATAATGCTCCTGTTGCTAATCCTGCTACAAGTTATATTATTAACAACGAACCAATACAACTCACAGAAGATAAGGTTTATCCATCTTCTATGAAGAATTATTTATCCGCTCTCGACAAATTAATTAAATAAAAAGAGGAAATTTTAATGCTAAACTCAAATGTTTTACTTGAAAAGTGGGCTCCAGTTCTGGACCATAAGTCACTTCCTGGTATTAAGGATCATTATCGCAGAGAAGTTACTGCGGTACTGTTAGAAAACCAAGAACGTGAAATGCGCAAATATTCAGAGGCTCTTTTCGAAGCCGTTCCTACTAACTCCGGTGGTACTGGTATTGCTTCTGGCGGTGCTGGTCTAGGTGTTGGCACTGTTTCTGGTTATGACCCAGTTCTAATTAGTCTGGTTCGTCGGGCCATGCCCCAACTAATTGCCTATGACCTGTGCGGCGTACAACCAATGACCCAACCTACTGGTCTAATTTTCGCCATGAAATCTCGCTATACCGCCCAAAATGGTACTGAGGCCCTATTTAATGAGGCTAATGCTGGTTTTGCTGGCGACGGTACTGCTAATTCAAGCCTTTCTGATTCTGGCTGGACTACTGCTTCTACTATTGCTGCTGGTACTGGTAAAGGTGTTGCTACTGCTACCGCTGAAGATTTAGGTGCCGGTACTGCTTTCGGTCAAATGGCATTCTCTATCGAAAAAACTTCAGTAATTGCTAAAACTCGTGCCCTGAAAGCCGAGTATTCAGTCGAATTAGCCCAAGACCTTAAAGCCGTTCATGGTCTTGACGCTGAGAATGAATTAGCCAATATTCTTTCTACAGAAATTCTTGCAGAAATCAACCGTGAAGTTATTCGTACCATTTATTACACTGCCAAACCTGGTGCTCAAGTTAATACCGTAACTGCTGGCACATTTGATATGGATGTTGATTCTAATGGTCGTTGGTCAGTAGAAAAGTTCAAAGGTCTATTATTCCAAATTGAACGCGATGCTAACGCTGTTGCTCAACAAACCCGTAGAGGTCGCGCCAATTTCATCCTTTGTTCTTCAGACGTTGCTTCTGCTTTAGCCATGGCTGGTGTTCTTGATTATGCTCCTGCATTACAAGCAAATACCGAACTACAAATTGATGAAGCCTCTACTACTTTTGCCGGTATTCTTAATGGCAAATATCGTGTTTATATTGATCCTTATGCCGCTAATCAAGCCGCTCAACAATTCTTCTTAGCAGGTTATAAAGGTGCTTCTGCGTTTGATGCTGGCTTATTCTATTGTCCGTATGTGCCTCTCCAATTGGTTCGTGCAGTAGATCCTGCTACCTTCCAACCCAAAATTGGTTTCAAAACAAGGTACGGTCTCGTTGCTAATCCTTTTGTTGACTTAGACGATGGTTCAGGTTCTCAAGGCGATCTAACAGTCAACAAAAATTATTATTATCGTAGAGTTACTGTGACAAATCTTATGTAATTGATTATAATAGACTTCAATAAAAAAGTCTATTATTAGATGAAATAAAAAAAGGGTACTTTTTAATAGTACCCTTTTTTTTGCTTAATATATATACGATAATCGTTTATATGCTTCTTTATATGTATATTCTAAATGTTCATCGTTTCAATGTCCACGTTTTAGTTCCAGATTTATAAATTACATCATAGCCATTAATAATCATATTTTCTATTTCTGATTTAGATTCATCATATGTTTTTAATATTTTGCTTAACCGATGTTTCATAAACTTTTCTCTATTGTATATAGTATAATAGTCAGTATAAAACATGTTATGGTTCTTTTCATTGGTTATAAAAAACCCATTATTTTTATATAATAAACCGTTACTAAGATCATTAGAACTATAAGTTTTAATAATATCACCAGGAATTGATTTTAATAACTTAGAAAATCCACCTCTAACATTATAAGTAAGTAAAGAACAATAACGATTAATTATTGTATTATCATTAGTATTAGTATAACATATTAATGCTACTAAATCACCGTTATAAATTAATCCTTTACTACTAACATTATTACCACTTGCTCCTTGTATATGATTGTTGCCACAAAATTCCTTAGCAGTATTTAGATTGATATCAGTAATTATACATTTTCTGGCATCTAATTTATTAACAGTTAAATTACAGGCGTTGCTAATGATATTTTTTATTATTGAAAACTTATAGTTAATGTCATTTTCCCAAAATTGTAATAATCTAATATTATTATCTAAGGCGGTTTTATATTTGTTATAATGATAATTTTGTGCTTTATTGCCATTATTCCATGAATGGTAATATAACCCATTAACTTCTATACCAATATTATATTCTGGTATAAAGACATCTATTTCTTCTTTACCATTTAGTAACCCGATTCTATCATATTCACATTTTATATTTAAT
>ERZ795055.3045-NODE-3045-length-12402-cov-5.036041_pt1 | contig 12402 bp, 7 predicted proteins | sample MGYA00375139_ERZ795055 | MGnify/ENA primary metagenome ERZ795055 (study PRJEB30184, sample SAMN05720283) | anaerobic digester metagenome | isolation source: active sludge of municipal wastewater-treating anaerobic digesters | place: USA | collected 2015-01-23 ...
GAGCCTGAAGGCGATCCGCACCGATACGGCGGAGATCCTGGCCATGGAAAACCGGGAAGCGGCCAAGATCCACGTGGACGACATGGTGGGTGGATCCCTTGCCATTCGGGAAGCGGCATCCCCTCTGGTCCGGGACCTCCTGCCCAGGATGATGGCCAAGCTGGGCAGGGGCGGAGCCGGCGAGCCCCGGAAGATTCAACTGGTCATCGGGGACGTCACCCAGGTCTGGCAGGTCGCGGCGCTGAAGCAGCTTCTTCGGGAAAGGATACCGGGAACGAAGGATGTGGTCCAGCGTGGCTTCGTTTCCGGGGTGGCCACCTTCGACGTCCACTGCCAGGGAGATTCCCAGAGCCTGGCCGAGGAGCTGACGCTGGCCAACCCGGGCCCGTTCCGGCTCAAGGTCCTGGGGGTGACCCCAAACAAACTGGACATGAAGCTGGTCGAGACCGGATCCTGAGAAATGAAACGATGGGAACGAGGGCACGAGAGCCTTCGATAAAACCTTCCTTTTTGGCAACGCAACGAGCCGAACCCGCAAACATGGGGATGAGACCGTTCATCCTGAGAAGTTGGCCGCATTTTTTCATTAAAGAATAGTCCGATTACAAAAAGAAACCCTTACAAACGGAAATCTGAGTTTAAGGAGGGAGCCATGTCCGCAGGATCGATCGCTTTGGCGATTTTGCTGTCCGGTTTCGTTTGTTTCGGGATGCCTGGAATCCTGACTGTCCCACCTGGCGTCGGGATCGCCCAAGCCCAGGATGACGAGGCCGACGGACAGCGTCCGGTGCTGAAGCCCCAGTTGAAAATGCCTGTCTCTTCACTTACAGCCAGTGCAGTCAAACCTGAGGCACCCGAAGCAATTGTTCCGGCTCTCTATGGTTTCAAACATCCACCGGCGGGGCTTTCCCAGGATGGTGCGTTTGAAGGCATGGGGACGAACTGGCTGGGATGGTCTGTAAAACAGAATTTACAGGAGCGCGTGGTCGAAATCGGGACGGACGGTACCACTGTAACCGATATTCGAGAACGGTGGACCTGTTTAGGACAAGCCCAGAGAGATATTCGCAATGCCCGGGTGGTCTATTCCCCCATTCAGGAATTGACCATTTTTGAAGCGATAAAGATATCCGTGAATAAGACGGATGTTCTGAAAACACTCAAGCCAAAGGTAAAAAAACCCTTTGCGAAGATTGAAGATGTGCCCGGCCAAGGGAAAGTCATCACGCTGACCAACCTCCAACCAGGTGATGTGGTTGAGGTCCAGCTGAAATTGAGACAACGACCCCTCATTCCCGGCCACTTTTTCAGCACCATTGTATTGGCTAAATCCTATCCATTGGAACGATCCATATACCAGGTCACGGTTCCGAGAAAAAGCCCGCTCTTCTACAGGCAAACCGGAAATATTCCATCGCCTGAAATAAGCACCGATGAAACAGAAAGGGTTTATCGATGGGATATTGATACATCAACTGATCGTTACGATTCGCCGGGGGGGCAGAAAAAGGAATTTGGACCACAGAGGATAGTTATTTCATCAACAGATCGCTGGGATGTCATTCGGGCGTGGTTTGCCGAACGTTACCTCACTTTTGACAAACCGGTCTCATACATTGCTTCAGAAAGGCTCCCGGCTTTCATAACAGAGGATGATAATTTATCAACAATTCTCTCTTTCATTCAAGCCATCGTGGAAAAAATACAACCAACGAGTAATAAAAACAGATTGGGGGGGCTCGTGCCCGCCCGCCCGTTGGATGTTTGGCAAAGCAAGAAAGGGGACTGCAAGGATGTGGTGGCTCTGCTTTGCTTGCTATTTCAGGGGTCCGGAGTTCGGGCCTGGCCCGTTTTAGTCTCTCCCGCGAACATGCCCTACGAGCTCCCCAACCCTTATATTTTTACCCATGCGATTCTGAAATTGGAAATCCCGGAGGGAGAAATCTTCTTCGATCCCCTGTCGAAAAAAGTGTTAACTGAATTGGATTGGAAAGATCACATTCTGGAACTTTCATCATTGTCCGGATCGGAAGAGAAAGGAGGGAAAGGAAAGTGAAGAAAATCGCTTGGAGTATAATCCCTTTCATTCTGATGATGGTTTACATGATCAGTCCCCCACCGGTCTTTGCTGAGGAAGGAACGTGGTTATCAGGCCGGGTGCACAACTCTGATCAGTTTAAAGAACTATCTGATTTTCAGAGAGAAGCAGCAGTGCTCGACATGGAAAAACCACTTCGCCTGCAACGCTCAATGATAGAATTCAGGTCGCTGGTGAGGACCTTGCTGAAGGTAGATCATGCTCGGTTTCGCTGGTTTCAAGAAAATGGATTCATGAAACAAATATTGTTTTCTCCGAATCAGGAAACACTGGAAGCATACATAGGCTATTTGCTTCCTCATCTGGATAATCATTTAGAATTTTTGATTACAAAGTGCGAGGAAAACGAAAAGAACGTTGGTAAGAATGCTTCGGGTTCGGTACTACCTGACGACCAGCTCTTCCAGACCCTGACCCACCTCTCCATTTTATACAGCCAAATTGGAACCCTTTATGATTACCGTTACATGGTTATGGGCGATATTCAAGCAATACTTAATGAAATTAATTGGGCGAACATTTCTAAAGCTGATCAACTGAAATCAGAAATTGCAGATTGGCTCCAAAAAAGGGATTCCTTGCATAAGCAGATCTTCGTCATAAAAGTTGAAATAGACAAAGAGGAGAATATTCATCAATCAGTGCTTCTGGTCTTGGAAAAATTATACTCACAAAATGAGATCCAGGAGGAGATAGATTATTACAAAAAAAGACAGAAGCAATTTGATGACCTAATTCAAAGCTTTGAAGGCCCGAAGAACGCACCATCCCGTTTGATGCTGGTTACTGTTCAAAAACTCATCAAAGAACGGCTGGGAAGTTTAGTGCAGCAATTGCCTGCAGATAAAGATTATATCCCTTTGCCAAATTCCTCAATCTTGGCTCCCTTGGATGAAGAATCAATGCCGGCAATTCATCCTTTGATATCAGAATGGAGTAACATGAAAAAGGACCTGATCCAATCCATCAACCATAGGTCCGCGAAATTGAATGCCATGGCTCCAATAATAAAGGCAAGAAACAAAGCCTTAAAAAATCTGCTGGAAATGGTCAGTTCCGATCCAACTGAAGATTTTCCTGTACAAGATTTTTTAATTAAACGGGAAGAGGAATTGTTAAAGCTATTCTCCACGCTTTTGGATCGGGTAGAGTCAAAAAACAGGGGGCTTGTTGCGGGTGAGCGGCATGGCGATAGTTTGTTCAAAGATCTGGCCAAGATTGGCATTGTGATGGAAGTTTTATACCCGATTGATATGCAGATCCTGGCTTCGATGGAAATGTTTTTCGAGAAAATAAGGTCATCTAAAAAATTCCCCGCCGAAAAGCTGGAGGGAATTTCCAGAGAGCTCGGTAAGGTTGGCCAGTTTCTCAAAAAAGGGGCAGAAAAAGACTTCCGTGACTTCGCTGAACTGACTGATATCGAAGGAGCGATCTGGTCCCGGTTTGACGAATTTGTGATCCGCATCGTCGACTATCGTCCCAAGGTCTGGATTGCCTGGCAATCAGCGTTGGATGCAGAGAGGGATGGTTACGATCAGTTGGGTGTAAGTTTAAAAGGTGCCGTCGATACCCAAAAAATTGCCAATGAGGAGGACTCCAAAATTTTTATAGATCTCTCCCGAAAAATTAAAAATGATCCTATCGTGAAAATTCTTTACGGTCGGAACAATAATCGAAGCTGGATTTACTCCGGGCAAATTTCAGGTTTTGTTCATCAGACGATCAGTGAAATTATCAATGAAGATCTCATCCTGAAAAACTTGAGAATATCTTCCGATTTGTCAGAAAAAGGTGAAAGCCGAGCGATTGCGCTGCTGGGGTTAGTGAATCCTCTGATTCTACCCTGGAGCGTGATGTATGAGGATGAACGCTTAGACCTCACAGTGAAAATCAATGATCGATCTTTTGTGATTAAAAACATCAACCAATCATCCCAATTGAATCTGAGCGTGTCATTTCAAAATCAATCAGGATGGGATAGCGCCTTTTGGGATTTTATTCTTCAACCCAAACCCATTTCGGGACAAAATGTAACTTCTGTTGATTCGACGTCCCCATCGGTTAATGCCAATATCCCCACTGTCCCACAGCAACCATCTAAGCCCGGATATGTCGGCTTTTATTTATGTAATCAAGTGATAAAGAATCAAATAACATATGGAATATTGGCCATGGGCGCAGCAGCAGGCTACACTCTAACCCGCAGGGATCCTGTTGCGAGAGGGGCTATGATGGCGACTGTCAAGGCGGCGGCGCTTACGCAGGTAGCAATAGATACTACTATGGCAGGTGGTCATATGGCGGCTGACAGAAAAATCAAGGATCCTCAACTCAGAAATGAAGCTCATACGGCAATCAATCGACTCGAAACCGTCGTTTACGGTGCTCAAATATACAGAAGTTGGACCGGGGCACAAAAAACCGTCGATTCAGCCCGGCAAACCGTAACAGAGGCGCAGGCACAGTTGGCAACAGGTCTGGCCCGAAGAGCGGAAATTGCCGCAGAGAGCGACAGAGTGAGAGCAATATTGGAACGAACTCCAATAAAGCGACTCCAAGATGCGGCCGCCCAAGGGACATACACTATCCGGGGTGCTACGGAAGGTGGAAAAGGCTTTTATCCTGTCAGCAAAGTTATTGGATATAATGAACGTGCCATCGAGGCCGCCAGGCAGAGTGAGGCTGCTGCCCAAAAAATTTTCGAGGCATACAAAAATGTCAAAAATATAAAGATGCTAGGTAGTACGATGGGCGGTCCGGCGGCAGGAGAGGTTGTCAGTGTTGCTTCGTCAGGTGAATCGGTTATAGAAGGAAGTCCAGCTTTTGCAGAGGTTAAAAGCCGACAGGAACAGGATTTTGAAGATTATCAGAAGCTTCAGGAAATCAAGCGGCTTCAGGCCGAAAGCAAAAAGAATGTAGCTGACCCGGTAATGCCAGAGCCCCCTGTTCCTCAAGAAATAAAAGATCCACCGGTGGTCCCACCAGAGGACAAAGAAGGATCCGGGGAGGGCTCTTCGGTCACCACCGGGCTCCCCGAGCCGCAAGAAGGGGATCCCTCAAAAGGACCGACTGATCCAGCTACAAATGTTCCCGCAGATGCCACCACTTCGTCTGTCGTTCCCACCGTCGAAACTACCGGCCCGGCAGCCGATCCGACCTCCCCTACTACAAATCCCGATTTAGTATCGCAACTTCGGGATGCGGAGAATCAGACTAATCGTGCCGCCTCGGGTGCGATCTTAACAGGTGCACCGTCTTCGGGGGGCGACACAGCCAATTTGCAGTTGGCTCTAGGGACCAACGTGACCGGTTCCGTCCAGCAGAACAGGGATCAGCAGAGTCGGCAGGAAGCGCAACAGGCGTTGGAATCTATGGGCGGCGCCCAGGCCGAGCGGGTGGCGGCGGACCAGAACCGGCAGGCGATCGACCAGTCCCGGGTGCAGGCACAGGGGCAGCAGACGAACCAGGCCATTGCCGCCAACGCCCAGGAAGTTGTGGCTGCCCAGCAGATCCTTCAAACAACCCGTCAGAATTCGCTGGGCAACATCCTGCTGGATGCTTTCATGGGGGGGATCACATCCGGGACGGCCGTGGGAATCGACAGATTCGGCAGTATTGTCGGCAGCGCCGCCGGCCAGCAGGCGTCGGGCAACTGGGGGATTCAGACGCCGCCCCCGCCCGTCATCATCTCACCCCCGCAAACGGGGACCGGTTCGACCGGCAGCCAGACGGGCGGATTACAGACGGGATCAGCATCCCAGACAACGACGCAGACCACGACCATCACACCACCGACGACCGGAACTGGTTCGTCGGGAAGCGGCACGCAATCGGGCACCCGGACGACGACGCAGACTGCGGGCACGTCTTCCGGCGGAACGACCACGATTTCCAGGCCTCCGGTGAAACCGCCATCCACGGGAGGCAGCAAGAGCTGCCGCGTTGCCGGCACATGCTATTACACTGGGTATGCGGATAAAAACGGCTGCTGCACTGTCTGTGGGAAAAAAGTGGCTAAAAAATAAGCTGAACGGGAAGCAACAGTCCGGAACTTCGCCAGAGCTGTTTTCCAGGATGAAAAAGAGGGACCGCTTCGTGATCAAGGAGACAAAATGAAAACCCTGCTCGTCAAAACCTTATGTCTGGTCCTGTTTCTTGCGGGGGGAAACGCCTGGGCGGCGGTGATGGCGGCGGAAACCAAATCTCCGGAAGTGAGAAAGGCATTGTCGCTTCTGGATCGGCCTTCACCGGAAAATTTCGAGAAATCCCGGACCATGTTGAATGCCGTCCTGAAAAAAACCCCCGGAAACGCGGAAGCCCACCTGGGGTTGGCGCATGTCCGGATCCTGGAATACACGACCTCACCGCAGGCAGGCGCCGGCGGGCTTCAGGAGGCACTGAAGCACACGGACGCCGCGCTGAAAATCAAACCGAACCTGGAAGACGCTTATCTGAAGAAGAGCCTGATCCTGTTCTACACAGGTAGAAAGGAACAGGGACGCAAACTCTTGAAGACGGGGTTATCCAAGTGGCCCGTGTCCCGGCGAATGCACGAAGCCTATCTGGCCTACCTCCTGAATATGGGGAACGTCAAGGAGGCCGAGCAATTTTCCGGTTTGAAGAATTCGAGGGTGAAAAACAAGAGGGACATGCTGATCCGGCTGGGTGATCTCTGGCAGAAGGCCGGCTATCCGGAGCAGGCGGAGGAATGCTACGAGCATTCCCTGAACCTCGGGGAAACCGCGCAGGGCTGGGCCGCGGTGGGCCGCTCCAACCTTCTCAAGAAGGACTGTCCGCTGGCCATCGAATTCTTCCAGAGGGCTTTGGCAATTGACTCCAGACATTACGCCGCATATAATGATCTCGCATATTGTTATCATCAGACGGGGCAGACGCGGGAAGCCATTCGATGGATGGAGGCTTACGCCCAGGCTTTCCCGGATGACCTGGATGCCCTGGGCAATCTGGCCGGGCTTTATGAAGGCGCCGGCGAGAAGGTCAAGGCGCGCCTGGTCTGGATGAAGATCGAAGCCACGACCCGGGACCCCCGGCAGGCCAGTCTGGCCGAGGAGCGGCTGGAGAAATTGAAAGCGAAGTGACTTTACCGGAAATCACTTCAAAAATCTCGATATCAGGTAAAATGAAGGGACCGTATTGAGAAGGGCTGAGATATCCCGATGAACATCGCCTGTTTAGTGTTGAGAATCGGCTTTGCCGTATTCCTGTTGCTGTTTCTGAATTCGAATCCGTCAAGTGCCCAAACCGCATCGGGGGAATCTTTGATTTCACCGGAACATGATCGCCAGTTGGAAAAATTAATAGATCCTGATGGCTTTATAAGGCGCGAGCAGGCCCGTGAAAAAGAAAGGTTGCAGCAAGAACTGTGGTCCGGGAAACACACCCAAAAAATACCCCGCTATCTGTCACACACCGAGAATTACGACGCTTACAGTACCTATATGATGTATCGAGCGGCCGTGGAAGGGATAGAGGCTGCAAAGAAAAGGATTGGAAATGCCGCAGACCCTGGCATCAAGGGCTATACCTGGGGTGCAATGCAGGAACGGTTAGCAACCAATAGCAACATAAGCGAAGAGAAGAGGGCGATCGAGGAGTTTGAGAAAAGGCGAGATTTCGCGCTTTCGGAATGGAACAAAAAAGATTACGGCAGGACTTTCGGAAACCTGGAGAAAGGAATCAGCAACAAGGTGGTCAATCCCGTCACGCGCGAGGAGATGGACATCATAGGCATCAACATCGCCCAGCGCAAGCGCCTCGATCCAGAGAAGCAGAAACTCCTTGATTGGGTGAACAAAGATACGCAAGCGGTTCTCTCCATGATAAATTTGCTGCCCGATGGCCACCGGGACAAGGAGAGGCTCAAGCATCTCGTTACCCATGACCAGTCCATGGAGGCCGTGACAATCCTGGAAGACCTCGCAGAGTGGAAAAATGTCGAGATCGAGAAATTGAAGGACGGTACATTCATTTTCACGCCCAATATGGATCATCCCTACATCCACGATCTTTTCGAGCTCCAGGAGAACAGGAAAGTCGACAAGATCATGGAGGCATACGAGGAAGAGAAAAAGAAGAAGGGAAAGGAAGCTGAAAAGGGAAAAGCCGGCGTTGTTTCCGTTAAAAAAACCGGCCGAACGGACTCTTACGGTACGGAAACGGCGGGAATTGGCGAGGAGCCAAAAAATGACGCCGGAACAACCGTCAACGCCGGCGCTTATGAGCAGGGTAACAGGATCGTCACCAAGGACGGCACGGAGTATGAGAAAAAGGGAAACAGTTGGGTGATGACTGGAAACAATTATGGAACTTACGAACCGACTGATAAGATCGCCGACCTGAAAAATGCCGAAAATAGAACGAGCGGCAAGGATTTAAATGAGAGCGGGTCATCGTCAGGATTTGATTTGGCGCAGAATGTCAATGTCACCCAGTCTTACAAGGACGGGCAACGGTCCAAGGCTAAGGGAAAGACAAAGGAAAACCTGAAAAAAGCGGGGTTGACCACGTCGGAAAGGGTCGCTGCCGGTGAAGCCGAAGACCAGCGAAAAAAAGGGCAAATCGCATCCCAGGGGATGGAAACCGGACAGAGCATCGGCAGCGCCCAGCAGGAAGGGAAAAAGGCGCAGGATACCGATCGGATCATGAGCGAAACTTCCATCGGGACGATTCTTGCCGGAGGATTGATGGGCGGCTTGAGTTCCGGCGTGGCAACCGGCCTGGACAGTTTCTTTGGAACGCTGGGGCAGGGCGCCGGGGGACAGGTTTCGGTGAGTGCCGGGATTCAACCGCCACCACCGCCAAAAAACGAATCTTCAGGGCGAACAGGCTCATCCACAGGGTCTGAATCATCAGGCGAAGCCGGGGCTACGACCAAAACGGCAGGTACGAACGGAAACGGAATTTCGACGGGAACCGGAAGAACGGAAACATCCGGTGGAACCGGGACAGCTGGCGGGAGCGAAGCCACAACTACCAAGACCAAAACGAACAAAAACACCACGATAAAAACGAACCCCACAAATACAAAAACGACAAAACCGGACAACGCTGCCACTTCGACTCAGGTAACAAAACCGGATTGTTCTCAATACAGAGTCAGTGCGGAAAGTTTGACTTCGCAATATGAAAGAGGCGCCATCTCTACTTCAGCGTATCAGGTTCAGATGAGAATCCTCCGGACAAAGTACAAAGGATGCACGGATGCGGTAAGGCCCCCGACAACCTCCGGTACTTCTAAAACCTCTACGAAGGGGTCAACCAAGAAGAAGGAAGTCTGCGAATGGGTCTGCGTGGGATATGGAAACGATGCATGTTGTGCGGAATGGAAATGCAGTTGTGCCAGCAATGAATGTTCCGATGACGATCCGAAACTTTTGAAATGCAAGTAGGCGTATCATCTTGAAAACGATGAAGATCCTCTCACATCTCACAATCAACATAACAACTGCTTTGAAACCGGCCCGCTCATTCATAATGGCCGTACTGATCCTTGCCGGAGGGTTGACCTTCGGCCCCGCCTGGGCGCAGTCCGTCGAGGAAGTGTACAACCGGACGGTTCAGCAGCTCGACCGGGAGGGTTTCGCCGGAATCGACAGAGCGCTCGCGGTTTTCGAGGAGCTGACCCGGAAGGATCCTGATTTTATCAGGGGCTATGTTTCGGCGGCCGATGCCTATCTGCTGAAGTACGAGTTCACGGAAAGGAAAGACCGGCAGTGGCTGGCCAGGGCGCTGGCATACCTCGAAACGGCGGCCGGAAAGGAAAAACAGAATCCGGCCATATATTTCAAGCGGGCGGTGATTCGTTTCAACCTGGAGCAGCCGGACCGGGCTGTCGAAGACTTGCGGAAGTCCATGGACCTGGCGCCGCAGTACCTGGATGCGCGGCTCCTTTACCTGCAGCATCTCCTGTCCGTGAAAAATCAGGTTGAGGCGAGGAAATTCGTGGATGCTTCCGTCGTAAACTATCCGGGAGACCCGGCCCCCTTGAGATATCTGGCGGACGTCGTTTTTGCCGGAGGGGACAATGAGAAGGCCGTCGAACTCTATCAGGAGGTCGTCCGCCTCGTCCCCAACGCACCGAACACGTACCTGGCGATGGGAAAGGCCCATCTGAATCTGAAACAATACCCTGAGGCGATCGCCTCCTTCCAGAAGGCCCTGGAGCAGTCTCCCGATCTGTTCGAAGCCCATTTCAGCATGGCCGTTGCCTACGGCGAAACCGGCAAGTTCGACGAGGCTGTCACGCAACTGGAGGCCTATCTTCGCAAGACGCCGGGGGATGCGTCCGCCCTGAACAACCTGGCGCTTCTGTACGAACAGACCGGAGATGTCACGAAAGCCCGTCTCAACTGGCTGAAGCTCAAAGACGTGGCCCCGGACAAGGCCTACCGGGAAAGGGCCGAGCAGCACCTTCAAAATCTGTCTTCACAGTCTGAAAAACAGGGCGGGGCGCCTGCACAGCGGTCCCGGAAAGCAACCCAGGGAAAAGGCGGTGAACAATGAAAAAATATCGATCCAAGGATCTGTTCTTATTGCTGCTGCTAATCGGGCTGATGGCGGGAGGGCCTGCCACGGCCTCCCAGACGGCCGGCAGGACCGCCACGGCGGTTGCAGCCAACGTCGAAAAGGCCATCCTTCAGGCCTCCGAGTGGCACGAGCAGGGGAAAATACCGAAAGGCCGGCCGCTGGTCATCCCGGTGGCTTCGGACTTTCAACTGGTTTTCAGCGCGGAAAATTTTGACGCTGACCTGGACAGGGCCTTCCGCGTGCTGGACCAGATCATGACCCGGGCAAAAGCCGAGCGGGGAACCCCGGCAGGGACCCGCGTGGTGCCGGCCTCCGCACAACCGGGACAGAAAACCGCATCTGCTCCGCACATCGCCGCCGCGCCCGCCGGGCCGCCTCCGGCGGCGGACCGTCTGACGGCGCTGATGCAGGCCGAAAGGCAGACCGCCCATGCCGCCCCGTCCGGCCAGGCGACAGGCATTCCTCTGGAGTACAGCGTGTATAAAAATTACCGGCAGTCGCGCACGACCCGCATTCAGGAGGACGACAAGATCATCGAGGCGGAAAAGCAGGCGGTCATTGCCGAACGGCAGACCTCCGCGCAGAGCCAGTTGCGCAAGCGGGAAAGGGACCAGCAGCTCCAGGCGCAGGCAACGGCCTGGCAGTCGGAACTGGACAAGCAGGCCAAGGCTTCGTCGATGGCAGCCCTTCAGTGGGAGCAGGAGCACAGCTTCGGGGCTTATGCGAAGCGCTTCCTGGGTATGGTGGTTCAAACCTCGGTGGGGGCGTTTACCGGGGGGTTCCTGGGTGTTCTGTCAACCAACCTGGCGAACAAGGCGGTGAGCAACCTTTTCCCGGATGCTTACCCCAACATCTACACACAGGCGGCCGCCGCCGGGACTTCGTCTGCGATCACACAGACGGGAACCACGGTGGGGCAGTCCGTCGGCCAGCAGGCCGCTGCCGCGGTCACCGGCCAAAGCGGAACAGCGACGCAAACCACAGCCGCTTCCGGGACCGGGTTGGGTCAGTATCCGTATACGCCTCCAAAATATTGACGGATACCGGGGTCATGCGAAGGGATCGAATTTCCAGCGGGTTTCTCAGGGCATTCTCCATCGGGATGACGCTCGGACTCGTCTGTCTTCTGAGCGCCCCCCCGGCGGTCCAAGCGCAGGATGCCGGCTATTATTACTATTACAAGAAGAACCCCTACAACGCCGCCAACAAATACGATCCGGAAAATCCATACAATCCGGCCAGTCGCTACAACCGGGACAACCCTCTGAATCCGGCCAATCTCTATGACCCGAGAAACCCCTTCGGACCCGTCAACCGGTACGATCCAGGCAACCCCTACAACCCAGCGAATCTGTACAATCCGCAAAATCCCCTGAGTCCGGCGAACCTGTACAATCCCCATATTCCGCTCAAGCCCTTGCCGTGAACGGCTGCCCGTTCGATGCGGCCTGCCGGGCTCAGCGGTCACCAGACAGGCGGATCCGTCTCTGAATCCCCCGCTTGGATCTGAACCTCAAACGGCCTCGATGGTGGAGGGCGGCTTGGGCGCGATGTTGTAGGTCACGCTGACGACGCCGGTAATTTTTGCCAGGATCTGCCCGGCGATTTTTTCGAGGACCTCAAAGGGGAGCCGCGTCGGCGTGGCGATCCGTGCGTCCAGGCTCTCCCAGCAGCGGACCTCGATCTGCATGCCGAAGACCCGCCGGCCGTCCCGCATGCCCGTCACCCGGTCCTCGTGGAGGATGGCCAGGTGCTGA
>ERZ795055.3050-NODE-3050-length-12395-cov-4.810859_pt1 | contig 12395 bp, 8 predicted proteins | sample MGYA00375139_ERZ795055 | MGnify/ENA primary metagenome ERZ795055 (study PRJEB30184, sample SAMN05720283) | anaerobic digester metagenome | isolation source: active sludge of municipal wastewater-treating anaerobic digesters | place: USA | collected 2015-01-23 ...
GACCGTGTCGTCCGGAACGGCTATTTCCACGCAGGTCGCCTGCGGGGTGAAGCCGTGGTCATGAGCAAGCGCTATGTGATCCCTCGCATTTGTCCGCCTGCCTTTGTACAGCGTATTCGCGTCGGCGAGGAACGCCGTCGCCCCGCGGGCCGTGATCGCGCCGCAAATGATCCGCGCATACCGGGGATCGACAAAGCCGGTGCTCCCCTCCTCGCCGAAATGGATCTTTGCCGCAACCTTTTGATCCTTGCCTATAAAATCCAGCACCTTGCTTGACTGGAGCAACGTGCGAAGCTTATCGCTGACGGCCGTCACATCGGCATTGTCTTTTATCGCAGTGAAATAGACTTTGCTTTTCATAGGGTAATCCTACCTTTCATTCACCCGTGTCTGACAGGAATTCCACCGCGCCGGTATCGAGGTCGTAGTAGGCGCCGACTATCTTGAGCTTCTTTTCGGCCACAAGCCGAGAGAGCACCGGCTCGGTATAGGCGAGCTGTCCGCACACCATCCGCACGTTCGCCTTGACGGCCCTCTCGACGGTATCGCCGGCGGCGCCCTGCGCCTCCGCAACGGCGGGGGCTATGCGGGCAAGAACATCGTTGATATGTCCTTCCAGCCTCGTTCCGTCGACCGCCGCCTCGACCGCGCCGCACCGCTTGTGCCCGAGGACGACGATCAGTCCGACGCCCAGATGTTCGGCGGCGTACTCAAGGCTTGCGATCTCGTAATCGCCCGCGATATTACCGGCATCGCGCACCACGAACAGGTCGCCTATACCCCGGTCGAATATGATCTCGACGGGGACGCGCGAGTCGGAGCACCCGAGGACAGCGGCGAACGGATGCTGTTTGGCCGCAACCGCTTTCATCCGTACAGCGGCGCGGCCGGGTTCCTGAGACCCGCCGGCGACAAACGCCTTATTCCCCGTCTTAAGCAAGAGCAGCGCCTCCTCGGCGCCGACCGCAGAAAGATCCTGATGATCAGGGGTCGCTGCACTCACGCAGGCGCACAGGGCCAGGATAGCGACTAACGCATATGCCATTCTCTTCACGATCTGCCTCCCGTCCTTGGTTATTCCATGTCTACGTCTCACGCATCCAGCGGCTTCGCATCCCAGATCTGCCGGCAATAGTCGCGTATCGAGCGGTCCGAAGAGAACTTTCCCATCCGCGCAGTATTTACGATGGAGCAGCGGGTCCAGGCGCGCCGGTCGCGCCAGAGGGCGCTCACGCGGCCCTGGCACGCGATATACGGGCGGTAGTCCGCCAGCAGCATGTAGGGATCGTCGCAAAGCAGGTTGTCGACGATCGGACGGAACAGCTCGCGGTCGCCTCCGGCCAGGGCGCCGGAGCCGATAAAGTCGATGACCGCGCGCAGCTCCGCGTCGCGCTCGCATATTTCGCGCGGCCGGTAACCGGCCCGTTTTTTCTCCTCCACTTGCGCCGCGGTGAGGCCGAACAGGAAAAAGTTCTCCTCGCCGACCTCTTCACGTATCTCGACGTTAGCCCCGTCGAGCGTGCCGATCGTCAGCGCCCCGTTCAGCGAAAACTTCATATTGCCGGTTCCCGACGCCTCCTTGCCCGCGGTGGAGATCTGCTCGGACAGGTCCGCAGCCGAGTAGATCTGCTGCGCGTTCTGCACGTTGAAGTCGGGGAAGAAAGCGACGGCGAGCCGGCCCTTCACGACTGGATCGTTGTTCACGACGGCGGCGACGGAGGTGATGAGCTTGATGATGCGCTTCGCCATGAAATACCCCGGCGCCGCCTTGCCGCCGAACACGAAGGCGCGAGGGACGATATCCGCGTTCGGGTCGTGCTTCAGCGCGAGGTACAGCGTGAGGATGTGCAGGACGTTCAGGTGCTGGCGCTTGTATTCGTGGATCCGCTTGCACTGCACGTCAAACATCGCCGAGGTGTCGAGCCTGACGCCTGTCCGCTCCTCGATAACGGCGGCAAGGCGCATCTTGCACCCCAGCTTGACCCCCTGCCATTGCTTCTGGAACTCCGGGTCGTCCGCGAACGCCTCGAGCTTTCTCAGTTGGTCGAGGTCCTTCAGCCAGCCGTCGCCGGCATATCGCGTGATGAGCTGAGCCAGCCCGGGGTTGCTGACGGCGACAAAACGCCGCGGGGTGACCCCGTTGGTCACGTTGCAGAACTTCTCCGGCCACATCTCGGCGAAGTCGCTCATAACCAGTTTTTTCAGGAGCTCGGAGTGGAGCCTTGCGACGCCGTTGATACGGTGGCTGCCGACGGCGGCCAGATGCGCCATCCGCACGTAGCGGCAGCCGCGCTCGTCGATGAGCGACATGCGCCCGACGCGCGCATCGTCGCCGGGAAAGCGCTCGCGCACCTCGTCGAGAAAACGCCGGTTGATCTCGTAGATGATCTCCAGGTGGCGCGGGAGCAGCCGGCCGAAAATATCCAGCGGCCAGATCTCCAGCGCCTCGGGGAGCAGCGTGTGGTTGGTGTAGGCGAACGTCCGGCGCGCGGCATTCCACGCCACGTCCCACGGGAGCAGGAGCTCGTCGACGAGGAGGCGCATCAACTCGGCGACCGCGACAGACGGGTGCGTGTCGTTGAGCTGTATCGCGAACTGCTCGTGGAACAACTCGGGTTTCCCCCCGAAATGGAGATAGATGCGCAGCAGGTTCTGCAGCGAGCACGACGTGAAGAAATACTGCTGCTGAAGACGGAGTATCTTGCCCTGGACCGGCTCGTCGTTCGGGTAGAGGACTTTGGTGATGTTCTCCGAGGATACTTTATCCTCGACTGCGCGGTAATAATCGCCGTGGTTGAAGAGATTGAAATCGAACGACTCGACCGCCTCGGCCTTCCACAGCCTGAGCGTACTGCATGAGCCGACGCCGTAGCCGGCGATCGGCGTATCGTAAGGCGTCCCTTTCACGACAGTGTCCGGTATCCACCGCACGCGAAGGCGGCCTTTTTCGTCTTTCCACCCTTCCGTGCGGCCGCCGAACATCACGTCGAACGCCCGCTCCGGCCTGGCGACCTCCCACGGGTTGCCGAGGCGCAGCCACTTGTCGGTGATCTCGGCCTGCCACCCATCACGGATCTCCTGGTCGAAGATACCGAACTCATAGCGGATGCCGAAACCGATCGCGGGAACCCGAAGCGTCGCGAGCGAGTCCATGTAGCAGGACGCCAGACGCCCGAGGCCTCCGTTGCCCAGCCCGGGATCGCCTTCCTGGTTGACGATTTCTTCAAGGTCGTAGCCAAGTTCCGACAGCGCCTGCCGGGCGGCGCCGGTTATGCCGAGGTTGAGCAGGTTGTTAGCAAGATGGGGGCCGGGAAGATATTCGGCAGACAGGTAGCAGACAATGCGGCTCTCCTGCGCGAACCACGCCTCCGCCATCAGGACACTATTATGCAGCAGGCGGTCGCGTACGGTCATCGCCAGCGCGGTATAGAGATCGTTCTTTGTCGCCGCGGCAGGGATGCGCCCCATACCGCACGAGAGGTTGTCGAGAAACGACTGCTTGATCGCCTCGACGCTCGTCCCGGTCCGAACGTCTCCCGGCGACTGTGCGCAGCCCGCAGCACCGTTCTTGCCATCCTTTGCGCGCGCCATTGTCATCCTCCGCAGTTGTTCTGAAAAAACGATTACGAAGATCTGCGATACGGCTTACAGGACTGCCAAATCAAAAATGCTCCAATGGACTCTGAGAGGGGCAGGATATCATGCTCCATAAATACATCAGGCGGCTGCACATCGCAGCCGCCTGACGTATGTCAAACTCAACGGTACATCGAGACAGCTTATCTGCCGCCCCGGTATCCGCCGCCACCGCCGCCGTACCCGCCACGGCCGCCGCCGCCGAACCCGCCGCGGCCACCGCCGCCTTCGGTCTTCGGACGAGCTTCGTTGACGTTAACCGCTCTGCCCTTCAGGTCCTTCCCGTTCATCCCATCGATCGCAGCCTGAGCTTCGGCCTGCGCGGACATTTCAACGAAACCGAACCCCTTTGAGCGGCCGGTATCCCTGTCCTTGATGACAGTGGCAGAATCAACCTGCCCGAAACTTTCGAAAGCCACCCTGAGATCATCATCGGTGACTTCGTATGACAAATTGCCCACATACAGCTTCATACTCCCCCTCCTCGTTTCGTACTCCACAAGTTCGCACACAGTCGAACGCTCATTTTTTGGAGTACAATTACTATGTGCGCTATTATACGCAAATGCGGCAGGAATGCAACGAAAACTAATGCTTTTGTCCGCCTACCCGTTTTTCACCGGCGCCGGCGCTTTCGCCTTGCGGGCGGCCCGCCGTTCGCTGTATCCCTGCAGCACCGTGTAGAAAACGGGGATGAACGGGACGGCGAGAAGCGTCGACGACAGCATCCCGCCGAAGACCACCGTGCCGATCGCCTGCTGGCTGGCCGCGCCCGCGCCGTCGGCCCACATCAGCGGCATCACGCCGAGGATGAACGCAAACGACGTCATAATGATGGGGCGGAAACGGCGTCTGGTCGCCTCCACTGCCGCTTCGGCGATCCCCATCCCCGACGCCCGCAGTTCGCGGGCGAACTCCACGATCAGGATCGCGTTCTTGCTGGCAAGGGCGATCATCAGGACCAGCCCCACCTGGGTATACAGGTTGTTGTCGAAGCCGCGCGCAAGCAGAGCGAGAAGGACGCCGCCGAGCGCCATCGGAACAACCAGGACCACGGCGGCGGGGCTCGTCCAGCTCTCATACTGCGCCGCGAGGACGAGGTAGACGAGGATGATCGACAGCGCGTAGATCACATACGCCTGCGCGCCGACCTGCTTCTCCTGGTAGGCGGTCGCGGTCCAGTCGTACTTGACCCCCAGCGGGAGGTTGCGCGCGGCGACCTGTTCCATCAGGTCGATCGCCTGCGTCGAGCTGAACCCGGACGCGGCGCCCCCATACACCGCCGCGGCAGGATAGAGGTTGTAGCGCGTCACCAGCTCGGACCCGAGCATCCGTTTCACGTCAAGCAGCGTCCCGAGCGGGACCATCTGGTCTTTCTTGTTGCGCACGTAGAGGTTCTTGATGTCGTCGGGTTTCAGCCGGAACGGGGCGTCGGCCTGCACATATACCTGGAAGACCTGGTTGAATTTATTGAACAGGTTGACGTACGACGACCCCAGGTACGACTGGAGGGTATTGAAGACATCGTTGAGATCGAGATCGAGCGATTCGGCCTTGACGCGGTCGATGTCAAGATACAGCTGCGGGTTCTTGGCGCTGAAGGTGGTGTTGGCGCCGCGGAGACCGGTCTGGCTGTTGGCCGCCATGATGAGCCCGAGGGTCGACTTATACAGCTCGCCCAGCCCCATCGCGCCGCGGTCCTCGACCATCATCTGGAAACCGCTCGCCTGGCCGAGGCCGCGGATCGGCGGCGGGATCATCACGATGATCTGCGCGTCCTGCAGCTGCGAAAACGACCGGCGCAGCTGGGCGATGATCCGCGCCTGCGTCAGGTTCTTTCCGCGTTTTTCCCAATCCTGGTAGACCACGAAATTGGTGAAGGTATTTGCCAGGTTCGCCGAATCGAGCACGGAGAACCCGCCGATCGTCACCCACGAGTCGATCCCCGGCGTCTTTTTCAGGATAGCGTCCACCTGGGCGGACACGGCGCGGGCGCGCGGCTGCGACGCCCCCTCGGGAAGCCGCCCCATCACGATGCAGAACCCCTGGTCCTCGTCGGGCAGGAACCCGGTCGGGTGGATCGCAAACCCCCAGCCGGTCGCCGCGATGACCGCGGCGAACACCCCGATCATCGTCCAGGGCCGCCGGACCATCCAGGCCACGAGGCGGATATAGGCGGCCTCCACGAACCCGTACCCTTTGTTGAAATAGCGGTAGAACAGGTTCGGCGTCTTTTTCTCGAGCGGCCGCAAGTAGACGGCGCACTGCGCCGGCTTGAGCGTCAGTGCGTTCAACGCGCTGATAACCGCGGTCGACGCGATGACGAGGGCGAACTGCCGGAACAGCTGGCCGGTAATCCCCGGCAGGAACGCCGCGGGCAAGAAGACCGCCGTCAAAACGAGCGTGATCCCCATGACCGGGCCGGTCAGCTCGTTCATGGCCTTGATCGCCGCCTCTTTCGGGGACAACCCCTTTTCGACGTAATACGACGCGTTCTCCACGATGACGATGGCGTCGTCGACCACGATGCCGATCGCCAGGATGAGCGCAAAGAGCGTCATCAGGTTGACGCTGAAGCCGAGGAGCGCCATGGCGGCGAAAGCGCCGATGATCGTCACGGGCACCGTCGTCGCCGGGACCAGCGTCGCCCGCCAGTTCTGGAGGAAGACCATGATGACGAGGAGGACCAGGATGCCGGCCTCGAAGAGCGTCTCGTATACGGCGTGGATCGCCTGGTTGACGAACCGGGTGGTGTCGTAGTGGATCGCATACTTCATCCCCTCGGGGAAGTCGCGGCTCATCTCGGCCATCGCGGTGCGGCATGCGTTCGCCACGTCGACGGCGTTGGCGCCGGGAAGGGTATATATGATGATATGCCCCGCCTTATGGCCGGACATCTTCGAGAAGTTCATGAAATACTGCTGGCTCAGTTCGACGCGCGCGACGTCCCGCACCCGGACCATCTGGGCCGTCTGGTCGCGGGTGCTCCGAATGATGATATCCTCGAACTGCTTCACGTCCGAGAGGCGGCCGAGGGCATTGATCGTAAACTGGTACGACTGGTCCGCAGGGACCGGCGGGGTTCCCAGCTGTCCCGCGACGACCTGGATATTCTGGCTCTTGATCGCGTTGACCACGTCCAGCGTAGCGAGCTTGTAATCCTGGAGCTTGTTGGGGTCGAGCCACACCCGGATACTGTAGGGGCCTGCGCCCACCACCTTCACCTGGCCGACGCCCGGCAATCGCGCCAGCGGGTTCTGGACGTTGATGATCCCGTAATTGGCGAGGTACGTCTCGTCGTACCGGTCGTCCTCGGTATAGAGGTTGATCACCTGCAGGATGTCGGTGGAGACCTTCTTCACCGTGATCCCCTGCGCCTGGACGACGTCGGGGAGCTGGGCGAGCGCCCCGTTGACCATGTTCTGGACTAACGACAGGGCGGTATTCAAGTCGGTGCCGACGGCAAAGGTGACCGTCAGCGTGTAGCTGCCGTCGCTGCCGCTCGTGGAAGACATATAGATCGACTTCTCGACGCCGTTGACCGCCTGCTCGACCGGCACACCGACAGTCGCCGCGATGACCTCCGCGCTGGCGCCGGGGTAGCGGGTCGTCACCTGGATCGTCGGCGGGACGATGTCGGGGTACTGCGCGATCGGAAGGTTGTAGAGCGCGACCACCCCGAGGAGGATCGTGATGATGGCGATGACGTTGGCGAAGATGGGTCGTTCGACGAAAAACTTCGAGATCATTTCTTCTGCTCCCCTGCCGGGGCCGGCGCCGGGACCGCGCCCGCGGCGGCCGCTGCCTCGACCGGCGCGACGACCCGGCCGGGGACGGCATACATGATACCGTCAACGATCACCGATTCATCCCCCTTCAGCCCGGAGACCGCCACGCGCATCTTCCCCTGCTGCGAACCCAACTCGATCCCGCGCCGCTGGACCATATTCTTCTCGTCGACGATGTAGACATACGGCCCCATCTGGTCGTACCCGATCGACGTCTCCGGTATCAGGATCGCGGGGACATCTGAGCGGACCGGCAGCCGGATACGGGCGAAGAGCCCCGGGAGTATCTTGTAGTCGGCATTCTCGAATACCCCGCGCAGGAGGAGCGTTCCCGTCGTCGGGTCGACAGTGATCGCGGCAAAATCGAGGAAGCCTTCATACGGATACCCCTCATCGTTGGCGAGCCCCAGGAAGACCGGCATCTTCCACTTGCTTGGGGATATCCCGTCATGCGGATTGCCCTCCTGCCGCGCACGCAGGAGATCGCGCTCGTTGATCGTGAAATAGACGTAGATCGGCCTGATCTGATTGATCTCGGCGAGGACGGTGTCCTCGCCGGCCCCGACGAGGTTGCCCGGGTCCTTCAGCCGGCGGTCGACCCGGCCGTCGAACGGCGCGATGACGTTCGTATAATCGAGGTTGAGTTTCGCCAGGTCGCGGTTCGCCTCGTCCGCCATCACCGCCGCCTGCGCACCGTCCCGCTGATAACGCCACTTATCGACGTCCGTCTGCGACGCCGCCGCCTGTTTCGCGAGGCCGGTGTACCGGTCAAACTCGGTCTGCGCGTGCTCGAGGACCGCCTTGTCTGCAAGGATCTGCGCCTCGGCCGCCTTCAGCTTCGCCTCATAGGTATCCTGCTCTATCAGGAAAAGCGGCTGGTCCTTCTTGACGATGTCGCCGTCCTGGAAAAAGACCTTCTCGAGATACCCTTCGACGCGCGCCCGGAGCTTGACCGTGTTGATCGCCGCCGTGTTCCCGGTGAATTCAAGGTAGTCGGTGATCTTCTCCTGAAGCGGCTTGCTCACGGTGACCTTCGGCGGCGGCGGCGCCTTGTACTCGTTGCGGCCGCATGAGACGGCGACAAATCCAAGCGACACGATCATTAACGCATAGACACATGCCCGTATATGCTTTTTCATCAAACCTCCATACGCAAAGTGTCATCCTGAGGAACCCTGAGCGACAGCGCGAAGAGCAGCAAAGGATGACAGATTAATCAGAACTATAGATCCGGCAGACGCACCGGCGGCGCCTTCTTCTCGCCGGTCTCCGATGCGTACGCCTCGTGCTTCAGCAGGCCGCCCCAGTAGGTGCGTTTCTTCATTTCTTCCTGAACGGACGCGGGAACGAAATCTTTGCCTTCGCGGATCTCCCACCCGCCGCCAAGGGCGCGGTAGATGGTCACCAGGTTCTGCGAAATATCCCCCTGCGTCGTCGCCAGGTTGTTCTGCTGTTCCAGGAGCCCCTGCTCCGCCGTGAGGACGGTGGTAAAATCGGTCATCCCCTGCTGGTACTGTATGGTCGCGAGGTCCAGCGAACGTTTGGCGGCGGCGACGCTGCGCTCGAGGCACGCGGCGCGGCGCTGAGAGTTCACGAACGAAACCAGGGCGTCCTCCACCTCGCGCTGAGCCTGCAGCACCGCGTTCTGATAGGTCAGCATCGCTTCCTGGAACCTGGCGTCCTGCACGCGGACGTTGTTGATAATGCGGCCGTAATTGAGGATATTCCACTGGAACGAGGGGCCCATGGCGCCGGCGCGGCTCGAGGCGTGCCACATGTCCGAAAGCTGGTACGGCCCGACGTTACTTGCCGCGTAGCCGAAGTTGCCGGTCAGCGAGAATGCCGGAAGGAGGTCGGCCTTGGCGATCCCGATCTGAGCGCACTGCGCTGCCGCCTTATACTCGGCGCTGCGGACGTCGGGACGGCGGCGCAACAGGTCGGCCGGGATCCCGACCGCAACCTCTTTTGGCGGCTCCGGTATCCGGGCGATACTCGTGCCGATCAGGCCGGCCATGTCGTGCGGCGCAGCTCCGAGCAGGATCGACAGGAGGTTCTGCGACTGCTGAAGCTGGGTTTCCAGCGACGGGATGTCGGCCTGCGTGCTCGCCAGGACGGTCTTGGCCTGCTGCACGTCGCGTTCCGATGTCGTGCCGCCGGCGAACCGCTCCTCGGCAATCTTGAGGCTGCCTTCCTGCACCCTGACGTTCGACCGCGCGATCTCCAGGCGCTTCTCGATCGTCCGTATGGAAACATAGGTGCTCGCCACATCGGCGGTAAGCGTCACCAGCGTATTGTCGTAGTCGGCCACGCTCGCCATCAGCGCCGCATCGGCGGATTCGATCCCCCTGCTGAATTTCCCCCAGAAGTCGACCTCCCAGCTCGCCTGCCCTCCAATAGAGCACTGCGTCCTGTTCAGAGAGGGCGCCGACATCCCCTGCGGCGTCGCCGGGCTCAGGCGGTCTTTTTCAAACGAGGCGACTGCCTGCTGCGTCTGCGGAAACCACTTTCCCACCGCGACCCCCAGCTGGGCCCTCGCCTGCAGGACGCGCGTCTCCGCCGCGCGCAGCGAAAGGTTCTCGGCGTAGGCCTTGTTCACCAGGCCGTCGAGGACGGGGTCGTTGAAGGCGGCCCACCAGGTGCGGTAGTCTGCGGCGCCCGTCTTAAGCCCCTTATCGCCCTTCTCCATCCAGTCTTTCGAGAGCGTCGCGGGCGCGGTCTTGTAATCGGGGCCGATGCGGAAAAGACAGCCGGTTGAGAATGTAAGAAGGGGGATCAGAAAGAGGGCGCAGCAAAGACGGCGGCCGGCGCCGTTTGCCGTTACGCTGAAGCTGTCTGGTGCCATAGGCTCCTCATGGGACGAGTTCGTCATGCAGCTGAATCTGGACGGACAGAGAGTACTAAAATCTTCTCGCAGAATCAATCTCTTTCCCACCATAGCTCCACGGCGCCGCTAAAAAAGCTTATGTAATAGGCCGCTTCTATATTACTATGGCGTGACACATACGAAAGGAGCTCCTATGAAGAACCTGAAACGGGCGATCCTCGCATCACTCATCCTTGCGGCATGCTGCGCCACCGGCGCCGACGCGGCCGGGGATTTCACGGCCGACATGACCACCGACGCGGGCGGCAGCGTCTTCACCGGCAAGCTGTACGTGTCCAAAGACAAGATGCGGATGGAGATGCCGATGGCGGTCACGATAACCCGCATCGACACGAAGAAAGTATTCATCCTGATGCCCGAGCAGAAGATGTACATGGAACAGCCGTTCGACCCGAGAAAAACCGTCGGCGCGGCGGACAAGGTCCCCGGCGAGACGAAACGCGAGCCGCTCGGCGAAGAACCGGTCGGCGGCGTTCCCGCGGACAAATACCGTATCAGCTACACCCTCAACGGCGAGACAAGCGCCGTCATCCAATGGGTTGACAAGAAGACAGGCGTCGCCCTCAAGACGGCCGCCGAGGACGGGAGCTGGCAGATGGAGCTGAGCAATGTCAAGACGGGCCCGCTCGACGGCTCGCTGTTCGAGATCCCCGCTGACTACACCGCGCTCCCCAGCATGCCCGGGATGACGGACATGCAGGACGAGGAGAGGGCTGAACGGTAAGAGAGAATAAGAAACCCGAATATGAAATTAACGATCCATCGAGAAGCGCTCGGGATCGGCGGCGGCTGCGTCGAACTGAGCTCTGAAAAGACGCGTATCCTTATCGACTTCGGGATGCCGCCCGCCGACGGCAAGCGCGAACCGTTCGATACGAAGCTCCTCGAAGGCAAGACCGTCGCGGAGCTCAAAGGATCGGGGCTCCTCCCCAACATCCAGGGCCTGTATAACGACGAACCCAGGGGCGTGGACGCGATCCTTATCTCGCGCTCCAGCCGGGACTATTACGGGCTGCTCGGCTACGTTAATCCTGACATACCGGTCTATATGAGCTGCGGCATCAAGGCGCTGATCGACGCATCGAACATATTCATACACAACCGGCCTGGGCGGATACACGCACAGATCATCAAGGGCCGGAGGCCGTTCAAGATCGGCGATCTCACCGTCACCCCCTATCTCGCGGACGATTCGGGCGCCGGCGCTCAGGCGTTCCTTATCGAGGCCGGCGGCAAGCGCCTCTTTTATTCCGGCGATATCAGGGGGCACGGCAAAAAAGGGGTCCTCTTCCGAACTATCTTTGAAAGGCCGCCCGAGAATATCGACTGCCTTCTGCTGGGAGGAGCAATGCGGGGAACAGACGAGCAGGCGTACAAAAATGAAGCCGCCGTCAAACGACGGATCGAGGAGATACTGAGGGCGAACGTCAGCATCGTCCTCATCTGCTGCTCATCTCAGGATATCGACAGGCTGGCATCGGCATACCGGGCATGCCAGAAGGCCGGCCGGACATTCGTCATCGATCTCCACACCGCGTTCATCCTGAGCAAGCTCGGCAAAGACTCGGCGGGGCTCCCGCAGCCGGACGGCAAGAATGTCCGCATCAAGTTCGTCAACACCCAGGCGGAGAGCTTGAAGGATGCCGGCTACCGAGATCTCCTCTTTGTCTACAACAAGAGCAAGATCGAGTTCTTCAAGATAAATGAAGAAAAACATAAAATGCTGATGCTGGTGCGGGATACCGGCTCATTTCCTGTTATACCCAAGGAACTCGAAGAAACGAAGGGCGCGAAGCTGATATATTCGATGTGCGAGAAAAGCCTGACCGGAGAATTTCGGGCAAGCTGCGACAGGCGCGGCATCGAGATAGAACAGGTCCATACCTGCGGCAGCGACACCATCGATGATCTGAAGGCGTTCGTCGAGGTGTTAAAACCAAAAACGCTGCTCCCGATGGATGCGTTCGGTCCGGAACAGTACAGCGAGGCATTCGCCGGAGCGGATGTTAAAGTTTTGCAGGAAGGCCGGACGTTCACGCTGTAAGCTTGCGCGTGCAGCACGACCGGCGCGCGCATGGGCCCTCCCT
>ERZ795055.3052-NODE-3052-length-12391-cov-43.047584_pt1 | contig 12391 bp, 11 predicted proteins | sample MGYA00375139_ERZ795055 | MGnify/ENA primary metagenome ERZ795055 (study PRJEB30184, sample SAMN05720283) | anaerobic digester metagenome | isolation source: active sludge of municipal wastewater-treating anaerobic digesters | place: USA | collected 2015-01-23 ...
GTATTGCAAACCCATTGATTTTGAGTTGAAGTGCCTATAGTAGCTGTCCAACCATTTGCTGCAAATGAAGTTCCATTTTCAAATCCACCCTCGCCTGATGGATCGATAAGCACAGTTTGAGCTTGGGTTAAATTTACTAATAACAGTAAACAAAACAATCCTATTTTTGGGAAAATTGTATTGCTTATTTGATTGACTTTTAAGTTATTCAATTGAGTAAAGATATTTTTCATAACCTATAATTTTTAAATTCGATTTCAGTTCATGATTTTTGACTTGACAAATATATACAAAAACCGATAAAGTGTATTAAAAAATCGATGAAATGCATAAATAAATAAATTATGTAAGAAAAAAGATGTTATATTTAGCGTTAAAATATAAAATTTATATAATTTCTTTAGTTAATTGAGTTTTTGTTTTTAAAGTCGTTAAAGCCTTAATATGTTTATTTTATGAAATCCTTGTTTATAAAGACAAAAATTTGATTAATTATTTATATATTTGAACTTTAAGTTTTTAGATATGAGAAAATTACTGAACTTTTTACCCCTTCTAACGTGTTTTTTTTCCGTGCTCATAAGTCATGCTCAATTGCATGTGAGTTCAGGAAGTTTCGTTTACGTCCAAAATCAATATGTAACCGTTACTCAAGATGTAAATTTAGCGGCTAATGGAGATATCTACTTACGTGATGAAAGTCAGTTGTTACAAAAAACAAGTGGCGTCTCAGCAAATACAGGGTTAGGCTCACTTTCAGTTTTTCAAGAAGGAACCTCCAATAATTTTGGCTACAATTACTGGTGTTCACCCATTGGAGTACCTTCTGCAAGTCCTTTGAATTCTAATTTTGGGATTACATTATTAAAAAGACCGGATGGAGTATCTCCGATATCTTTCTCACCTGGTGGTCAAACAACTACAACTTCTAATAATGGTACTACAACTAATAGCCTTTTAACTATTTCAAGCCGTTGGATTTATACATTAACTACGGCTAATCAATACTCTAGTTGGAATTTTATTGGTGCGGGAACTACCATTGCTGCCGGTCAAGGGTTTACCATGAAAGGTGTTAGCGGAACGGACAACACATCAGTACTTGGTGTTCAAAACAACCCAACTAATAACCAACGCTATGATTTTAGAGGAAAACCAAATGATGGAACAATAGGAATTCCAGTTGTTAGTGATCCTGGACCTAACTATACAAATAGTACATTAACCGGAAATCCATATCCCTCAGCTATCAATCTAAATTTATTTTTATTGGAAAATAGTGGGCATACTATAAATTATGGCTTAGGTACAGCAACCTTTGTAGGTTCTCCCATTATTGATGGAGCAGCTTATTTTTGGGAACATGAAAAACCGGGAACAACCCACGTTTTAGCAAATTACGTCGGAGGCTATAGCAGTTATGTTGCCAATAATGGCCCTTTTTCACCGGGGACTTATGCTAATGAACCTTGGACTACTTATAATAGTGATGGTACACCAAATACATCAAGTACTGGATTCGGAGTTAATTATTATCGAATGTTTTCTCCAGTTGGGCAAGGATTTATAATTAAAGGTGTTGTTCCAACTCCTTCTCCAGATGCTCAAATGAAAAATGATTATCGTGTTTTTGTAAAAGAAGGAGGTATGACTACTAATTCCGAATTTGAAAGAAATGCAAGCAATGAAAACTCAACAGATACCAATGAAAACTGGCCAGCTATTCCTAATTTAACCGGAACAGATTATACGCAGTTTTCCAAAGCTCAAATTCCTCAGATAAAAATTCATACTATTTTAGATAATCAATTTACAAGAGAAATAGTACTTGCATTTAATCCAAATTCTAATGATGGGTATGATTTTGCTTTTGATGCCAATACACAGGAACTTAATTTGCCTACCGATGCTTTTTTTCCAATTGTTGATAATAAACAATTTGTGATTTCAACATTACCTTTCGAAATTACTAAACGAATTCCTTTTGCCGTTAAAGCTTCTTCTGAATCAAATTTTAGAGTGTTAGTAGGTAATTTAATCAATTTTGATATGGCTGAAAATATTTATCTCTATGATAAACAAACAACTATTTATCATGATATCAAGAATGGTTTCGTAGATTTTACATTGCCTGCCGGGAATGTAACTGACCGTTTTGAAATTACTTTTCTAAACGAAACATTAAGTGATCCTGACAATACCAATTATAATTTTGATGTGATTCATAACAATGAAAACAAAAAATTGTCTATCAGTAATCCAAATTTATTAAATGTGAAATCTGTATCATTATTTGACATAACAGGAAAATTAATATTTAATAAAGAGCAATTAGCTGCTGAACCATCCTATGAATTTTCAACTTCCGGATTAAGTGACAGTGTCTACATTGTTAAGATTAATACTGCTGAAAATAAGGAAATCAGTAAAAAAGTATTAATTTTTAAAGAATAATTTTAATCGAAAGACAAATTTATCCAAAAGACAGTCATTATGGCTGTCTTTTTTTGTTTAAGTCAAATTCAGTACTTTTGTTGGCGTATGGAATTCAAAGTTATTAATCAGGAAGTGATTGGATTTAATAAGAATGTCTCCCTTTTTATTAAAAGAGAAGATTTAATTCATCCTTATATTTCCGGAAATAAATACAGAAAATTAAAATACAACTTGGAGCAAGCGAAAGCCGAAAATCAAGATACTTTATTAACTTTTGGTGGAGCTTTTTCAAATCATATTGCTGCAGTAGCCTTCGCAGGAAAAGAATATGGTTTTAAAACAATTGGAGTAATCCGAGGTGATGAATTAGAATCAAAAATAAAAGATAATCCAACCTTATTGTTTGCTCAGCAGTGTGGCATGAAATTTATATTTGAAACGAGAGAAAAATACAGACACAAAAACGAAGCAACTTATCAGTCTAGTTTAATTGCTCAATTTGGTCAGTTTTTTCTAATTCCGGAAGGTGGAACAAATGAATTAGCCATCAAAGGATGTGAAGAAATTTTAACACAGGAAGATGCCGTCTTTGACTATATTTGCTGTTGTGTAGGAACCGGAGGGACAATTTCAGGTATTATTAATTCTTCGTTGAATTATCAAAAAGTGATTGGTTTTCCGGCTTTGAAGGGTGATTTTCTAGCTGATGAAATTCGTAAAAATGTCAACAATAATCGTTGGGAATTAAATCAGGATTATCATTTTGGAGGGTATGCTAAAACAAACAACGCGTTGATTCAATTTATGAATGGATTTTTAGAAAACACTAAAATACAATTAGATCCCGTTTATACCGGAAAGATGTTGTTTGGATTATATGATTTAGTTGAAAAGGGATTTTTTCCCTGTAGTTCAAGAATCCTTGCTATTCACACCGGAGGACTTCAGGGTATTCAAGGTATGAATATTAAATTAGAACAATTACATTTGCCCAAAATAAAAATACATGTTTAAGAAAGTAATTTTCCTTTTAAGTTTATTAATAATAACGGCATGTTCTTCGTCTAAACCAACGATTAGAACTTCAAAACCTTCAACTCCAATTACAAGAAAAGTTAAGAAGCCAGTACAGAAACAAACTTCTAATTCCACTGTAAAGAATGAAAATGAAAACACTCCTGAGGTTTTAGAAGCTACTTCAAAGGTAAAAGTTACGCCGGAAATGGTGATAAAATATATCGAAGATTTTAAGGAAACCGCCAAAAATAACATGAGACAATTTGGAGTTCCGGCAAGCATTACTTTAGCACAAGGAATTTTAGAATCAGGAGTTGGAACAGGAACTTTAAGCCAAAAGGCAAATAATCATTTTGGCATTAAATGTCATAAAGAGTGGACAGGACCTAGTGTGCTTTTCGATGACGATTCTGAAAAAGAATGTTTTAGAAAATACAAAGATCCGGCTGAGTCCTATCGTGACCATTCCTTATTTTTAACTTCCAGAAGCCGTTACGATTCCCTATTTGAATTACCTCAAGGTGATTATAAGGCATGGGCAAAAGGGCTTAAAAATGCCGGTTATGCAACAGACCCAAAATATCCTGATAAGTTAATCAGTTTGATAGAGCGGTATAATTTGCATCAATATGATGTTGAAGTTGTTGGAAAATCAGCTATTCAAACAAAATCAAATTCCGAAATAATAACTACCAAAGAAGAATATGTTGTGGTTAAAGGAGATACTTTGTATTCACTTTCCAAAAAATTTAATATTTCTGTTGACGAATTAAAAAAGAAAAATAATATAAAATCAGATTCGCTTTCTGTTGGACAGAAAATCAGTGTGAAATAATGATTAAAAAAATAAATAAAATACAATGTTATACCAAAGAAGTAGTGAACTGTTTGCTGAAGCTGAAAAAGTAATTCCGGGAGGTGTTAATTCTCCTGTACGAGCTTTTAAAGGAGTTGGCGGTACACCAATTTTTGTAAAAAGTGCTAAAGGGGCTTATTTATACGACGAAGATGGAAACAGACTGATTGATTATATCAACTCTTGGGGGCCAATGATTTTAGGTCATGCTCATGAGCCCGTGATTACTGCAATAACTGAACGAGCTAAACTTGGAACTTCTTTCGGAATGCCAACGGAATTGGAAACACAAATTGCCGCATTAGCTGTTTCGATGGTACCAAATATTGATAAAATTCGTTTTGTAAATTCGGGAACAGAGGCTTGTATGAGTGCTGTTCGTTTAGCTAGGGGATTTACAAAAAGAGATAAAATTATCAAGTTTTCAGGCTGTTATCATGGACATTCAGATTCCTTTTTGATTCAAGCGGGTAGTGGTGCCAGTACATTTGGAATACCCAATAGTCCCGGCGTAACACAAGGTACAGCGAAAGATACTTTATTGGCCAATTATAATGATTTGCAAAGTGTAGCTCAACTCTTTGAGTCAAATAAAGATGAAATTGCAGCAATCATTGTAGAACCCGTTGCAGGGAACATGGGCTGTGTGCCACCTTTGAATGGATTTTTAGAAGGTTTAAGAAAACTTTGTGATGCTAATGGAGCATTACTGATTTTTGATGAAGTAATGACCGGATTTCGATTGGCAAAAGGAGGTGTTCAAGAATTGTTTGGAATCAAAGCCGATATTGTTTGCTTCGGAAAAGTAATTGGAGGCGGATTACCGGTTGGTGCTTTTGCTGCCCGAAATGAAATTATGAATTACTTATCTCCTATAGGGCCTGTTTATCAAGCGGGAACTTTATCCGGGAATCCGTTAGCGATGGCAGCGGGTTTTGCCATGTTAAACGAATTGAATCAAGATGATGCTATTTTTAAACGTTTGGACGAAAAAACAACATATTTAGAAACTGGAATTCGGGATGTATTGACTAAAAACCAAATTGCTTTTACAATTAACAAAGTCGGTTCCATGATTTCTGTCCATTTTAATGAAACGCCGGTTATTGATTTTCAAACGGCTAAAGGGGGAGATAATGAAACCTTTAAAAAATTCTTTCACGGATTATTAAAAGAAGGCATTTATATAGCTCCATCAGCCTATGAAACATGGTTTATTACAGATGCTTTAACTTATGAGGATTTAGATTTTACGATTAAAGCAATCGATACTGTTTCAAAACAATTTTAAATAAAAAAATCCCGATTACTCGGGATTTTTTGTGCTTTTCATATAACTGCTGTTATTTTGCTGTTTTGTATTTCGTTAACCTTGCATATAATTCTGGTTTTTGAGCAACAGTTTTTCTTTGTTCTTCAGTTAAACCGGACATTATTTTCTCACCGAATTTTTGGTATGTAATTACTCTTTCGTCTTCAGTAGTACAACCTGCTATTGCTTCTTCACGCATCATAAACAAAGTCATCAAATCATTTTTAAATTCCGGAGTGATGTCTATAACAGCACTCAAATCAGAAATATCTTTGTAAGCAGCTTCTTTAGGATTTACTTCTCTTGAAGTAGGTTTAGCATTACTTATTGAACTTTGTGCATTAGATGAAAATCCAAAAGCAATCATAAACAATACTATAGCAACAATTTTTTTCATAATAACGGTCATTTTTAGTTAGTTAATGAGCGAATATAAATCAAATTGACTAACTGACAAAATATTGTTTAAAAAAATTATTTTTTGTTTGCAAATTTTTTCGATTTATTCATTCTTCGAGCTTGCATTTTTTCAGAGCGATTAGACAAATTTTCTTCAAACTTAGCCATTTGTTCAGGAGTAAGAATTTTTTTAAAAGCTGTTTTCATAGCGATTTTTTCATCTAGCATTTGACTTTGATTAGCAAATCGTTCTTCATCGGTTGGTTTTACACCACTTTCTCTTTTAGCTCTCATCTCAGTTTGTATGGTTTCTCTTTTTTTGGCTTGTTCCAATACTAATTTTTTTACTTCCACTTGCTGTTTTTGATTTAAATCTAAATGGAGCGTCATTCTTTTTACTTGAAGTTCTGCTCTTTGTTCAGGTGTGAAATTTTGTTTTTGACCCATTCTTGCAGGTCTTCCATTACTAGCATTAATTTGGCCTTCTTGTGCAAATGTTATTAATCCAAATAACAAAATTGCGGTTACGATTACATTTTTCATTTTATTTGTTTTTTATGAATGATATACATAAGACCATTAATAATTTGAATAGTTTAATGCTTAGGATATTTTTAACAAAAAAGACTACACAAAATGGAATTCTTACATTTTTAAGTATATTGCATGCATAACCAAAAAAACTCACACATGGAAGAAATTCAAAATGCAAATCAAAAACCAATGTCAGTCAAAGACTGGCTCGTAACACTTTTAATTATGGCAATTCCTTTAGTAGGATTTATTATGTTATTTGTTTATGCCTTTGGTAATAATGAAAACGTAAATAAACAAAATTGGGCTAAAGCACAATTGATAGTTTTGGCAATCGTAATTGGTTTAATGATTGTTTTTATTTCCGTATTTGGAGCAATCTTCGCTTCTGCAATGGCGGGATCTCAAAATTATTAAAAACAAAAAAATCCCGATTACTTATAGTCGGGATTTGATTTTGTAATTTATTTAAATTAACCTTTCAATTCAACGGTTTTAAGCTCTCCTTCAACATGAACTTTTACCAAATTGTTTTTGGCTAAACCTTTCATAGCCGCATCCCATTTTTTGCCGCTTAAAGCTGATTTTTCCTTTAATTCAGATAGTGAAATATGGTTTGAGATTTTTAAAATTTCTACTACAATTTTTTCGTCTTCGGATAATTCCACTTGTTTTTTCTCCGGACGCATTTGTGGGAAGAATAAAACTTCCTGAATGGATGGATTGTTGGTTAAAAACATAACTAAACGATCCATTCCAATACCTAATCCGGATGTTGGGGGCATTCCATATTCTAATGCTCTTAAAAAGTCGTTATCAATAAACATGGCTTCGTCATCACCACGATCGGCTAAATTTAATTGTGCTTCAAAACGTTCTCTCTGATCAATTGGGTCATTTAATTCAGAATAGGCATTTGCCACTTCCTTTCCACAAACAATAAGTTCAAATCGTTCCGTAAGTTCAGGATTAGTTCGATGTTCTTTACATAACGGACTCATCTCTTTAGGATAGTCGGTAATAAATGTAGGTTGAATGAAGCTACCTTCACATTTTGCTCCAAAAATTTCATCAATTAATTTTCCTTTTCCCATGGAATCATCTACTTGAACGCCCATGTTTAAAGCAGCAATTCTAATTTCGTCTTCTGTTTTTCCTGAAATATCAAAACCGGTGAACTGAATGATTGCATCGGTCATGGTAATACGGGTATAGGGAGCTTTAAAATTCACTTGATGCTCACCAAACGTCGCATTAGTTGAACCATTGACGTGTATTGCACAAAATTCTAAAAGATTTTCAGTAAAATCCATCATCCAATTGTAGTCTTTATAGGCTACATAAATTTCCATTGCTGTAAATTCCGGATTATGCGTTCTGTCCATACCTTCATTTCTGAAGTTTTTAGAAAATTCATAAACACCGTCAAAACCTCCAACAATTAATCTTTTCAAATATAATTCATTGGCAATCCGCATATACAATGGAATGTCTAAACTATTATGGTGAGTCATAAATGGTCTCGCAGCTGCACCACCTGGAATAGATTGTAAAATTGGTGTTTCTACTTCAAAATAGCCCTTGTCATTAAAAAATGTTCGCATGGCATTAAAAAGTTTTGTTCTTTTAACAAAGACTTCTTTCACATGTGGGTTTACAACTAAATCGACATAACGCATACGGAAACGCAACTCAGGATCGGTAAATGCATCAAAAACGTGTCCTTCCGTATCTGTTTTGGGAAGAGGTAAAGGTCTTAGTGTTTTACTCAAAAGTTTAAAATCTAAAACTTTAATTGTTTTTTCACCGACTTGCGTGATAAATAATTCACCTTCTACACCAACAAAATCACCAAGGTCAATCAGTTTTTTAAATACTTCATTATATAATGTTTTGTCTTCTCCCGGGCATATTTCATCTCGATTAAAATACAATTGAATTCTTCCTTCACTATCTTGTAAAGATGCAAAAGAGGCTTTTCCTTGAATTCGGGTACTCATAATTCTTCCGGCAACAATCACTTTCTTGCCTTCTTCATAGTTTTCCTTCACTTCAGTTGAAGTGTGATTAACCGGATAAAGATCAGCAGGGTATGGGTTAATCCCCATTCCTCTTAAAATGTTTAGTTTTTCGCGTCGAATTATTTCTTGTTCCGAAAGTTGCATAGCATCAATTTTTAAAGGTGCAAAGATAATTTTTTTTTAGTTAAGGACAACTAGAATCAATAAACTCAACTATTTTTAATTAGTTAGAATTTCTTAAGATTTAGAAAGATTTTTATGGACAACTTATTTATGCTTTTTTGGGAAAGAGGTAGCGGTTATCAAAAGCCTTAAACAATAAACTATTTGTATATTTGTACTTTAATTTAAAGAAATGAATTTAAAAAGCAAAATAGCATACGTATTACTATTATTTAGTTTATCAAGTTGCGTCATTACGGAGAGTCTACTTATTAATGAAGATAACTCAGGAACTATTACTTATGAAATGGATGGCTCTTCGATGATGACCATGCTGGAAGAAAAAATGGGCAAACCAGAAGATACTTCCAAAAAAAGAAAAAAGAAATCCAAAAAAGAAAAAGAGGCAGGTTCGGCAAAAGTGATTGACAGTACTTTTTCTTTGAAAGAATTATATGCAGAAAAGCAAGACAGTATTGCAAAATTATCCAAAGAGGAACAGGAACAAATTAAAAAAATGGAGAATTTTAAAATCCGAATGATTATTGATGAAGAAAATAAAATCATGAAATATATATTATTTGCTGATTTTAAATCGATGGATGAATTGCAAAACATGACATCTCCCATCAATACTTTTAAATCAATTGGTGCAGGAGGAAGTGAAGAGTTAACTAAAAATAATCAGTTAACTAATGATGCGTTGACAACCTTTTCTTATGATGGGAAAATATTTAAAAAGACAGTTCAAAAATCTAATTTTAAAGAAGATTTTAAAGAAGCTTTAAAAAAAGAAAACAGTACTGACGAAGATATAGATGTAGAAGAAATTGCGGAAGGGGTAGATGAATCTATGAATATGATTTTTGAGCAATCCAGTTATACAATAATATATCAATTTCCAAAACCTATCAAAAGTGTTTCTGTAGAAAATGCTGTAATTAGTGATGACAGAAAAACGGTAACTATTCCTTATCAAATGAAAGATTACATGAGTAATCCTGAAAGTTTAAATTTTGAAATAAATTTTGAATAGTATGAACAAAAAAATTCAACTTCAAGATTTAGGATCAAAAGATTATAAACTAACTTGGGATTACCAGGAAGAATTGTTTAAAAAAATTGTTGACATTAAAATTTTGAACAGAAGAGAAGGCTCGGAAATTGAAACACCAAACTATTTTCTTTTTGTAGAACATCCTCATGTATATACGTTAGGTAAAAGCGGTGATATTTCAAATTTACTGCTTTCTGAAAAACAACTAGAAGCAAAAAAAGCAACTTTCTATAAAATTAATCGGGGTGGAGATATTACGTACCATGGTCCCGGACAAATTGTTGGTTATCCAATTATTGATTTAGAAAATTATTTTACCGATATTCATAAATATTTACGGTTTTTAGAAGAAGTCATCATTCTAACATTAGCCGAATATAATATAATAGGAAAAAGAAGTGAAGGTGAAACAGGAGTTTGGTTGGATGTAGGCACTCCTTTTGCTCGAAAAATATGTGCGATGGGTGTTCGGGCTTCTCGCTGGGTTACCATGCATGGTTTTGCTTTAAATGTGAATGCCGATTTAGGCTACTTTGATAATATCATTCCTTGTGGTATTCGTGGAAAAGCAGTAACTTCTTTACAGGTCGAACTCGGTGTTGAAAAAGTAGAGGAAGACCAAGTGAAAGAAAAAATAGTAAAACACTTTTCTAATTTATTTGAGGCTGAATTTATAAATCCAATTTCAATTGATCAGGTAATAATCTAAAAGTCATTCGGTGGTATTTGGTCGTGCCGTATTTAGCAATTGCTTCTCGATGTTCCTTGGTAGGATAACCTTTGTTTTGTTTCCAATTATACATAGGAAATTCTTCATGAATTAGATTCATGAATTCATCTCGATAAGTTTTAGCTAAAACGGAGGCTGCAGCAATACTTACATATTTACTGTCCCCTTTAATTATGCTTGTAGAGGGAATAGATTTTAAAAGTTCTGTTTCTTTAGGAGTAAAAATCTTACCATTTTTTTGAATCATTCCTAATTTTCCATTTAATGGTCTGTTTCCATCCACAATAATATAGTTTGGAATTGTCTTTAATTTCAAAATACTTTCCTGCATAGCTTTCATGGAAGCATTCAAAATATTTATTTCATCAATTTCTACATTATATATATGTGTAACGGCAAAAGAAAAAGCAGTTTCCTCAATAAAGGGTCTTAATTCAAATCGGACTTTCTCGGACAACTGCTTAGAATCGTTTAGTAATTCAAAATATTTTTCAATCAAATTAGCCTCGTTTTCTTGTCCAAATCGTAAAGGGCCTATCACTGCAGCCGCGGTCACCGGTCCGGCAAGACATCCTCGGCCGGCTTCATCTGTGCCGCATTCAAATTCATATTCCGAGTATCTAAATTTTAACATAAAAATAGTTTAATAAAATGAGAATTGTCACGCAACCATTTCTGTTTTAAAGCATCTTCTAATCAAGTTTGTGCCATAACAACGAACTAACTGCAAAATTTTTAACAAAAATAAATAATATTATTCCGAAGTAATATTTGTTTATTTAAGAAATTATTAGGAAGTTTGCGGAATAACTAACTCAAATAAATTTAATATGAGATCGAAGTTCAAATGGATTTTTACGCTTTTACTAGCGTTTTCAATGCAGTTTTCGTTCGCACAAGAGAAAACTGTATCAGGTACTGTTACTGATGCTAGCGGTATGCCGTTGCCAGGTGCAACAGTTGTTGTTAAAGGTACAAGTAGAGGTACATCAACAGATTTTGATGGAAAGTATTCCATTAAAGCAAGTGTAGGTGAAACGTTAGATTTTTCTTTCGTTGGCTACAAAGCAGTTTCTGTTAAAGTAGCAGCATCTAACGTAGTAAATGCTACTTTAAAAGATGACACTGCTTTAGATGAAGTTGTAGTTACAGGTGCTTTCGGTGTTAAGAAAAAAGAGAAAGCCGTAACCTATGCAGCACAATCTATCAAAGGTGAAGCAATGACTGAAGCCAGAGAGGCTAACTTAGTGAATGCTTTATCCGGTAAAGTTGCCGGGGTTCAGGTTACAAGTTCTTCAGGTTCTGTTGGAGCTTCTGCCAGAATTGTATTAAGAGGGGCTTCTTCTATCACTGGAAACAACCAACCGTTGTTTGTTATTGATGGTGTTCCATTTGATAACACAAACTATGGTAATGCTGATTCTAGTGGTGGTAGAGATTTGCCAAACGGTGCTGCTAGTATTAATCCTGATGATATTGAAAGTATCAATGTTTTAAAAGGACCTACTGCTGCTGCATTATATGGTTTAAGAGCTAGTAATGGAGTTATTTTAATTACTACAAAATCAGGAAAAAACAAAGGTAAATTTGAAGTTTCGTTTAATTCAAACATTACTTTTTCAGATCCTTTGAAATTGCCAAACTATCAAAACTCGTATGGTCAAGGAGCAACTAGTGATTTCTTTCAATTCGTTGATGGATCAGGTGGTGGTTACAATGATGGAGTAGATGAAAGTTGGGGTGCTCCACTAGATGTGGGTTTAAACTTTGTTCAATGGGATTCTTATAAAGTAGGTGGAGCTCCATTACCATGGGTTTCTCATCCTGATAACGTGAAAGATTTTTATGATACCGGTGTGTCAATTAC
>ERZ795055.3057-NODE-3057-length-12382-cov-4.439929_pt1 | contig 12382 bp, 10 predicted proteins | sample MGYA00375139_ERZ795055 | MGnify/ENA primary metagenome ERZ795055 (study PRJEB30184, sample SAMN05720283) | anaerobic digester metagenome | isolation source: active sludge of municipal wastewater-treating anaerobic digesters | place: USA | collected 2015-01-23 ...
ACGGGATAAGATCGTGGCCAAAAACTTCAGTTCTCACAATGACACTTTTCGGATGTTCTCCTCCGACCATTGAATGATACAGGCTTTTTTGCAGATTTCTGATATCAACCCCAAGCCCTGAAGAAGCATTCCCTTGGGGATCAAGGTCAACCAGCAGGACAAATTTTCCGGCTTGCGCTAAATACGACGCCAGGTTTGTTGCTGTCGTCGTTTTGCCTACTCCGCCCTTCTGATTGACTAAAGAGATAATTTTCGCCATAATTATTTATAGTATACAATATAATCAGGATATGAAAAAGCCGCGGTGGCGGAATTGGTAGACGCACAGGACTCAAAATCCTGCGATGGCAACATCATGAGAGTTCGAGTCTCTCCCGCGGCACAAAAAATCATTGGCAAGTAATATGACAAGATTCAGGGTATGAATAACCTTGTTTTATAACTTCACCACTCAAAAAAGTACTTTAAAATGGAGGCTGTATGGAAATTAAAGCCGTGGTTTTTGATTTATATAATACTCTCATCCAAGCAGATAATCTTTCCTGGAAACATTATTTTCTCCTATTTAAAAAATTAGGACTGAGTAATAAAAACGTAAAGGAAATTATTTTGACCGAAGATTTCCCAGATTTAAAGACGTTTTGCGAGAAATACTCGATTGAGAGCAAAAAACAATATGAGAAATTGAATGATGAGATTAAAAAAATACCAGATACAGTCAAACTTTTTCCGGAAACCGGAGAAGTTCTCAAAAAACTAAAACAAGAAGAATATTTGATTGGCGTGATTTCCAATATTAGTACGGCTTACAAAAAACCATTCTTTATTTTGGGTCTAGACAAGATAGTTGACTACCATATTTTCTCCTGCGAGTTCGGATTCAAAAAACCAGATAATCGAATATTCAGGCATATGACCTCGGTTTTCGGCATAAGAGAAAAGGAGGCGCTTATGATTGGAGATAGTTTGATTTCTGATTACCAAGGAGCAAAAAGTGCTGGATTAAAAGCACTTCTTCTAGATCGAAAAAACAAAAGCAATCGAAAAGGAACTATTAAAAATCTTCAAGAAGTATTCGCGTTCCTGGAAGTTCTCTGAGGAGTTTTTAAACAAAAATCGTTTTTTTGACAAAACTCCAGAAAAGAAAGGCTAACGTAAAACTACGCTATGCCTTTTTTTATTTTTAAGAATAAATTAATTTCAGTTCTTGTCCTACGATTTAGAATATATTTTGACTTATAACTGAAATACCAATAGACTATATTAAGTTAAATATAGAGAAAAACATATGCAAAACCAGATAGACGAAATCAAAAAAGAATACCAGGATATCACAAGCCAGCTCAGTTCCCCTGAGATTGTTTCCAATCCCAAAAAAATGGCCGGGTTGGGAAAAAGGCAGGCTGAGCTTCAGGATGTCATCAATCATATTGGAAAATACGAGAAAATTGAAAAAGAAATGAAAGAAAACGCCGAAATTGTAAATTCAGAAGGAGATGCGGAGCTCAAGGAAATGGCCATGAACGAAAACATCCGGCTTTCTGTGGAAAAGGAAAAGACGGAAAAAGAACTGGAAACAATGCTTATTCCCAAAGATCCCAATGACAGCAAAAATATCATCGTGGAAATCAGAGCCGGCGCTGGAGGAGATGAATCTTCTCTTTTTGCTGCTACCCTTTTCCGGATGTATTCAAAATATGCCGAAAAGAACGGATGGAGCGTTTCAGTAATAAACTCCAACCAGACAGAGCTTGGAGGATTCAAAGAAATAGTTTTTGAAGTTAACGGAAGAGGAGTTTTTGGAAAAATGAAATATGAATCCGGGGTACACCGAGTGCAGAGAGTTCCGGAAACAGAAAAGATGGGGAGAGTACATACCTCCACGGCTACTGTTGCCGTTTTGCCCGAAGCAGAGGAAGTTGAACTTAAGATCGAAGAGAAGGATATCCGCATTGACACCTTTTGTTCATCCGGACCGGGCGGCCAATCGGTAAATACCACCAAGTCAGCCGTTCGAATAACTCATATTCCGACCGGGCTTATTGTTTCCTGCCAAGATGAAAAATCCCAGCTCAAGAATAAGGAAAAAGCCATGAAAGTTCTCCGTTCCCGGCTTCTTCAATCAGAGGAGGAAAAAAAGGCCAAAGAACTCGGAGACGCCAGAAAAAGCCAGATCGGAACCGGAGACCGAAGCGAAAAAATCAGAACCTATAACTTTCCGCAGGATCGCATTACCGACCATCGGATAAAAGAATCCTGGAGCAACATTGAAACTATACTCAATGGCAGCTTAGATTCAATCATTAGCCTATTGGAGGAAGAAGATGTGAGAATGAAACTGTCCAAAAAATAAACCAGGAGACCGGATTCCAAATCAAGTCTTAATGACAAAGACTTTGGATTTTCATTCAGTCCTTAAAAACTTTTTTAATGCTTACTATTCAATCTATATCAAATAAATATTCCAAAAAAATAGACCGCCTGGATTTGGAATTAATTATCGCTCACGCCATTCGAAAGTCGCGTGAGTTTGTTTTAGCGCATCCGGAGTGCCAAATTTCTCCGACCTGTAACGCGAAATTTGAAAAACTGATTCGAAGAAGAATCAATCACGAACCGCTGGCATATATTTTGGGAGAAAAAGAATTTTTTGGATTGAATTTCAAAGTGAACAAAAACACTCTCATCCCCCGTCCTGAAACAGAACAAATCATAGAACTTGCGATACATAGCGCAAAAAATTATTCGTCGCATGGCAAGCGCTATGTGATGATTGATATTGGAACCGGATCGGGAAATATAATTATTGCTTTGGCGCATAGTTTAAAACACATATCCCCTAAGGCAAAATTTTATGCGATTGATATTTCGGAAAAAGCGCTGTTTGTTTCCAAGCAAAACGCCAGCTTTCATAAGGTGGATAAAAAAATAACATTTTTACACGGAAATCTTCTCGAACCGATAAAAAAAATTCTAACTCTCAAATCTCAATTCTCAAATCTCATCATTACCGCCAATCTCCCCTATTTATCCCCAAAAATACATTCTTCCTGTTCCCAGGACATCAAAAAATATGAGCCAAAATCAGCTCTGATTAGTCAAGAAGATGGACTTGCCCATTATAGAAGGCTTCTGAAACAGCTGCGGAACATAAAACAAAAATGCTCCGCGCTTCGTGTTTCATGTTTCATGGAAATATCTCCCGAACAAAAAACAAAAATTTCAAAGATTATCAAAAAATATTTTTCAGATTCAGAAATAATTTTTCACAAAGACTTAAGCAAAAGATGGAGAATATGTGAATTGGAAATTTTCAATTATCAATAATCAATTTACAATTAATTTTTAATGATTTTAATTTTCGAATTTTTTAAATTAAAAATTGAGACATTGATTGAAAATTTCAACCTGTGGATAACTTTTTCTCTTGCACAAAAAAATATATTAAACTATAATTAAACTGTCGATTGAAAAAATAAAAAAATTCAATTTGCTATTGCAAAAAATTTATAAAGTGTGATATAATTCATCCACAATATAAAAATTATAAAATTATTTTTTCAAATTATCCCAGTTGAATGAAGCATAGGTGCGAAACCAACTGCTCGAAGTCATCCAGCAGGGTGAAAATAAAAAAAATAAATAAAAATAAATAAAATTTGTTAAAAAATCTAAAAAGATCTAAGACAAGTTTATTGGAAGGAGGTGAACAAAAATGGCAAAGAAAAAAGTAGCAAAAAAGAAAACTGCAAAAAAAGCTAAGAAAGCCAAGAAAACAAAAAAGAGAAAATAGTTTGTAAATAAGTTTTCTTTAATTGGACTAGATTTGTTTTAGTCCAGAATATATAAACCAGGCCACCCTTAACATAGGGTGGTTTTGGTTTATTCCATCAAGCCTTCCGCCCCAGCAAGGCCTATTTTTGGCGATATTTGAAAAAACAAATCCCGTGCAATATAAATGTCAAAAACAGCCAATAAATTACACCCCAAACACCATTTTTTGTCTAGTTGACGGCAAAAAACAGCGTTGTTAAAATTAAAGAACATCATTGGGCCATCCGGTCCAATGACGGCAGTTTCAACGAAAGCTGTACTTTGAAATCCAAATAATAAAACCCGCCTCAGTGGCGGATAAACTAGAAAGGATGGTGATATTATGGAAGAAAACGAAAAAGACGAGCAAGAAACTGATTTTGAAGATACTAAGAGTTGGATAAGAGACAACCTTAGAATTATTATCAGCATAATCATTGTAGTAGCTATCGCCGGGGGAGTTTATTCTTATTCAAAGAGGTCACAAGCTCCTGCTGAAAATAAAGAGATAGCAGAAGAGCAAATGGAAGAAGAAGGCACGGTAGAAGTTCAAGAAGGTGAAGAAACCAAAGCTCCTGAAGATCAGAAAAAAATAGCTGAAGAGAAAAAAACAGCCGCTTCAGATGCTACCAGCAAAGAAACTGAAGGTTCCTTCATCGAAACCGCAGGAAAAGGAGATGGTCAAACGCATTTAGCTCGCAGAGCGCTAGCGAACTATCTCGAAAAAAATCCTGATTCAGGACTTACTGCAGAACACAAAATCTACATTGAAGATTATTTAAGAAAGCACTCGGGAGCGAAAGGAAGCGTTCATATCGGAACTTCAATTGAGTTTTCAAAAGATTCGATAAACAAAGCGATAGAAAGTTCCAAAAAACTCAATGACAAACAACTCAATAATCTCCACAAGTATGCTGTTCAAGTACCCTCTCTGACATGATCCTCTTAAAAGAAAAACTTCAAACAAAAAGTTGTTTGTTCTTTACTTAAGGAAATTGAATCCTTTCGATATTGCAAAAACCCCGATAACATCGGGGTTTTTGTTATGATTGAAATGTTAAGTAAAATATTAAGTAAATTTTTGATATAACTGAGGATCATATGTTTCTGTGGTTGAAGTTTCCTTAGATAAAAATAAAAACACTGTTGCTGCAGCGTTTGTTACGGATAAAAAATACCTTTCAGACTTTAATTCTCTTTAGAAGACGGAAGCTTCAAAAAAAGCTATCTTTCCATCGGCATCAGCAAATAAATCACGGCTGGCAGCCGACCCGAATTTTCTGCTCTTAAAGAGAACCGGGATCAAAAAGTGCTTGTTAATAATGAATATAAAAAATAAAAAATTATCTATAAGAAGCACAAACAAAGTTTGTGCTGATTTCTTCTATTCTTTCCAGTCTTTAATCAATGCTCCGCCTCGAACTTTTTTTACAATCACCTTTTGCCTTTCCCGCCAACCCAGTTTTTCAACTATCTCCTTGGGTAAAGTAAGTCCTAGACTGGATCCTTTGTTCCCGATTCTGGTAAGTTTTCTTATATTTTTGTTCTTTAATTTTCTTGTTGGCATCTTATTGAATAAATATTTAAGTAACTATTTACTTAAATTCTACAACATCCCCTACTTTTATTCCAACCCTCTCTGCCGTTCCTCCCTTTATTTCCAGGACTTTGTCAGACTGCTTCTCCGGATTCATAACTTTGCCATAGCCAAATGGAACATCTTTTTCTATGTAGACAACTTCATTTCCATTTATCCAGACTACATCGATGCCGAATCTCATACCCTTCATCCAAAAAGAATGTTTCTCTGACTTTGGAAAAATAAAAAGCATCCCGCAGTTATCACAAATATTTTCTCTGTTTCCCAATCCTCTTTCAAGCTTCTCTGGGGTATTGACGATTTCAGCTTTAAATTCAGATCCGCCAATTTTAATTTTGTTTATTTTATTTCCGTAAATTGAATAATTTCGAAAAAACAAAAAGGAAAGCAGTGTTATCACAACAATTAAAAATGCCAGAAGCAATATCTTGATTTTTTTATTTCTATCCATTATTTGTCTTGAGACTGCCTATTTTAAGTTTTTTGCTGATAAATGTTAACGCCAGAAACATAATGAAAACCACAAGAATCAGTGTGATCATTTTTCCCATTGCTCTGGTTCTGAGCGCTACTATGGAAATACCCAAAGTAACGGAATAGAAGAAAATGATAATCTTTCTTTGCGACCATCCCAATTCCAAAAGCTTGTAATGCAAGTGCCTGTTATCCGGATTAAAAATAGAATTCTCGGATCTAAATCTTTCCCCGATAACCCACAAAGCATCAATTACGGGAACTGCCATAATAAGAAGAGCCGTAGCTATTTTTACACCGGCAAAAATAGCCAAAGAAGCCAGGATAAATCCCATAAACATCGACCCGCTCGTACCTGCCAAAATTTTTGAAGGATTAAAATTAAAAATCAAGAAACCAAGGAAGGCTCCTGCCAGAGCCATCGCAATTATTGCAACCGGGGGCTGGTTTACTTCCGGTTTGAGCGAAAGAAAGAAAATGGTAAGCGAACCGATGAAAGAAACGCCCCCGCTCAGGCCATCGACGCCATCCACCCAATTCATTGAATTTATCATTAGGACTATCCAGAAAATTACAAAAAACAGGCTAGGAAGGAGGAACTTTCCTAAATTTAAAAAAATAAGACCGCCTAGGGGATTAGTTATATACTCCACTCTTATCCCGAAAATAAAAACCAGAATTGCTACTGCTATCTGGAATAAGAGTTGGGTTTTCCACTCAAGCTCAAAAAAATCATCGAATATTCCAAAAATTAGAATCACCACTGAGGCAAAGATTATTCCCCAGAGATTTTGAGAAATTACCAAATCATTATTGATGAAAATGGTAGCCAAGAATCCGATTATAATAGCCACCCCTCCCAAACGGCAAACTCCTTTTGATCTTTTTCTGTTTTTTGAGATTTTTTTTAAAAAATCGAATTTTGAGCAAAGGAAAAGGATGCAACAAACGACTCCGACAGTTATCAGAAAAGAGCAGATGAAAGGATAAAGATACATAGGATGTTATTTTTTAATTTTTTCTGTTACCCAAAATTCCCCAAAGTATTTTTTAATCAAGATTCTGGTCTGGGAATCAATGGCCGGAATTGAACCTAATGTAGGCGATATGATTGGCACCAGAAACCATTGAAGAAACATGTAGATATAACGTTTCTTGGTATATTTTTTGGGTTTCGGCGGAAGCAAGAAGAAGCTTAAAAACATCGAGGATATCAAGCCTACCATAGCAAGTGTCATGAGATATCTCGTCACAATAGGAAGGTTGTGAGCCAAAACGCTCTCGTTAAATTTCGCTCCCCCAAAAAATAAAGGAAGCCATCCTAAAAACGCCAAAATAAAAGAATTCGTTGCCCAAGAATGATGACCTTCGATCATTTCGAATCCACTTTTTATTTTTTTAAATATATTTATCTTCTTATCGGGCCAAATAGCTCTCATTATGACCGGAAAGTTTTCTATTCCATAAGCCCATCGTCTTTTTTGCTTATATTGATTTTTAATTGTCTTCCAGTAAGTATTAGCCAAAACTGCATCCAGGGATATTGGGAGATAAATCGGTTTTACTTGGTAGTCTCCATGATAATAAGCAAGGCATTTCCAATATATTATTGAATCTTCACTGATCATATTGATCGGCCAGAAATTAACTTTTACCAGGGTATCAAACGGTTCGCTATGGGAAGAAAAGGTTACCATTTCTCTTCGGGTACTCTGAAACATATGCCAGAATGAGGAGCTGGTAACAATTACTCTCACAAAAGCATTCGTGTCCCAGATGTTATTATGATACATCGGAAGCGGCTGGTAGGCTCTCTGGAGCCTTTTTGGCTCAGTTATATAAGCATAAGTCAGAGAGGCAAAATATTCAGGATGACAGACGCTATCGCAGTCAAAATTGGAAAATATCACTTTCTTGTAATCGATTTCTCTTTCGTCCAGATATTTCATAAGCTCTTTGGCCGCAAAAGTGGCATTGGAAGCTTTGCATTTAAGCTCATCATCTTTAACAATGTGAGTGGTAACTAAAAAGTCCTTGAATTTTCCATCAAACTTGCTTTTTAAATAATTGACTTTAGCCAGCCTCTGTTTCTCCGGCTCTCTTTCCTCCGTTGCCAAAAGAATAACTATCTGAGACTTCGGAAAATTACTATCAAGAATCGATTGGATAGCTGGCTCGATCACATCTGCAGTTTCATTGGCCGTAGGAAGAAGAACTACGTGGACAATTTTTCTCCAATCCAGAATCTTATCCTTTATTTTTATCATTTTTTTGACCTCATGATAATAATCATTGAGTTTTTGCATTTCTTTTTTTATTTTTCTCTTTTCCTGAAATCGATGGTCATCCTTAAAAGCTCCTTTCATTATTTTTATCTTTTCTTTTATCTCCTTCGAATATTTTTCAGGATCAATAATATTTTGACATCTTTCCCACCAATCAGTTTTTTTGCCTTCCCGAAGTTTTTTGTAAGCTTTAATCGAATAGTAAGTTATGTATATCGTCCGGAATATCCAATAAATGTCAAAAACGATAATAAAAACTGAAACCCAAATAGGAAAAGCGAAAGAAAAAACAATCATTCCCAAAAGAGTTGCCCAGGTTAAAATACCAGGGATGACTTCCAGTATCCTTTGGATCATATGGTCTCTTGGATTTTCAGTTTTCGGGTCAGGAAAAATAAACACCGTTTTGATTCCAATCTTAATAATTAATCACTATCAATCCGGACAACGCTATCGTTATTCCAAATTGGACAAAAAAGGAAGCTAGGAGAAAAATATAGGCCATTAGCCTTTCCTTTTTTTGATAGAAAATATAAGCTAAAATTACATTTATAATGACAAATAAGTCGGAAATAATCGGAAGAAAATACAGCTGCCACCAGTTGCCAACGACATCAACACCAAGAAAGACATTATAATGGAGAACAATCGGAAGGTCAACAGGACGAATATAAAAAATCAGAATTCCCCAATTGGCAAGGCCTACAAATATTGTTCCGATAAATATCCACTGCACCAGGTAACTTCGAAAAAATTCCTGGCTAAAAAAGCTAGGAAACGCTCGCTTCGGTTTGAAATTGCTTTTTAATTCATTATTAGGTCTATTTGAAAACATAACCCCCTGAAAAGAATTTTTAAACGCTCGAGAGTCAAAAAAAACTATTCGGTATCCGGTTTTTCCAACTTCATCGGATCAATGTTTGTCTCTCCTCCTGTCACCTTGGCAATATCCTTGTCTATTTTTTTAAATTCATGATAAGCATTGTTGTAATGGCTAACGGTCGTGCTCATGCTTGTTCCAAGCTTCTTCATATATTCTTCATAGCTCAGTATGTGTTTACCTAGCATTTCCACCCACTTTTTTATCTCTTTGGCACTTTCTTCTATTTGAAGAGCTTTGAGGCCCTGAAGAACAGTTTGAAGATAAGCCAAAAAAGACGTCGGAGAAACAATAATAACGTGCTTTTCTTTGAAGGCATATTCGATCAAATCCCTGGTGTTTACCTGGACTGCTCCGACCTTGTTTACCAAAAGATCATAATAGATAGCCTCGCTGGGAATGAACATGAAGGCAAAGTCCATTGTTTTCTCTTCCGGTTTAACATATTTGGAGGTTTCATCGATTCTTGATTTCAAATCTTGTTTAAATTGCTTCTCAAGTTTTTCTCTGGTTTCTGCATCATTGGTATTTAAAATTCTTTCATAATTCTCCAAAGAAAATTTGGAATCGATAGGGATAATTTTGTCTTTGACAAAAACCACTGCATCAACAATCGATCCGTCTTCAAACGGATATTGCATCTGATATGAATTAGGCGGCAGAACGTTTTTTAGAGTCTCTTCCAAAAAATATTCCCCCAGAACTCCTCGCTGCTTCGGATTTTTCAAAATATCTTGAAGATTCTGAAGCTGAGAAGAAAAATTAACAACCTGCTTATTGGTTTCGTCCAGTTTGGTAAGTTTTTCGGTTATATTTTCAATAAGCCTGGCAGAATCGGCATATTGGCGCTGATTGGTCTGGTGAGTTTCGGAAAGTTTCTGGTCCATCGCTCTTCGAAGTTCTCTATTTTCTTCCAAAAGCATGGCTAGCTTTTCCTGGATGACCGCTGCTTCTTTGTTGTCTTCTCCTTTTTCCAGTTTACTTTTCAGGTTTAAAATAAGCCAGAGAAGAGCAATGGCTAAAGCTACCAAAACAAAAAGTGCCGCGTAAACCATAACAAGCAAATAGTGAAATAATTATTTTTTGAGTCCTGAGATAAAAGGCTTGAGTCTGGGAATTTTGTTTACCAATTCATCGTGCGGACCCTCAAGAAAATCGAGAAGAAATCTGTCGAGCATATCCATTCGATATTTGAATTCCTCGCTGTTCATAAGGACATAGCTGATTTCCCTGCCTACTTCCGCCTCAAGATTGTTCATAAGATTGTTAAGCTTTGACCTGCTGACATTGTTAGCGACCAGGACAATATCAGCTTTGCTCTTGGGGTAATTAAGGAATATGCCACTTATAAGCGCCAGTTTCACATCTCCGATTCCTTTTACCCTTGAAAGACTTCCGCATTCGGGATAAACATTTGATTTGATGAACAAGCTTCGAAGTTCCACGAAAAAAGGAAATTTGTGATTGATGATGTAAAATTTCTTCCCTCCTTTTTTCTTTTCCAAGACAAATTTATTTTTTCTGAAATCATTCAACACGCTTTTTACCTGGGAACTTTTGAACATATTTTTTCGGCTAATTTCTTGAATGTCATATTCCTGATCTGCATTCATCAAAAAAAACCTGAGCAATCTTGCTTTGATTTTTGAACCAAAAATAAAATCCAAAACTTCAATCATACATTTTTTGAAACCCTCAAAATTACCGTGAAATGAACAATTTTATTGTATTTTCCGGAATAACCAAAAATTGAAGGAATGACTAATTTTAAAAGCCTCCTTTAAATTAAGTATACAGAAAAGACATAGAAAAGCAACTTTTCCCATAATTGCTTCTTTCCTTAAAATATTATAATATTAAGACAATCAGAAGACTTTTTATTCCCATGCTTTTGCAAAAAATTCGCTTGGAATTTATTTGTTTTTCGAAAGCACAGACTATCAGAAAGCTAATCAAAAAGAAAGCAATTGGGACTTATTTGAAACAAATTATGCCCAAAATATCAGAAAAGGAAAAAGTTTTTAACATACTCGAAAAGGAGGTTAATGTTATTTCGGCTGTTAACAACGCCAAGCTTGCTCCTTACTTAGACATTTTTGAACATTATCCGGAGAATATTCTCCTCCAACCGCTTGGAATCTTAACTGGTTTTTTTAGAATTAATGATTTCAGCGAAGAATCGGCTTATATTGTCAACTTTTTATCATCCTTGCTCAAAAAAGAATATTATGCCAATCCCAAAAGATCTATTGATAATAGTTTCGATTCAGCTCTCCGGAAAGTGAACTTAGCCCTTTCTGAAATAGCCAAGGAAGGAAATATTAATTGGCTAGGAAGAATAGAGGGAGCAGTTTGCGTTCTGGAAAAAAACAATCTGCACTTCAGCGTCTGTGGAAATTCCAAAATACTGCTGATCAGGAACCAAATAATAACCGAGGTGAGCAAGGATCTGTCTTCCGAAGAGAAAGAACCTAATCCCCTGAAAACCTTTGCCAATGTTTCTAGCGGAAGACTGGATAACGGCGATAAAATAATAGTCTGTAGCGAAGATATTTTTGATATTTTTTCTCTCAACGAAATTAAGAAAGGATCTGTCCGCTTCCAAAAAGAAAAGTTTGTCCAGTTTGTTAAAACTGCACTGACCAATAAGCTTGAGATAATCGGAACAATAATCATTGATTTATTTGAAAAGAATGAAGAAAAATCTGCTGCTCAGAAAAAAAATATCGAGACTTTAAATGTTTTCAGTGAAAAAACCTTCGAAAAAAATACACCCAAGATAAACAACCTGAAAGAAATACTAAAAAAAGAAGACAAGAATGAATATACCGATGAAAAAACTGGGCATATTTACATACAAGAAGAAAAAAACGGAGAAATGGAAAAGGGGAATTCTTACGCTGGTTATTGGATCGTTGCAAAAGAAAAGCTTTTTGATTTTTATTGCTGGTTTAAGAATAAATCAAGAAAAGAACTGCTTTCGATCGGAAAGTCTATCACCAAGGCAAGAAAAGAAATAACAGCAAAAATAAAAAAACGCCAGGAAGAGAAGCGCATTGAAAAAGCCGAGCTCGAGAAAAAACAGGCGGAAATTACTGAAAATAATCCTGCAACCAGTGAAATTTCCACGCAGAAGGAAACTTTTTTCAAGCTCATCGGCCAGGAACCGGAGCGAAAAAAAGAAGCTGAAAAAAAGGCTGAAGATGCAAAAAAAGCTGCCGGCAAACCCGCTGCCGTAAAAGAAGCTAAAGAAAGCAAGGATGCTGCAAAAACAGCAAAAAAAGAAGAGAAAAAAGAAGTAAAAAAAGAAGCTAAAGCTGCAAAAGGAGC
>ERZ795055.3060-NODE-3060-length-12381-cov-4.006328_pt1 | contig 12381 bp, 10 predicted proteins | sample MGYA00375139_ERZ795055 | MGnify/ENA primary metagenome ERZ795055 (study PRJEB30184, sample SAMN05720283) | anaerobic digester metagenome | isolation source: active sludge of municipal wastewater-treating anaerobic digesters | place: USA | collected 2015-01-23 ...
CCCACATAGCTCGCCCAAGGTACAACCCACACGGCCGGCCTCGACGAGCCTTGGCATCAAATTTTCGCCACTTTGGCACGCATCCCGCACCGCCTCAAGTGCCTTGTTCGCACTCTCGGCGTTCCGCGCTGCCCGTGCCGCCCGGACCCGTTCGATCTGCTCGCGCTCTACGTCAGGAGCGATCGCCAACGTTGGGATGCGGCTCTGTTCCGCTTGTGTGTAGCGATTGACGCCCACCACGACCTCTTCCTGACGCTCGATGCGCTTTTGGAACTCGTACGCCGAGTTACCAATTTCCCGTTGCGGATAGCCTTGCTCCACCGCCTCGACGATGCCGCCCATCTGGTCGATGTGTGCCATGATGCGCAACGCTTGTGCTTCCATTTGGTCAGTGAGCGACTCGATGAACCACGAGCCGCCCAACGGATCGGCCACTTTGGCCACGCCGGTTTCGTCGGCGATGATCTGCTGCGTGCGCAACGCCACGGTAGCCGCCTCCTCGGTGGGCAGCGCGTAAGTCTCATCCAAGGAGTTGGTGTGCAGCGATTGCGTGCCTCCCAAAACCGCCGCCAAAGCTTGCAACGCCACGCGCGCGACATTGTTGAGCGGCTGTTGCGCGGTGAGTGACACGCCCGCGGTCTGGCAATGAGTGCGTAACAGCCAGGACTTCGGCTCTTGGGCGTGAAAACGCTCGCGCATCACGCGCGCCCAAATACGTCGGGCCGCGCGCAGCTTAGCAATTTCCTCGAAGAAGTCGTTGTGGATGTCGAAGAAGAACGACAGGCGCGGCGCAAAGGCGTCCACCTCCAACCCCGCAGCTAAGCCACACTGCACGTAGCCAATGCCATCGGCCAGTGTAAACGCTAACTCCTGCACCGCGGTCGCCCCGGCTTCGCGAATATGGTAGCCGGAAATCGAGATCGGATGAAACAACGGCATCGCGCGGCTGGTGTAGGCCATCATGTCGCCAATGATGCGAAGCGACGGTCTGACGCCCGTAACCCATTCTTTCTGGGCGATAAACTCTTTCAGCATGTCGTTTTGGATCGTGCCACGCAGCTCTGCGGGCTTGGTCCCTTGGGCCTCAGCAGCAAGCACGTAGAAGGCCAACACCACCGACGCCGAAGCATTGACGGTCATCGATGTGGAGACCTGATTGAGTGCAATGCCGTCGAACAGACGCACCATGTCGGCCGCCGTGGCGATGGCAACGCCCTCGCGCCCCACCTCGCCCAAGGCTTGCGGATCATCGGGATCGCGGCCCATCAACGTGGGCATGTCAAACGCTGTCGAAAGTCCCGTTTGACCTTTGGCGAGCAGCGCCCGAAACCGCGCGTTGGTTTGCGCGGGCGTACCAAAGCCGGCAAACATGCGCATCGTCCAAGGCCGACCGCGATACATGGTTTCGTAGACACCACGGGTAAACGGAAACTCACCGGGACGCCCGAGCGATGCCTGCGCCCCGCCTTCGGGCTCGTACAATGGCAGCAACGGCAGGCCCGACTGCGTCACAAGGCCCTTTGTGGCGTGTGAGAGATGAGACGACGTCGCGTTCACACTGGGAGCGCGCGGGGACTGGCTCATGTTATCCGCCTGACAGCATGCTGCGCGCCACCACGAGTCGTTGGATCTCACTCGTGCCCTCATAAATCTCGGTAATGCGGGCGTCGCGCAGGTGGCGTTCGGCAGGATAGTCTTTGCAGTACCCATAGCCGCCGAACACTTGCAGAGCTTTGTTGGTCACACGATTAGCGGTCTCGGAAGCAAACAGCTTGGCCATCGCCGCGGCCGTTGCGTAGCGCTGGCCGCGATCTTTCAGGGCGGCGGCTCGCCAGATCAGCAAGCGTGCCGCATCCACCTCGGTGGCCATATCGGCGAACATGAACTGAATCGCCTGCAAATCGGCGATCGGGCCGCCAAAGGCCTGCCGCTCAAGCGCATAGGTACGTGCTTCTTCCATCGCCTGGCGCGCAATGCCGAGCGCCTGCGAAGCGATGCCTATGCGGCCGCCATCCAGGGTCGCCATCGCGATCTTAAAACCCTGCCCCTCCTCACCTAGAAGGCTGTCGGCCGGCAGCCGCACGTCGTCGAGCGCAATCTGGCTGGTGCTGGAGCCTTTGATGCCCAGCTTCTTTTCGTTCTTGGCCACCGAAAAACCGGGGCTTTGGGTAGGCACCAAGTAAGCGTTGATGCCCTTAACGCCCTTGGTGCGATCGCCCATGGCCAACACCAAGCAAACATCGGCCTCGCGACCGTTGGTAATGAAATTTTTGGAACCGTTGAGCACCCATTCATCGCCTTGGCGAATGGCGGTGGTCTTCTGGGCCGCGGCATCGGAGCCCGTGCCCGGCTCAGACAATGCAAAGCAGCCCAACTGCTTGCCGCTGGCCAACGCCGGCAAATAACGTTGCTTCTGCGCCTGGGTGCCAAACTTCAAAATCGGGTCACACACCAACGAGTTATTCACGCTCATGATGACGCCGCAGCTGGCGCAGCCTGCCGAGACCTCTTCCATCGCCAACGCGTACGAGACGGCATCCATCCCGGAGCCGCCCCACTCGGTAGGCATCGCAATCCCCATCAACCCAAGCTCGCCGAGGCGAGCCACCTGCGCGTGCGGAAACTCACCCTTCTCATCAATTTCGGCGGCCACGGGCAAAAGCTCCGCGCGCGCAAAGCTGCGCACCGTGTCTTGCAACAGCCGTTGTTCACTCGATAGCTCGAAATCCATGGTAGCCTCCCCAACCCAGAGTGACGCCCGAAAACATAGGCATTCCCCTGCGTTACGCCAGGCCCATCGACACACATCAAAAAACTAGGTTCGTGGCTCAGAGGGTGGCGACACAAACAACGGGAAGACGGCTCTGACTTAGGACGCGTCGTCAGATTCGGCGCGCAGCATCTGGCAGCGCGCGTAAACCTCGCGACGCGGCAACGTCAACACGGCGGCCACAGCAGTGCTGGCGTCTCGCGCGCTCAACCCCGCGGCCAAACAACGCTTGAGTGCCGCGTCCACCTGGGCATCCTCCAGCCGAACCACCTCCTGTTGGAGTGGCCCTAGCACCAGCGTGATCTCACCACGCACCTCACCCTGCGCCCACGTGGCCAATTCTGCCAGCGTCGTGGTGCGCACTTCCTCGTACAGTTTGGTGAGCTCTCGGCCCAAGCACACTCGGCGTGTCGGCATGCGGGCGGCCAACGCGCTCAGGGTATCGGCAACACGGTGCGGGCTCTCATAGAGCACGACCAACCCTGAATGAGCGACCACCTGCAGAAGTTGCTCTTCGCGCGACTTGCCTTTGGGTTCCAGAAATCCAAGGAACAACACGCTGGTAGAGCTCTCGGCAAACCCCGATACCGACAGTGCCGTGGCCAACGCCGATGGACCAGGAACGGGCGAGACACGATAACCGGCCTCGACCACCGCTGCCACCAAGACGCTGCCTGGGTCACTGACGCCGGGGGTGCCCGCATCGCTCACCAGCGCCACGTCATGCCCATCACCCAACAACGCCAGCACCCGGTCGCTGCGACCGCGCTCATTGTGCTCGTGCAGGCTCAACAACGGTCGCGTGATACCAAAATGTGCCAACAACGGTCGCGTGTGGCGAGTATCTTCGGCGCAGATGGTATGCACCTCGCCCAAGATACGCACCGCGCGCGGCGACAAGTCTTCGAGGTTGCCCAGGGGTGTCGCAACCACATGGAGCGTCCCAGCCACGTTATTCGTCCTCGAAGGCGCCACGCACCAACATCACATCGGGAGGGTCAGACAGCACGACGCCCACCGCGTCAAAACGCATCGGCGGCCAAGGGTGCGGCAAAGTGGTGATGTATTGGCGCGCCGCAGCAACAATGCATTGGCGCTTCTTGCGATCGATGGTTTCGAGGGGGTGGCCATGGTCCAAATCCCGGCGCGAGCGGACCTCAACAAAACAAAGCACCTCGCTGTCGAAGGCAATCAGATCGACCTCGCCCTGCGAGGTACGATAGTTGCGCTGCGCGATGCGATAGCCTTGTTGTTGCAGGTACTGCGCCGCCAGCGACTCCGCCATTTGTCCGGTGGCCGTGGTGGTTTCGTGCACGCGGGGCGCCCCGTCTCCCTGGCTCATGCGCTCACCTCTGCCACGACCAAGTGCTGCGCTTTGGGTGCCTGATCGGGACGCCGAACAATCTGCACGAGCTGCCCAGCCTGCGCCAACGTGGCAAGCAGCAACTCTTCGGTGGCCAGGCCCCCGGTCAACACCTCGGCGAGGTCTTCCACCAAAAACGGCGCCCGCGCTTTGGGATCGAGCGCCAAGAACAAACCCACTCGCAAAGATAGATAGACCAGATCGCGCGCTGCTTCAGGCAACGCGTCCCACTTGGCAGAGCTGCCCTGCGCCGAGCGAATGAAGGTATCTCCTTGGGCGTCGTACACCACCGCCACCAGACGGTTGCCAGACAACGCCCGCACCACCAGCGACGCCCGTTCACTCAACGTCCGGGCTGTTGCCTCTGCATCCGTGAGCAACAGACCTTGAGCAGCCTTGAACCATGCGTCGAGCGGCGCCCGAGAGTCGGCTGGCGGTGCTTTTGGCTTGGGCCTGAGCAGCTCTAGTTCCTCGCGAATCCCATCGGCTTCAGTGCGCATCGCCGTGGTATCCACCGGCAACGCCGCCATCATTTGCAGCTCTTCTTCAATCGCTGTAATGCGCGTCATCACCGTCTGGAGCGTGTCGTTGAGGGTGCGTTTCTCCGGGTTGTCGACGGCAGCCTCGCGTGCCTGCGTGAGTGCTTGCAGCCGTTCGCGCACCGCCCGCCGCATCTCCAACGCCTTGGCGAGCTCCGCGCGGCTTGAGACATCGGCGTCTTTGAGCATCGCCTCGACCGCGGCGATTTCGCCGGCGTCCCGAGACACGATGCGTTCACGGCGTTGATCCGAAAGCCGATGACGGCTGTGCAGCTGTTCACGCACCTCGCGTTGGTTCAGGTGACGGAACACCAAAAAAGCCGATAGCCCGTACGCCGGAATATCCAGCAACGCCAAGTAGCGCCAAACACTCCCCAACTCGGCCCCCACCACCACCGCCAACGAACCTGCGGCCAGTCCGGCCCACAACCGCCAATCACCCAGCAGCGGCGACACCTCAGCTTGCCGCTCTTGGCGTTCGAGTTGGTCGCGCTCCAGTTGCCAGCGTTCCAGCTCAGCGTCGCGTCGCTCGATGAGCTTGCCCAGGTTGTCGAAACGCTGAACCGCATCGGGGGTGAGCACATCCAAGTACGCGGTGCGTTGGTCAATAACGCGCGCCTCCTCCAACTCGGTGGGGTCGTACGCCAACGCCTTCAGGCGGTCTTCGGTATCGAAGCGCTGCTTCTGTAGACCATCGAGCTCGAACTCCAGGTCGGCCACGTGCTTTAGGTTGGCCAACGTCAGGTCAATCTCGGCCAACCGTGCGCGTAAAACCTCAGGATCGGCGGGCGGTTTCTTTGACAACGGCAACGCTTCGGGGACGTGCGCGCGAGAGGGCAAATCGCGCGGTCGCAACACAAAGACGCGTTCAAACGCCTCCCGCGTGGGCAACAGCACGCGGCTCGTCAGCGTGGCCTGAATTTCACGGAGATCACTTGTGAGCGGCTTGAACGCCTTCGCGGCGCGGTCGAACTCCAACAGTTGTGCCGTACCAACACCAAAATCACGCATCACACGCAGCGTGGTGCCATCGGGTCCCATGACACTAGCGCCCCCGCTGCTCTTTGCCGGCCCAGACTCCTTAGCCTCGCCGAACAGCACGGCGACAATGCCACGGATCACGGTTTCCGGAGAGAATTTAGGTACAACGATAGCGCAATAGCCAGATTGCAGTCTGACGCGCGTGGCCGTCGCAAGATCTTGAAAACCCTGCAACGCCAGGTCGAGAAGAATCACGGTGCGTAACGGAGGTCGGCCTTAGGCTCCGGCCGGTGCGGGGGCTGCTGCATCGACGGGCTCCACAGGCGCTTGAACGCCCACCACCGGCACGATGCTATCGCGTTCCTTCAGGCGGGCCTTTTTACCAGCCAGTTCGCGCAAGAAGTACAGGCGCGCACGGCGGATCTTGCCCGATGACATCACTTCGATCTTGTCGATCGCAGGAGCGTGCAACGGGAAAATACGCTCGACGCCCACGCCGTACGAAACCTTGCGAACCGTGAACGAGGTACGCGTGCCACGGCGGTGCATCGCCATCACAACGCCTTCGAACACCTGAATACGTTCTTTGTCGCCTTCGACGATCTTCACGTGGACCTTAACTTGGTCACCAATCCGAAAAGCGAGCTGTTCGCGGCGCTGCTCTTTTTCAATCTTTTCCAAGATGTTCATGACAAACTCTCCGGCCAAAACGCTGCGTAAGGCTTTGGGAGCGCTGCGTTTAGCACAAGGGCTCGGCGCAATGCAAGTGAAACTCCTGCTTCTATTTCAATCATCTTCGACCAAATCAGGGCGCTGACGACGCGTGGTAAACAGCGCCTGCGAACGCCGCCAGCGCGCCACATGGGCATGGTTTCCCGAGCGCAACACCTCCGGAACCGTCGCACCCTTGAGCGTTGCTGGCCGCGTGTACTGCGGATACTCCAACAACCCCGACGTGAACGACTCTTCGGCCAGCGACTCGGCATTGCCGAGGACGCCCGGCAACAAACGCACCACCGCATCCACCAGACACCAGGCGGCCGGATCGCCCCCGGACAACACAAAGTCCCCCGCGGACAGCTCCAAGTCGACGTAGCCACGCACCCGCTCGTCCAGCCCCTCATAGCGGCCGCAAAGCACTGTCATGCCCGGACCGCGAGCCAGCTCTTGCACCACAGCCTGCGATAACCGCCGGCCCCGTGGCGTCAGGAGAATCACGGGCCCGGGGGTACGTGAACGGGCCAACGCAATCGCTTCGCACAACGGCGGCAACGCCAGCACCATCCCCGCCCCGCCCCCGAACGGCGCATCGTCCACCTGCTGGTGTTTGCCTTTGCCAAAATCGCGCAACGGATTGACGGTGAGCCTGGCTTCACCATCGACAAAGGCCCGCCCGACCAAACCGCTTGCGTCACTCGTTAGAGCCGGCCAAACCTCGGGAATGAGCGTAATGATTTCGATAAGGTACGCAGACCGGGGAGCACCGCTCATGAGCGTCAGTCCCACAACCCTTCCGGAATACGCACCACAAGCGTGTGCTGCGCGCGGTCAAAACGCACCAGGGCATCACCCTCGGTGGGCAACAACTCTTCGCCACGAGCCGTGCGAATCGCCAACAGCGCGCGGTCACCAGCCTTTGCGATATTTACGACCTCGCCCAGCACGGCGTTCTTCTCATCGACAACGTGCGCACCGACAAGCTCGGCCAGATAGTACTCGCCAGGCGCCAAGCCCGGCAGTTCCTGCTCAGATAACCAAACTTCACTACCGGCCAAGGCCTGAGCTTCGTCACGGTCGTGAATGCCGACAAAGGCTACCAACCAAACATCTTGGGCCGGCCGCATGCTTTCGATTTCGAGTGAGAGCTCTTTGCCTTTGGGCGTACGCACATGGAGGTGGGTCACCTCTTCGGGCAACTCGTCGTCGACATTGCTGGGCAGTAGACGCACCTCGCCACGCACGCCGTGCGCGCGCGTGAGAGTGCCAAACAACAGATGGCCAGGAATGGGAGCGTTCAGTCGACGATCTCAAGCGTGATGTTGCGGCCTTCGGGCGCCGCAGCGGCCAAGAGCGTACGAATCGCATGCGCGGTACGGCCGTTCTTGCCAATCACCCGCCCACGATCTTCGACCGCCACCTTCAGGGTAATAAGTTGGTCGGTGGGCGAATCCTCGGCGACTTCGACGACCACACTTGCAGGATTTTCGACCAGGGCCTTGGCGACGTACTCGACCAGCTTTTCCATGGTATGCCACGTCCGTTCGCGCAACCGACGAGAACGCCGGTATGACGCGGGAGAGCAAACGCCTACGACAGTTGCTTGTTAGGCTTGGGCCTTGGCTTCGCCAACGCCGGCGCGCTTCAACAGCTGCTTCACGACGGGCGACGGCAGAGCGCCGGTCTTCAACCACTTTTGGGCCTTGTCGGCGTCGAGGGCGAGCTGCGTTTTGCCGAGCGGATCGTAGATACCGATTTGCTCGATGTAACGGCCATCGCGCTTCTTGGACGAGTCGGTCGCCACGATGTGATAGAACGGCCGCTTGGTGGTGCCGTGCCGCGCGAGTCTCAAAATCGTTGCCATCGGTTGAACCCTTCTTTTACCAATATCGTCTTTGGGCGGCGCATCGTTCAGGCCCCGCCCCATACACGCGTGAGCCGCGGGCTATAGCATCGTATGTGGGGTATCTGTCAAGCAATTGCGGCTAGTTCATCGGTCGGTAGATGCTGGTGTCGCTAGAGGTCCCAACAGCCCGATGGGCCAACATCGCAAGCAGCGCATTGCTGGCTGAGAACGTCGTGATCGCCACCGGCGCGCTGCCGCCGAACGGCGACAAAACCATCGCCCCAGGAACCATTCCCACAAGCGCACCCGTGGTGGAACGGGTATCCAGGCCAGTGGTGTACGCGTACGAGTAGCCGTCGCTCAAGGTAAGTGTGTAAACCCCTTCCCGCAGCCACAGCCCGCCGTTCTTGCCCCGTTCAACCGGGGCAACCTCAACGCCTTCCGCGCTCAACACGCGGACGTAGCTGTGTTGGCATTGGGCGTAGTTCGCCGCTTTCAGGAAGGTCGGTGGCTCCTCACCAGCGCGAAACTGCGTCAGATCTACATCGCGTAATCGCATCGTAAACGGCACCGTGGGTGTCGGGGCGCCGCGCAAGCCCAACAACTCACCCGGCCCCAACCGAAGTGGCTCCAATGACACGCCATCGCTGAGAACCATATCCACCAAAAACGCATCGCCCGCGCGAATGCTGTACGGAATGTTGGCATGGCTGGCTAAGCAGCCGCTAGCGTCAGCGACATCCTGCTCAGCTGGGACAGCACTGTTCGTGCGCAGCGGCTCGCAGACGTGCAACAACGTGCGACCATCGCTGCCGAGGCTCAAGCCCACAATACGTCGCTCCAAACCGCACCCAGCGGTGTCTAAACAGTTGGCCGAAATCTTGAGGATGTCGCCGCCATAGGTCACGTGACCTGCAAGCGCTGCGGCATCACACGTGAACGGATCGGCGAAACTAGTGGGGTCGTCGAGCTCGCGCGGACGGATACCAAGTTCGGCCAGATCCAGCTCGCTATCCCCAAACAAGCCATCGACAATATGGCCGGTGGTGACGTTGCTCAGGTTCGGCAGAGTCCCTTCCCAGCGTAGCGTCACCGTGGCGGCGCTCAAATTGCCCGAGGCCACGGCCAGCGCACCGATTTTCACCGTGTGCGACACGGTGGTGGACACCGTGAGCGTGGCCGTTCCTTCGCTAATACACTGAAAACGCTCACGTTCAGGGAACTCCGGGCACGTGTCGGCAAACAATGCGCGCAGCGTCGGATCAGCTCCCGAGTACGCGGTTATCGCGGCCTCGATGTCGGCGGGCTTGACGCCAATGACGGTGTCGGTAGCATCGCTGTCGTAGGGGATGGTGCCGGTAACCCCTGGAGCCACACACCACCCATAAGAGACAAGCTCAGGCGCCAAGTCGGCCTCGGCGCTGCTCTTGAGGCCAAGGTAGAGCAGTTGCCCTTCCATCGTGGCGACCAAAGCATAGTCGCTGTAGGTTTTCGCATAGTCGCCGTCAGCCATGCATTGCACCGCAAGCGGTTGGCTCGTGCTGCTGGCATCTTCGGAATCCTGTTGGCCCAACAACGGTCGGTCGAAGGCTTGCACTGGCAAAATCTTGCCGGCGATATAGCCCAGGTACAACGCACCGTAGGGCTCGACACCCGGCGCCTGGGCCAGCCCGTCGGCGGTGCTGCACACCGCTTGGTCGGCTGGGTGACTGCCCACGCACGTGACCGCGCCATCACAACTCGCCAGACATCGAGGCAGCGGGGCCCAGACAGGATTGGCATCAAATGGCACAAACGCTCCGTTGGCATCGGCAAAGATCGTGACGTCGCGCAGCTCCGGTCGCGAAACGATCAACGTCGCGCCATCCGGGGTGACCGCCAACGTATTGGGGCAATCCCCTACCGGCCGTCGCACGGTGAAACCGGTTTCCAGATCAATCCGCACGACCTCGTTGCTCGCCGCATCTACGACGTAGGCAAAACGCCCGGCGTTATCGACCGCAAGTGCTTCGGGTTGCCCGCCCAGCTCATAACGCCGCAACGGCAACAACACGGCGGCCGTCGGCTCGCTCGGTAAGCCGCCCACTTTGAGCTCCAACGCCAACACCGCCCCGTCCCCGGCCAGCGACACAAGGAAGCGGTCGACCGGCTCAGGACAAGGTTCGGTTGCGCATGCGAATGCCACCGGTGCCGCCACCAGAGCGGCGGGAGCTACGCCCGCTGGGCCCAAAGACAACGTACGAGTGGCACCTTGCGCGTCACGCTCCAACCGGAGTCGCTCACTAAGCTCGGCCCCCGGTGCGCCCGCGTTCACATTCAGGATGCGCAACGATTCCGTGAGCAGATCGAGAATCACCACGTAGCCGCCGCGATAACTCGCCGCCAAATCGCTTGGGCCGGCGCCTGCCGGGATGCGCAGCGGAAAGTGGTTCACCGGGCCGTAGACATAGTCGACGTCATCCAGATCCTTGCTGGGCATCGTCAAAACCCGCAGCGTGTCTTCCCCGGCGTTGGCCACCACGAGTAACCGCGTGGGCACACCACTGTTCCACTGCGTAGCCACAGCCAAACCCGTGGGCGTCGCCAGGCTTGCAAACGTGTACTGCGTTTCATCAGAGCAAGCGAAACCCGCTCCCCCGAGGCTCACGACCAGTGGCCACAACAGCAGCCGATTCCACGAACTGTGCATCTTGGTCATCCTTCTCGGGCCTCAACGCGCCGGTTGGGCGCTGGGCGTCTCATCAGAGTGCAACTCGGCAACAAGACGAGGGGTCGTGAAATCGTCACCGGAGATATCAAAGAAACACAGTCCATGCGTGTAGAAGGTGCCGACCAACAGGTAGTCCTTGCCGCCGTGCACCGCGTGCGCCACGGCAAAAGGCCCTTCCCCGGGCACCTCCATCCGGCCCGCCAACTGCAGGCGACCGGCCGACAAGGCAATCACGTAGACAACGTTGTCAGCGAAGCCCGACACCAACACCAGCTCGCTGCCATCCAGCCGCTGTACGTATTGCAGATGAGCAGGCTTGCCAGGCAGAACAACGGCATCACGGAAGCTGTAACGCGGTTCGAGCGCGTACGTGGGAGCCACACCGAGGCCATTGCCCTCGATACGGGTCGCAAGCGTCGTGTCCAAGAGCAACAACGTGTCAGCCAACGCCCCGGTGGTGCCGTGGCGGGTGGTGGCCAATGCCAAATCCGGATTGGTAGGAACGAAAGCGAACTCGGCTAACTCGTAGCCGTCCACCGATTCGCCAATGTCGTGGGTCGACCAGCGCACGTCCTCGCCAGATTGCAATGTACGCGTCAGATCAACCGAGTAGACCCACGCCCGCGGCCCGCTGGCCGATGCCAGCGCCTGCGCCCCCCCAGCCAAGAAAGCCCCCTCGGCGCCAACACGGGCCGACAAGCTGCCAATGCCAATGGTGCGGCCAAAACCTAACGCACGCCTGGGCGTAAGGCCGGCCATCGCTGCGGTGCCACCGTCAACACCAAACAGGAGCAGACGATTCGATTGGTCGGTGTCTGATCCAGCCGTTAGGTGCGACACGGCCAGAATCGCTTGGCCCGGCAACATAGGGTCGGGAACAAAGGCCACCGCGAACGGGTCGGTAAGCTCTTCAGGCGCCAGATCCTCGGCAAATACGCGTTTTCCGGCTGACTCCCAGGGACACCCAGCCGGCCGCTCGCGGTCAGACAGGCTGTTGATCGTACATTCGGTACGAAACAGATGGGCCCGATCACAGTCGGTGTACTTCTCCGCGGTGCTGAGGTCCGCCTCGCTGTCGGCATCGCCGCAATCGAACGTCGTGCCATCGGTGCCGACACCGATAAGCGACAAGCTCGCCACACCTCGATGGGTCACCGCCAGGCTCCGACCATCGGCGCTCAAGGCCATCCCACCCGCCAAAGGCATCACCCGCAGTTGCTTGTCCAACAGTGCATCGGCGGCGCGCTGGGCAGACGTCGGGCTTGGGCCGAGCCGAGCCGAGGCGTCGAGTGCCCTGCCGATATCCACCACAGAGATCCAGCCCGCACTGTAGCGCAAGTCGAAGTTAGAGTTGGCGACATAGGCAAAACGTTGGTCGGGCGAAACCGCAATCGCCGCGGGAAAATAGATCGGAAGAGCGTCGTGTAGGGAAAGAGTGTTGTGCGTTGTGTAGAT
>ERZ795055.3062-NODE-3062-length-12377-cov-3.912433_pt1 | contig 12377 bp, 9 predicted proteins | sample MGYA00375139_ERZ795055 | MGnify/ENA primary metagenome ERZ795055 (study PRJEB30184, sample SAMN05720283) | anaerobic digester metagenome | isolation source: active sludge of municipal wastewater-treating anaerobic digesters | place: USA | collected 2015-01-23 ...
CTTCTTATCCACGTAGCATTCCAGTATCTGGTCGAGGATATCGTAAGGTGGAAGGCTGTCCTGATCCGTCTGGTTTTCCCTGAGCTCGGCGGAGGGTGGCTTTTCGATTGTGGCCTGGGGGATGATCTCTCTGTCCCGGTTCAGGTGTTTCGCGAGCTTGAACACCAGCGTTTTGGGGAGATCTGATATGACCGCGAGGCCGCCGGACATGTCTCCGTACAGCGTGCAGTATCCCGTGGCAAGCTCTGACTTGTTGCCGGTGGTGAGAAGCAGGCAGCCGAACTTGTTGCTCACAGACATGAGGAGGTTGCCGCGGATCCTCGCCTGGATGTTTTCCTCTGTCACGTCTTCGGGCAAACCGTTGAATATCCCGGAGAGCGTCTTTTTATACTGATCGAAGAGGTCGACGATGGGGATGGTGCTTATCCGTATTCCGAGATTCTCCGCCAGCTGGATTGAATCATCGACGCTTCCCCTGGAGGAATAGACGGACGGCATGGTGATGCCGGTTACATGGCCGGGGCCCAGGGCTTCGACCGCGAGGGCTGCGGTGAGCGCGGAATCGATGCCGCCGCTGAGGCCCACGACGACGTCACGGAAACCGCACTTCCGCATATAGTCGCGTATGCCCAGCACCAGCGCCCTGCGGATATCCTCGAGCGTATCTTCTTTCGGGATTACGGCGGGACCATCGGACTGGGTGTCGACTACCAGCAGGTCCTCCTCGAAGGCCTTTGCCATGGCGATGATATCACCCTTTCCGTTCACGTAAAAACTGTTTCCGTCGAAAATCAGGCTGTCGTTGCCGCCGACCTGGTTGACGTAAAGAACGGGCACGGCGTACTTTTTCGCAATTGAGGTGATCATGTCCCACTTAACGGTGTTTTTACCCATGCAGTAGGGGGAGGCGGATATGTTGATGACAAGATCCAGGCCGTCTTTCAGGAGACTTTTCAGGGGATCGGTGAGATATCTCCGGTTCTCCATGAAGAACTTGTTGTTGTAATCAGCTTCGTTCCAGATGTCCTCGCAGACAGTAATACCGATTTTCTGACCCTTGAAGATGATCCGTTCCTGTCCCGGGGCCGGAGAAAAATACCGTAGCTCGTCGAATACATCGTATGTGGGCAGCAGTGTCTTCCGGTGCGAAGACGCGATTGTCCCACCCTTCATGAAGGCCGCTGTATTGTAGAGCATGGGCTTTCTGGCTGTGTCGTAATCGACATACCCGGCGATGACCGCGATGTCGGTTGAGTGACGGGCGATGGTTTCGATGGAACGGAGGTTATCGTCTATCAGCTTGCGGTTTTCCAGCAGATCCATGGGAGGATACCCGATGGTGGACATCTCGGGGAACACGACGAGCTCGGCGCCAGAGCGCCTGGCGCTCTCGATGCAGTCGATGATACGCTGCCGGTTGCCTTCTATATCGGCGATGACAGGGTTTATTTGAGCCAGTGCGATTTTCATGATCGGCTTCCAGATTGGCTCAAGTATAAAACCGGTATGGCAAATGCAAATGATTAATTTTCACGCGCGGGAACGGGCGTGTAAAATTATTGGAGAAAATGCGAGATCGATTCGGCAACGCTTTTTCGGAGGAGTTCCCTGAAGATCAGGTCTTTTTCCTGCGAGTACGCGGTGAACAACGGCAGTACTCCCCTGCGAAGCCGTATGTGGTTGACGGAGTAGAGGGCTGCCGTCCTGACGTATAGATTGCCGTCCTTCACGATAACGTCGATAAGGCTGTCAACCACGTTGTTTTCCCTGAAATACTTGAGGGAATTGCACGCTTCCGCTTTGACGCGAAAATCAGGGTCCTTCAGCCCTTCGATGAGAAATGGCAGGGAACGGACGTTTTTGATCTCTCCGATTGAATAGGCGGCGCGGATTCTCAAATCGGGATTTGGATCCTCGCGCAGCAGTTTCGAAAGGCCGCGAAACCCGCCTCCATCGCGAAAATCGACCAGTGTCTGCATGATCAGACGCTTGATATCTTCCTCGGTTTCCGAAAATAGCTGGTTCGAGAGGCTGTTCGTCGTCGAGGTGAAGCGCCTTCTGTTGATTGCCTGTATCGACGCGTGGCGTACGTCGCGGTGAGGGTCGTCGATACAGCGGGATAGCACGGCGAGCGGATTATACTGCCGGTAGTTTCCAAGGATGTCGATTGCCTTGACGCGGACCTCGGTGTTTTTATCCGAAAGGGCCATGCGGCTGATATGGTTCACTGATTTCGCGAGTTCGTTTTTTTCGAGGCAGAGCATCGCGTAGTATCTGATTGATTTATTATCGTCCTTGAGCTGGTCGACGAGGAAATTGTAGAGCCGGCTGTCGTACAGGTGGTATATCGCTTCAAACGAGTAGACGCGAAATACGGGATTATCGCTGGCGGACAGGTTGAGTATGTACGCGTACACCCGGTCGTCTCTGTACTTTTTCAGGGCCAGTATCGCGGCTTCGCGAACGGTCTGGAATGGGTTTTTTATCTGCTCCATCAGAGAAGGGACCACTTCTTTGTTTTCTACTCGCGATAGCACGGAGATGACTTCCTTCCTGACAATTGAGGAAGGAGTGGTATTAAGGATTCGTATCCAGACAGGCAGGATCGATGCCGGCGGATAACCCTCGAGCGCGGCGAGGGCATCCCGATGGGAACCGTTGTTTCCCCTGGCGGTAAGCGCTTCTTCTATCCGGGCGATGATGGAGACGGGCCTGTTTTTTCGGATGTACTCCAGGCCCGCGGATGATTTCGCGGGATCGGAGCTGAAAAGATCATCCAGCACCTGTTCATCGGTCCTGGCCTGGCCGTACACGAAAGACGATACGTGGAAGGCGGTAGGGATGAGAAGTGCAAGAAGGAGAAAGATTCTATACATGACGGGCCTTTCAGAATGCACGGTTCAAGTCGGAAAAAACAAAACCCGGGTTTACCGGGTTCTGGTCGCTGTTATTTTGCCTGGGGCTATTTCAGAACGCCGAACGCGTAGTTGTTCACCACCGCTTCGATGATGTCCTTGTCGAGCATGTTCCGTTCTTTTCTCATGAATTCATACACGAGGAAGAGGACTCCCCCGATAAGCATGAGGGCGGTCACCTCGGAATTGAGGTTTTTCTTGTAGAAACCCCTCTTTTTAATTTCTTCGACGTCACGACCGATCAGCTTCGTTATATATTCGAGGAACTTGTTGATCCTCGATATGACTTCCTCGTCAATACCCACGATATCCTTGTAGATAAGCTTGATAACGATCGGCTCCTCTATCACGGTCTGGATCGTAGCGGTAATCCGGTCGGTGATGAATTTCGAAATGGCCTTGGGATTGGGGTTTGATTTGTAAAAATCACGAAGGTCGTCTAGATCGAGTATGTCGTCTATCCGCTCTTCCACTTTTTCCAGTACTGCATACAGTATTTCCCTCTTGTTTCCGAAATACTGGTACACGGTGCCGCGGGCTATGTTCAGTTTCTCGCATACCTGTCCGATATGGGTGCTCTGGAATCCGTTCTGAATGAACATATCCTTGGCGGTTTCGATTATCTGCTGCTTGCGTTTCTGTCCCTTGGCCGGCATATTATACCTCGCGTTGTATACGTCGCTCTCAATCGTTTTGCGTATCAGAATGTTTGAGCTTTTTGATTTCCTCGCTGATCGGGAGAAGGTAATCCTTGAGCTCTTTTATTATCTTGTCGGATTTTTCCTGCAAGTCCTTGCTCATGACGTTCTACGATCCGTTTGAATGGGATACCCCGATTTGCGGGGGATATACCTCGTAACAGCATATAGTGTTGTGAAAACTCCCTGTTTTCACCACGCGACTATCAACCATCGATTATCGGACACGTATATAATCGATTTTCGTAATGAGACTTAATATTGTTTAGTAAATTAAGACCGTTATTGTAATAGCGGAAAAGTGTTTTTTAGGTCAACAAAATTTTTATTTATGACACTTTATTTCCGGAATATTTTCATAAATATTCCGGAAATTGATTATAAATTAGTATCAATAAATACCGCCGGATTTAATATGTCAATATTATTATAGTAAAATATAATTTTTTAAGCAAATTTGTTCACAATCCGGCCAACAGTATCGCCATCCGACTCGGATCTCACGGCACCGCCACGAATCATCATGAAGAGAAAATCCTTCATTTCTTCCAGGTCCATGGTGATACTTTCTATCTTGACCTCGTTCCGCTGCGGCAGGACCGGGAATTCGTCGCCGTGTGCCTGCTGGGAATGGGAACCCGGCATCGGGTTTGGGAATCTTTTGATGGGTATTGGTGTCAATCCATTGACTTCCATATGATTTCCTCCTTCCGTGGAGTAGTATCACTGTTATTTTCGACATATGTAATGAAAAAAATAACCATAAAACAGCTGTTTTTTACACTGTCCGGGAGGCGCGAAAAATCCAGACCTGATATAAAAATTAATATTATGTCCTATTATTGGATGTGAGAATTATTGTTGCATATTTGATATTTCATTCTGAAAGTTATTCCGGGCCTGGAATACTATTCCGTAAATGAGACGCCATCTCAACCATTTCAAGTTGCGGATGCGGGCCTATGAGTAAAACACCCGCTCTACGGGTGTGATAGAATCTGATTATTAACGTGATGGATAACATGATGGATTCACTGTTCTACTATGATTATTCGAACATTCCCGAAACGTCCCTTGTCGGCGGTAAAGCTCGAAACCTCGCCGTGCTGTCGCACAACGGTATACATGTTCCCGCGTGGATCGGTATCACCACCGATTTTTTCGAGGAATTCATGGGGGAAGCGCTTTCCGGGATTGACCGGGATCTCCGGACAAAAGGAGCCGGGAAGGGAAATATCGGGCGTATATCAAAACGCATCGAAAAAGCGATCACCGGGCGTAAGTTTCCGGCGGAACTGATGGAGAAGACGGAGGCTGTCATGCGCGCCCGATTCGGAACGCTCGAGGGCCGTTTTTTCTCGATACGTTCCTCGGCCGTGGACGAGGACTCAATCAGGCATTCCTTCGCGGGCCAGCTGGACAGCTTTCTCTACGTGAAGTACGGGAGCGGCTTTTTCCCATTGCTCAGGAAATGCTTCGCCTCGGCCTACGGCGAGAGGGTGATGCAGTATCGAATGACGAACAGGATACCGCTGCGGGGTGTTCGGCCCGCGGTGATCGTGCAGGAGATGGTGTTCGGTGACGTGTCCGGTGTCGCGTTCACGGGAAATCCGCTGAACAACAACCCGGACCAGGTCCTGGTGAACGCTGCCCACGGGATTGGAGAGGGGATCGTGTCGGGTGAGTGCGATACCGACATGTGGGTCGTCGACGCGAAAGGGAAGATCATACGCTCGCAGATGGCACACAAGAAGGAGATGATCACCTTCGACAGGAAGAAGGGCACCGGTACGGCGAAGGAGCAGGTCGCGGAGGAACTCCGCGACGCGCCCTCCATCGACGAGGCGATGGTTCTGAACATAGCGGAGACATCGAGGAAGATAGAATCGATCTTCGGGAGGGTGCACCAGGACATCGAGTGGTGCGTGAAGGACGGGAAGCTTTACATCCTCCAGTCGCGCCCGATCACGACCTTCAGCCATATCAAGCGGAACCTGCCACGCACGATATTCGACAACTCCAACATCATCGAAAGCTTTTCCGGCGTCACGAGCCCGCTGACGTTTTCGTTCGCGAGCACCATGTATGACGCGGTCTACCGGCAGTTCTACGAGCTGATGGGCACTCCCGCGGAGAGGATCGAGGAGCTTGCGGAAACGTTCAGGAACATGCTGGCGTACATCAACGGGAGGGTGTACTACAACCTGAACAGCTGGTTTATCACCCTCCAGCTGATACCGGGCTACAACCTGAACAAGGAATTCATGGAAAACATGATGGGGGTGAAGAACCCGGTCGACATCCAGAAGGAAGAGACGGTGTCGGCATTCAGGAAGATATTCGTGGAACTGCCCGCTGCGCTCAGGGGACTGACAAGGGTGATTTACCACCTGGCGACGCTCGACGGAAAGATCAGGAGGTTCATCGCGAATTTCAACGAGGTGACCGGGCCCTACATGGACGAGAAGTTCGCCTCGTACACGAACTATGAGATCATCAAGCTGTACAACTATTTCATCAGGAAGATACTCCGCGACTGGAAGGCGCCCATCGTCAACGACCTGTACACGATGATTTTCTTTGGCGTGCTCACGAAGCAGATCAAGAAGCTCGGCGTCGAGGGGCACGAGAACCTCCAGAATGACCTCCTGAGCGGCGAGGGCGACATGGAGAGCACCAAGCCGACGAAGGAGATCATCCGGATCGCGAACTGGCTGCGGACTGACGAAGGGCTCTTCCGGCTCTTCGGCGAAAAATCCGAGAAGGAGCTCATCCGTATCATCCTCGATTCGGAGGATGACAGGTACCGCGAGGCCTCCGGCCGGATACGCGCGTACATTTCGAACTACGGCTTCCGCTGCATGAACGAGCTCAAGCTCGAGGAGACGTCGCTCAAGGAGGACCCGGCGTTCCTGTTCACGACCCTGAAGAACTATCTCAAGCGCGATCCTATCGACCTGGAGGGACAGGAACGGCGCGAGAAGGATATCCGGAGGAAGGCGGAGGCGCTGGTGTTCTCGAAGGTGGGCCTGCTGAAAAGGCCCCTGTTCCGGTGGGTGCTCAACAACGCGCGGAAGGCGATCAAGAACCGCGAGGAACTGCGCTTCATGCGGACGAAAATTTTCGGCATAGAGCGGGGGATGTTCAATCGGATAGGCCGCGCGCTTGCCGAGGACAAAATCATCGCGGCGCCGAAGGACGTCTACTGGCTGCACATCAACGAGGTCTTCGAACTTGTCGAGGGGCGGTCGCTGAACATGGGGATAGTGCGCGATATCATCAACCTCCGGAAAAAAATGAACGCGCGCTACGTGAGGATGGAGACGCCGGAGAGGATGTATTTCTACGGCGATATCTACGACCGGAACTTCCTGGAGATCCTGCCCGACGAGGAGATGGCCGCAGACGACGACACAGGATCGCCGAACATCTTCAAGGGAGTGCCGTGCAGTCCGGGCGAGAAGGAGGGCGTGGTGAAGATAGTCCTCTCGCCGCAGGACGCGAAGCTCAACGGCGAGATACTGGTGACCAAGCGGACCGACCCGGGGTGGGTACCGCTCTTCCCGTCGGTGAGCGGCATCATCATAGAGCGCGGAAGCGTGCTGTCGCACTCGGCGGTCGTTGCGCGGGAGATGGGAATTCCCACCGTGGTCGGCTTGCGCGGCATCACGGAAAAGCTCTCCACCGGCGACCGGGTCCGGATGAACGGTTCCACAGGCGTCATCGAGAAGATCGTGTAGGGGACGATGATGGCGGAAGTGAGGGACCAGGGAAACGAACTGCTGGAGGAGTGGGACTGGGAGACGGCTTGCCCTACCGGCCGACCCGTGGCGCGGGGCGAGGCGCACCGCCGCGGCATCGCCCATGAGGGTGTGCACCTCTGGGTGGTGAGGACGGGCGGCGATGTTCCCGAAGTGCTCTTCCAGCGCAGGGCGCATATCAAGGAGATGTATCCCGACTGCCTGGACATCACCGTGGGCGGGCACGTGCCGTTCGGCGTCCGCGAGAACAAGATCCAGAAGGAGGCGATGGAGGAGATAGGCGTAGCCCCCGCCGACTCCGAGCTCATCGACCTGGGGTACTTCCGCTACGAGGAGATCGACGGGGCGCTCTTCCACCGAGAGTTCCAGCGGGTATACCTCTACGCCGACGAGCGCCCCTTAGACGGCTACCGGTTCATCGACGGGGAGGTGGATGGCATCTACGCGGTGAAGCTTTCAGACCTGGAGCGTATGATGCGGGAGGAGCACCGGTTCATGGTTGACGGATTCGACGGACGGTCGATGGTGTCCCTCCGGGCGGGAAGGAAGGACTTCCATCCGCTCCTTTTCGCGCAGCCCATGGAGGAATACATGCATGTGGTGCTCCTCGCGGTGAAGCAGCTGCACCAGAAGGGCTCGGTCAGCGCGAGGATGCCGTCGCCGGTGCGGTGACAGCATCGGTGATTGTGCGAAATGATTCAATGGGTCAACGTGTGAACGCGGTCATCGTAAACGGAAGCGCGCGGGGAACGAAAGGCATCACCCATCGCCTGTTGAACTCTTTTGCGCTGGGCCTGGCGGATTCGAAATGCACGGTGCATACCCATAACCTGAACGAGCGCAGCATCGAGCATTGCAAATCCTGTTTTCACTGCATGCATAGTAAACCGGGCGTCTGCAGCATCAAAGACGACATGGCGGATATTTACGATGATCTGAAAAAATCGGAATTGCTGGTCATCGGAACTCCGCTTTACACGGACACAATGTCGTCGAGGATGAAAGTTTTTTTCGACAGGTGCATCCCGTCAATGCAGCCGTACATCCAGGAGGATGTTCATGGAAGGTTTCGGCATTCATTCACGTGGAGAATGCCGAAGCACTTTATCCTGGTATCGACATCGGGCTTCCCGGAAAAGGAGAATTTCCTGGCGCTTGAGTCGACCGTGAGGGTGCAGGCATATAATTTCGGTTCGGAGCTTGTCGGGTCCTTATGTGTCCCTGGCTCGCTGGGTCTGCAGATGGAAATTTCTTTACTGGAGCCTCACCTGGAGTTGATGCGCCAGGCCGGGGAAGAATTCGGGAGCCGGAAGACTGTTCCAGAGGATCTCGTAGAACGGATTAATGTACCAATTCTTTCAAAAAGGGAATTTATCAATCAATATTCAAAGTATGAAGCGTGGTGCAGGAAAAGGTTGGAAAAGCATTCATCGAGCGATGCATGATACCAGTTTCATGAAAGCGATAAGCGGCATCCCGGCAGCAGCCGGAATGCTGCGAAACTTTTTTACAAATAGTTCTTCATTATATTTTTGCAATACTCCCATACCAGTTTTTCGTTTTCAGGGGTATAATATCTATCGTCTGGCTTTTCGATTTTTCCCTTGTTGTCATAAAACTCCCCTGTAATATTTTCAACTTCCGGGGATGTGGCCAGATAAATGCTTGTCTTCGCGCCTTCCGCTGGCTTATCCATAAATAGCAATGCGACTTTAAATATCAAATTGATAATAAATCCTTTATCGCTATCCTGACCGAAATTTGTAGCGACTGCACCCGGATGAGAGACGTTAACGGTTATGGTGTTAATGTCTTTTTCTTTAAGTATCTTTGCCATATGTCTGGTTATCCAGATCAGATATAATTTAGATAACCCATACGCTCTGGCAGGTGTATAACTTTTTTCTAACTGAAAATCGTTGAAATCCGGCTTCCCTCCGCGTCTGTGCATCGCAGAAGAAGTATTAATAATCCGGGCGGCAGGACTCTTGGCTAATACATCCAATGAGGATTGCATCAACAGAAACGGAGCAAACAGGTTGAGTGTTATTGTTTTTTCAAGGCCTTCTTTTGTTGTTTCTCTTTTCTTATTTAAGAATGCCCCGGCATTGTTTATCAGAACATCCAATCTGTCGTACCGACTCTTGAACTCATCAGCCATGCGTTTGGTGTCTGATAGGGAGAATAAATCAGCTAATATTGTATCAACTCTGCCGTTGCCAGTTATGGTTTTGATTTCTTCGGATACCGCCTGCAATTTAGCTTCATTGCGTCCGTGTAGTATGACAGTATGCCCCTGTTTTGCCAATGCGAGTGCCGTTTCTTTTCCAATGCCCTGAGTGGCGCCTGTAATTAATATAATTTTGCTTTCCATTTGAGCTCTCCATTTATTGAATTACGTGCTTAGCTGTCTAAATGATTGGTGTTTGACAAAATAAACAATTCCATCACAATGTGCTTTATATTACAATATGTAATTTATAAATGTTTTTAGTTACATGGCGGGACTGTATAAGCTGATGTATTGCCTGGATAATTCGCTCGATATCAAAATGGATCGGTCCGGAAAAATTAAACGATAAATGAATAAAATACTTTCATCTATATCGAACATCATCCACTCCTCGATATGCCTGATCCGGGACAACAAGGCGTACTTCCTTCCCGGGATGATCGTCTTCGGCGCGCTTTTCCTCGCCGGAAACGTGATGAACTTTTCGCTTTCATACATGGGGAACACGAACGATGCGGTTGCCGCGCAGATCATAAAAGTGTTCTGGTGGAAGATCCTTTACCACGTGGTGAAGATACTCGCGGCGTACCTGGTGACAAGTGCGGTCCTGGGCGCGGTGTTCGTTGCGGCTTTCCGGCGACTGAAGGACCGGTTCGGAATTTTTTCCGGCAGGTTTTCAGTATCGATGGCATCGGCACTGGCGCTTGTTCTCTACGTCTTCCTCAAGTTTGCCTACGGGCTTATCGTCAATCCGCAGATCTACATAGAAAACTTCTCCGTGCACGCGGGCGCCTTCCAGCGTTTCCAGGATTTTCTCGTGGATCATGTGCATCCGTATCTGCCCGGGACGATGGCGTGGATGATGCTTATCGCCGCCCTGGCGGCGGAGTTCACGCTGGGCGGATATGTCCCTCGTATCAGGGCGCTGGTATCGCACTTCCGGTGGACGCGGAAAACGGCAGTCGCGCTTGCGGTGCTCGCGGTGTTCGCGCTGGCGGGGATTCTCTACGAAACGAAGCTGGTCTTCTACCGGCAGCGGCCGGTATCGCCCAATATACTCGTACTGTCCTCCGACGCGGTGAGGCCCGATCATTTCAGCGTGAACGGATACGCGCGGGCGACAACGCCGAACCTCGACAGGCTCGCGAGGGAATCCCTGCAGTACCGTGACGTTATGTCGGCGCTGCCGCGCACCTTCCCGGCCTGGGTGAGCCTCCTCACGTCGCAGTACCCGCTGACGCACGAGATACGCCACATGTTCCCGCGCTCGCGGGAGCGCAACGTGCCGTTCGATTCGGCGGCCAGTGTGCTGGCAGGAAAGGGCTACCGTACTGCGGTGATATCGGACTACGCCGGGGACATCTTCCCGCGCATCGACCTGGGTTTCCGGAAAGTGAAGGCGCTCACGTTCAGCTTCAATACGCTCCTCGCCCAGATGCTTCTAGAAAAGCAGACCTTCCTCTTTCCGTTCTTTACGAATCGGCTGGGGGATTTCATCTTCCCGGAGATGCGCGGCATCGCAAAATACTCGCACCACGAATCCGTGACGGACGAGACCATCGCCGAGATCGATGCCTGCCGCGGGGAGCCGTTCTTCATCACGGTGTTCTACTCTGCGACGCATTTCCCCTACTCGGTGCCGTGGCCGTATTATCAGAAATATTCCGATCCGGGATACCGCGGGCCGTACCGCTATTTCAAACAGGTGGTGATCCGGATGGACGCAGGAGGCAGCGCGGCGCCCGCCGAGGACTCCGAGGCCGACCGGCAACAGGTGATAGCGCTCTACGACGGCGCGCTCAATCTCCTGGACAGTGAGATAGGCAGGGTGATGGACCACCTGCGCGACAGCGGTCTTCTTGAGAACACGATCGTGGTGTTCACCTCGGATCACGGCGAGAATTTGTACGATAAAGATCTCGGCATGGGGCACGGCGAACACCTGCGCGGTTACCCTGCGCTTGAGATACCGTTCATCATCCGCGCGCCGAAACTCGTGGACCGCGCGGGGAGCACGGTCCGGCGCTTCGCGAGCTCCATCGACATCATGCCTACGGTTTTCGACGCAGCGGGTCTGGAGCGGCCTCAGTTTTTCCAGGGAAAATCGCTCTTGGCCGGGAGCGCCGGTCGTGATCTTGAGGAAGTGGACGCCTACTGCGAGACAGGCCTCTGGTTCGACTACAACAGGCTCTCGCCGCTCTTCTTTCATCATAACCGGATAGCGTATCCGGACGTCACCGGGCTCATGGAACTCGACATGTCGTACAAGAACGAGCTGGTGATAGCGCAGAAGTTCCAGAACATCACCAACGCCGCGAAATATCGTTCCATCGTCTCGGGGAAGTGGAAGCTGATCTACATGCCGCTTCCGGGGGGGAGCCGGTTCGAGCTCTACGACCAGGTCGCGGACCCGTTCAACGAGCGCGACCTCTTGAAGGCGCATCCCGGCGTTACGGCGCGCATGAAGAAAATGCTTTTCGATTTTGTCGATGAGAAGAGCTCGGGCAATTTCATCGTGAACAGGGATTTTTTCTACCCGGTCTTCTCGGATCCGGTGTTCTAATTGCGTGGATTTTCTACGCAATTAGATGTTCCGGAGCGGAGCAGCTGCTTTTTTAGCGGTTTGATACGTGGATACCATCAACGAAATAGTTGATACAATATCATGCGATATCTCAAAATCATACTATTGAGCACAGCCGGCGTGATCGCCGCATTCGCCGTGGGATTCTACGCCTTCTGGGCGCTGCTCTTCTTCCCCGATGACTAT
>ERZ795055.3066-NODE-3066-length-12372-cov-5.416985_pt1 | contig 12372 bp, 11 predicted proteins | sample MGYA00375139_ERZ795055 | MGnify/ENA primary metagenome ERZ795055 (study PRJEB30184, sample SAMN05720283) | anaerobic digester metagenome | isolation source: active sludge of municipal wastewater-treating anaerobic digesters | place: USA | collected 2015-01-23 ...
GCCGCCCGGCGCGAGGGCCCGCCCGAGCTGCGCGTAAACGCGCCCCGCCTCCGCGACGTGCCCGATCGCGAGGCGGCACCAGGCGGTGCGGAAGGAGCCTGCGGCGAACGGGAGCGCCGTCAGGTCCGCGGCGGCGACGGCCGCGCCGCGCGCCCCCGCGAGGAGCATCGGGAGGACGAGGTCGATCCCGAACGCGCCGCGCCGGAACGTGCCGTCCGCGTTCCGGAGCCTGCGGCCGGTGCCGCACGCGGCGTCGAGGAGCGGACCGGCCGGCGCCGGGTCGAGGCGGCGGACCGCGAGCTCGTCGAGCTCCGCGAGAGCCCCCGCCTCCTCGTACGTCGGCGCCCAGCGGAGGTACGCCTCCGCGGGAGCAAGGACCTTGATCGGCACGGGCGCGAGTATAGGAGCGGGCTTCCGCTCGCGCGGACGCGGTCGAGGACGAGGACGAGGCCGTGACGCTCCCGCTCGTCCTCCTCGTCAACCCCCGCGTCGTGCGGCGCCGCAACGCGCGCCTCCCGCTCTCGCTCCTGACGCTCGCCGCCGGGCTCGAGGGGAAGGCGCGCGTGAGGATCGTCGACGGGAACTTCGACGACGACGCGACCGCGACCGTCCTCTCCGCCGTCGCCGCCGAGCGCCCGGCGCTCCTCGGCGTCACCGTGATGCCGGGCCCGCAGGTCGCCCCGGCGATCGCGCTCTCGAAGGCGGTCCGCGAGCGAAACCCGAGTCTTCCGATCGTCTGGGGCGGCTACTTCCCGACGCTCTACCCCGACGCCGCGCTGGCCGCGCCCTACGTCGACGTCGTCGTCCGCGGGCCGGGCGAGGCGGCTCTCGCCGACCTCGTCCGCGCGTTCGGCTCCGCCGACGGCGCCTCAGCGCCCGCCGGGATCGCGGGGATCAGCCGGAAGGAGGGCGGCCGGGTCGTCCACGAGGCGGAGCGCCCGCTCCGGCCCTCCGACGTCCTGCCGCCTCTCCCGTACGAGCTCCTCGGGGACGTGCCGCGCTTCCTCCAGCCGACGTATCTCGGACGGAGGACCGCCGTCCACCAGGCCGCGATCGGCTGCCGGCACCGCTGCTCGTTCTGCGGCGTCGTGTCGATGTTCGACGGGAAGACGCTGCTGCCGGCGGCCGAGCGGGTCGCGCGCGACCTCCTCGTCCTGAAGGAGCGCCACGGCGCCGACGCCGTCCAGTTCTACGACCACAACTTCTTCGACCGCGAGGAGACGACGCTCCCGCTCGCCGAGGCGCTCTCCCGCGTCGGCCTCCCCTACTGGTGCTACGCGAGGACCGACGCGCTCGCGCGGTTCCCGGCGAAGACGTGGGAGCTCGTGAAGCGCTCCGGGCTGCGGATGGTCTTCATGGGCGCGGAGGCGGCGAGCGACGAGGCGCTCCGACGGATGCACAAGGGCGCCCGCGTCGACGAGACGCTCGAGGCGACGCGGCGCTGCCGCGAGGCGGGAATCGTCCCGGAGCTCTCGTTCGTCCTCGGCGGGCCCGGCGAGGACGAGGCCGAGATCGAGACGACGCTCCGCTTCATCCGGAAGCTGAAGGCGATCCACCCCGCCTGCGAGGTCATCCTCTACTTCTGGACCCCGACGCCGCGGCGCCGCCGACCGGGCCCGGACGCGGCCGCTCGGACGGAGGGCCTCGAGCTGCCGACGACGCCCGAGGAGTGGACGGAGCCGGAGTGGGTCGACTTCGTCTGCCACCGGAACGCCCCGTGGCTCTCCCCGCGCGCGCGCCGGCGGATCGACGACTTCGCGACGGTCCTCGGCTGCCGGTTCCCGACGGTGCAGGACGTGCGGCTCCCGCGCTGGGGGAAGGCGGTCCTCTCCGCCGCGGCCTCCTGGCGCTGGGCGGCCGGCGCCTACGGCGGCCCCGCCGAGCTGCGCGCCCTCCGGCGCGTGCTCCCGCTGAAGCGCCCCGAGGCGGAGGGGCTGTGAGCGCGGAGGCGGCGTCGCCGCACGTCGTCCTCGTCAACCTCGCGCTCGTCCCGGGCCTTCGCGCCGGCGAGCTCCTCGCCCGCCTGCCGGGCCTCGGCCGCTTCGCGGCCTCGCTCGCGGAGGCGGGGGCCCGCGTCAGCGTCGTCGCGCGCTCGCACGAGGACGCCGACCTCACCGTCGGCGGCGTGCGGCTCGTGACGGTGAGCGACGGCGAGGGGCCGTTCGCGCCGCTGCGCAGCCCCGCGCGTCGCGTCGTCGCGCGGGTCCGGGAGCTCGGTCCCGACGTCGTCCACCTCGGCGGCTTCCTCTTCCCCGTCCCGACCGCGACGCTCCGGGCCGCCCTTCCGCGCCGGGTGCCGCTCGTCCTCCAGCATCACGGGGAGCCGCCGGGCAGCGGGCGGCTCGGCTTCCTCCAGCGCCTCCTGCTCCGCACCGCCGACGCGGTCCTCGTCACGAGCCGCCTGATCGTCGACGAGTGGGTCCGGGGCGGGTACCTCGCCCCGGAGACGCACGTCGAGGAGGTGCTCGAGGCGTCGACCGACCTGCGGCCCGTCGACCGGGCCGCGGCGCGCGCGGCGACGGGGATCGACGGCGATCCGGCGATCCTCTGGGTGGGCCGCCTCCACCCGCGCAAGGACCCCGTCAACGCCCTCCGCGCGTTCGAAGCCGCGCTCGAGCGGCTGCCGCGGGCGCGCCTCCACCTCGTCTACCGGGAGGCGCCGCTCCTCACCGAGCTGAAGGAGCTCTGCGCGCGAAACCCGGCGCTCGCGCGCGCCGTCCGCTTCGTCGGAGAGGTCCCGCACGAGGAGCTTCCCGCCTGGTACTCGGGCGCGGACCTCTTCCTGACCTCGAGCCCGTCCGAAGGCTCGAACTGGGCGCTCATCGAGGCGACGGCCTGCGGCCTTCCGGCGGCCTGCTCCGACATCCCGGCGAACCGCCGCGTGGCCACCCCGGGCTCCTCGTTCTTCGCGCCGGGCGAGCCGCCCCAGGGAGCGGACGCCCTCGTGAGGGCCTCCCACGCGACGGCGCCGCGCGGGGAGGCGATTCGGGAGCACTTCGAGCGGCGACTCTCGTGGAGCGTCGTCGCGCGGGAAGCGGTCGGCGCCTACACGCGCGCGATCGCCCGGCGGGGGGGCCGGTGAGGGTCGCCCTCGTCGTCCCGGGCGGCGTCGACCGCTCGCTCACCGAGCGCGTCATCCCCGCGCTCCTCTGGCTGATCGCGGAGCTCGCACGCCGCGCGGAGCTCGTCGTCTTCGCTCTCGGGCACGGCCCGGCGCCCGGCACGTGGGAGGTCCCGGGGGCGCGCGTCGTCGACCTCGGGCCGCTGCGGCTCTCGCGCGTCCCCGGCCTCGCGTTCGCGCGGCGCGCGCACGACCTCCGCACGCTCCTTCGCGCGCACGGGCCGTTCGACGCCGTCCACGCGTTCTGGGCGACTCCGTGCGGCGCGACGGCTCTCGCCGCGGCGCCCCGCCTGCCGCTCGTCGTCTCCCTCGCCGGCGGGGAGCTCGCGGGGATCGCCGACATCGGCTACGGCTGCGACCTCGTCCCGCGCGAACGGCGGAAGGTCCGCCTCACGCTCGCCCGCGCCGCGGCCGTGACGGCCGCGAGCCGCCCGCTCGTCGCCGAGGCGCTCCGGCGCGGCGTCGACGCGCGCCTCGTCCCGCTCGGGGTCGAGGACGCGGGCTTCCTCCCGCCGGCCGAGCGCCCGCCGGGCGGCCCGTTCCGCCTCCTCCACGCCGCCGACCTCAACCGCGTCAAGGACACGCCGACGCTCCTCCGCGCCGTGAGGCGCCTGGGCGACCGCGGCCTCCCGGTGACGCTCGACGTCGCGGGCGAGGACACGCTCGGCGGCGCCGTCCAGGCCGAGGCGGCGCGCCTCGGCCTCGCGGAGACCGTCGTGTTCCACGGCCGCCTCCCGACGTCCCGTCTCCGCCCGCTCCTCGCCGCCGCGGACCTCTTCCTCCTCTCCTCGAGGCACGAGGCCGGGCCCGTCGCGGTCGTGGAAGCCGCCGCCTGCGGCGTGCCGACGGTCGGGACGGCCGTCGGGCACGTCGCCGAGGGGAGTCCGCTGCGCTCGCTCGCCGTCCCGGTCGGCGACGACGCGGCGCTCGCCGAAGCCGCGGCGTCCCTCCTTCTCGACCCCGGGCGGCGCTGCGCGATGGGCGAAGCCGCGCGCGCCTGGGCCCGGGAGAACCGCGCGGCGATCGCCGCGGATCGCTTCGCCGGGCTCTACGGCGAAGTCAGCGACGCGCGAGCCGCCGCGGCGCGCCGGAAGCGAGCCGCCGCGTGAGGACGCCCGCCCACGCCGCCGCGAGCCGTGCGCCCGAAGCGTCCGGCGCGACGTTCGCCCGCACCTCGTCGAGCGACGGGAGGAGCGTCCGGAGGAGGAAGCGCGCGGCGCGGAGCGTCCCGTCGACGAGGCCGAGCGCCGTCGCCGTCCAGCCGCGCGCGGGCCGGGAGTGGCGAAGGACCGGGAGCTCCGCCGCACGGTCGAGGGCCCGCGGCGACACGCCCCGCGCGGCCCGCTCGAGCGCGCCCGGCTCGAACGTCCCCGGGAAGAGCCGCTCGACGGCGTGCGCGGCGAGCGCGACGGGCCCCCGCTCGCCGCGCCGAAGCTCGGGGATCGCGAGGGGGCCGCTCGTCCGCGCGAGGGCGGCGAAGTCGTACGCCTGCACGCCGCGGAGCCCCTTCGCCGCAAAGTCCTCCGCCGCGTGGAAGAGGAGGTGGCGGACGAGCGCCGACCGCGACGGCAGCGCCCAGGCTCCCGCGCGGATCGGGTCCCGCCGCAGCGCGTCCGTCGCGTCGAGGACGCTCCCGAGGACCTCCAGCCGGAACGAGCGGTGGAGCTCGATGCGAAGCGGGTTCTCGGGGTGCTCGCAGGCCGGGAACGGAACGCGCTCCTCCCGCTCGGCGAGGACGAGGTGCCGGCGGGTGTTCCAGAGCGGCGCGTACCCGAGCGCATCGCCGATCCGAGCCGCCGCCGCGCGCAGGCCGGCCTCCGAGTCGAAGAGGAGATCGAGGTCGGCCATCGGCCGGAGCCCCGCCGGGACCTCCTTCCCGAGGACGAGCGCCGCTCCCTTCAGCGGGACCGCCCGCAGGCCCGACGTCGCGAGGAGCTCCTCGAGGCGCGCGAGGAGGCCGAGGATCCGCTCCCCGCGCGCGGCACAGCGCGCCGCCTCCCCGGCGAGGTGCTCGCGGAGCGCGGCGGGGACGACCGCGACGTCGGGGAGCGCCGCGAGGCGCGGTCCGAGCCCCTGGAGGGACGCCGCGAAAGCCGCCGTCCGCGCCCGCGCCTCGTCCGCGGCGAAGGCCGCGAGCGGCGCGGCGGAGCCGTCCCTGAGCGCGGCCACGGCCGCGAGGCCCGCCGCCGCGACCTCGGGCTCCCCGAGCCGCCGCATCGTCTCCTCGTTCGAGAAGGGCGCGGCCTCGCCCGTCGCGCTCACCGCGCCCCTCCGGCTCCGGCCGGGGCGCCCGACCCGCGTTCCGCGATGATCACGAAGGGAGGACCTCGATGGAACCCTCGCTCCCGCTTCACCCCGCCGTCATCCACTTCCCGATCGCCGCGGCGTTCTTCGCCGCCGGGGCGCTCGCGCTCGCGCACGTCCGCCCGGGGGCGCGCGCCGCGTCGCTCTCGGCCGCGGCGCTCCTCCTCGCCGTCGCCGTCGCGGGGGGCCTCGCGGCGTTCGTCACCGGCTGGCGCTGGGCCGACGAGCTCGCCTACCTCGCCGGAGGCTGGGGTCCGCTCCCCGGGCCGAAGGCGGTCGAAGGGCTCGCGCAGCGGCACGCCCTTCTCGGCCTCGCCTCCGTCGCGACGGCGGCGGTCGCGCTCGCGCTCGTCCTCCGCGCCCGCCGTCGCGAGGCGCCGCCGACCCTCGCCCTCCTCGCGGCGCTTCTCGCGAGCGCGCTCGTCGGGGCGACGGGGCACCTCGGGGGGACGATGGTCCACAACCCGCCTCCCCCCGCCGCCGAAGCCGGCGAGCGCTGACATGACGCTCCGGGCCCTCCCCTACTTCGGGGTGAGGGCCCGGATCTCGGCGACGAGAGCCTTGATCTGCTCGTTGCCGAGCTTTCGGCCGAAGGCGGGCATCTTGTCGCGGCCGCGACGGATCGACCCCTCGAGACGCGAGTCGGAGACCGAGGCGAGCCACCGCGGATCGGTCAGGTCCCGCGCGTTCCGCTTCTTCCCCTCTTCCGTGTTCGACTTCCCGTCCGGCCCGTGGCAGACGGTGCAGTAGGCCTCCCAGGTCGACGAGCGGCCCGGCCCTTCGGCCCGCACCGGGCCCGCGAGGAGGCAGGCACCGAGCACGGCGGCGGCAACTCCGGTCATTCTCGACATTCGCGTTCTCTCCCTTCGCGAGGAGTGTCGCGCGTCGCGCCCCGCTCTCCGCATGCGCGCAGCGGGAATCCCGCGACGTCGTGATCCGGGTCACGGGCGGCGCGCGCGCTCCCTCCCAAGAATCGGGCCACCCGAAAGGAGACGCGTCATGTCCGCTCGAGCCCGACTGCATCGGCTCGCTCCGCTCGCCGTCTTCGCGGCCGTCGCGGCTCTCGCGTGCGGCACGCGCAAGAGCCCGACGGAGCCGGTCGACGACCCGCCCAGCCCGGACGCGACGTTCTCGCGCGTTCAGGCCGAGGTCTTCACGCCCTCCTGCGCCCTCTCCGGCTGCCACGCCGGCGCGGCCCCCGCGCAGGGGATGAACCTGGGCGCGGGGAGCGCCTGGGCCCAGATCGTCGGCGTCCCCGCCGTCGGCTCCTCGCGCCTGCGCGTCGCACCGGGCGACGTCGCGGGGTCCTACCTCGTCTCGAAGCTCCGGGGCGACGCCACGATCACCGGGAGCCGGATGCCGCTCGGCGGCCCCTACCTCTCCTCCGACAGGGAGCAGCTCGTCGTCGACTGGATCCGGCGCGGCGCTCCGAACGACTGAGGTCCCCGATGAAGAGACACGCGCCCCTCCTCGCCCTCCTCCTCCTCGCCGTCCCGCCGGCCGCCGCGCAGGAAGCTCCCGCCTGGGACCCGGGCTACGGGATGCGCTTCCTCTCGACGCACTCCCCGCTCGTGAACGACACGGGAATCCTCGAGACGGTCTTCACCCACCGCTTCAACCAGCCCGTGAACGAGGCCGGCGGCAACGACCTCTTCGGCCTCGACAACGGCGCGAACATCGGCATCGGCCTCTCCTGGGTCCCGGTCCGTCGCGTCGCGGCCGAGGTCTACCGCGCCTCCTCCGGCGGCGACTACGAGCTCGCCGCGAAGGTGGCCGTCCTCGAGCCGACGGCGGAGAGGCCCCTCGGCATCGCCGTCCGCGCCGGCGCGAGCTGGCTGACGAAGTACGACATCGACCGGAAGGCCGGCGCGTTCGGCCAGCTCCTCGTGGCGTGGACCCTCGCGGACCGCGTCACGCTCGCCGCGGCCCCCTCGTACGCCTCGAACACGCCCCTCTTCGAGGACGTCTTCAACGTCCCGCTCGCGCTGCAGGTCCGGCTCGGGAGGGGCTTCCTCGCGACGGGCGAGTACGTCTTCCGCAACCGCGACCTCGACGGCTCGAAGGGGCAGTGGTCGTTCGGCCTGGAGAAGTCGGTCTACCGCCACCGCTTCCTCCTCTGGATCGGGAACTCCGCCGCGACGACGGTCGACCAGACGCTGGCGGGCGACTACGCGGGGGGGGTGATGGAGTCGAACCTCCGCCTCGGCTTCAACATCTCGAGGCAGTTCCGGATCGGGGGGAACTGAGGCGCGGCGTCCCCCCGCGCGGCGGCGCCTCCGCGGTCGGCCGCCGGGCCGGCAGGTACGACGTGCTATTTTTCCGGTGGTGCTGCGGCGGCTCCTCCTCGCGCTCTGCGCGGTCTTCCTGATGCAGGAGACGAGCCTCGGCTCCCTCTTCGTGGGGGCCGAGTGCTTCGAGTCGTGCCCCGACGACACCACGCCGGGCCATTGCCCGCCGACCTGCGCGACGTGCGGCTGCGGTTCCCACCTCAACCCCGTCGCGCCGCGGCCCATCCGGATCGCCTCTCCCGCCTCGAGCGCGTGCCGCCCGACCTTCGACGCGGCGCTCCCCCCGGCGGACTCCCACCTCCCCGACATCCTGCACGTCCCGCGACCCCTCCTCGCATAGACGCGGTCGCCGGAGGGCGGCTCGAGACGCGGACCGACGGTCGCGCGTCCGGACGAGCCCGTCCCGCGCGACCGCGGACGCCCCCGGCCGCCCCTCGGGGCGGCTGACCCGCGTCGCGCCGGCGGTCGGACACCCGCCGCGCTCAGCGCCCTCGGCCGGTTCGACGGCCGGCCGGCGCCTCTCGGAGGGTCCACGGAATGTCGAAGGTCGATCCCGCCGTCTTCATCGCGGTCGCGTTCCTGGGAACGGCGCCGCTTCTCGCGGAGGGTCCGCGCCCTCAGGCCTCACCCGGCGCGTCCGTGGCGGGCCCGCTCACGCGCGCGGACGCCCGCCGGAACGCGCTCGAGGCGAGCCCCGGGCTGCAGGCGCTCGCGGCGCAGGTCCGCGCCGCGGAGGGGGCCTCGCGCCAGGCCCGCGCGCTCTCGAACCCTGAGCTCCGCTTCGAGGCGGAGGACCTCGGCGGCGACCCGGCGCTGGTCGCCGCGCAGAGGACTCTCTCGATCGAGCAGGGGGTCGAGTGGCCCGGCAAGCGCTCGGCCCGGATCGCGGCGGCCGAGCGGAGCCGCGACGTCGCGGCCCTCGACCTCGCCCGCGGCCGGCGGGACCTCCTGGCGGAGGTCGACCGGAAGTTCGCGGCCCTCCTCGGCGCGCAGGAGCGCGACGCGATCGCCGCGCAGAACGTCGAGACCGCGCGCGAGGTCACGCGCGCCGTCGCGAGCCTCGTCGACGCCGGCGAGGCGTCGCCCGTCGAGGCGGCCCGGGCGGAGAGCGAGGAGGCGCTCGCGGTCATCGACCGCGCGAGCGCGAGGCGCGACCTCGAGCTCGCGCGGCGGGAGCTCGCCCGGCTCTGGGGCGAGGATTCGCCGTCCTTCCCGGAGGCTGCGGGCGCGCTCGACGCCGCCGTCGAGCTCCCCGACCGGGACGCCTCGCTCGCCGCCCTGGCCCGCCTTCCCGACCTCGCCCGCTGGGGCGCGGAGGCCGAACGCCAGGCCTCGCTCGTCACCGCGGCGAGAAGGCAGGTCCTTCCCGATCTCACCCTCAGCGTCGGGACCCGCTCCACCTCCGGCCTCGACGGCCGCACCTGGGTCGCGGGGCTCGCGTTCCCGCTGCCCGTCTTCACGCAGTTCGCCGGCGCCCGCGCCGAGGCGACCGCCCGGCAGCAGCAGGCCGCCTTCGAGCGCCGCGCGGAGGAGGTGCGCGTTCGGAGCGAGTTCCTCGGAGCGTACGCGACGCTCGAGAGGGCGCGGGACGAGGCCCGCGCCCTCCGGGACGAGGTCCTTCCCCGGGCGGAGAAGGTCTACGCGGCCCTCGGCGAGGGGTACCGGCGCGGCAAGTTCCGCCTGCTCGACCTCCTCGAGGCCCGTCGCACCCTCGCCCAGACGCGCCTTCGCACCCTCGACGCGCTCGTCCGGCTCGCGACCGCCGACGCCGACCTGAAGCGCCTCGTTCCCGACCCGGCGAGCGACACCCTCGGAGCAGACCGATGAACCCGTTCTTCAGAAGCCTCTCGGCCCGGCGCCTCGCCCCGGCCTCCGTTCTCCTCGTCCTCGCGGCCGCCGGCTGCGGCCGCGCCGTCGCACCCGGCGGAGCCGCGCATCACCCGCCGCACGCCGAGGCGTCGGCCAGGCCGGAGACGGCGGCCGAGGCCTCCGACCTCGACCGGAGCGTGGCCGAGCTGAAGTCGGAACGCTGCGAGCACGAGGTCCCCACGTACACCTGCGACGAGTGCCGGTACGAGGCCGGCGTCGCGAAGGCCGGCCCGGAGCTCTTCGACCCGGGGCAGGGCGGGACCCTCGCCACGATGAAGGCGGGCGCCCGGCCTCTCGCGGGCGGGAAGGGCTCGACCGGGGAGATCCGGCTCAACCAGGAGCGCGCCGTCCACCTGAGCCCGCTCGCGACCGGCGTCGTCCGGTCGATCCTCGTCGACGTCGGCGCCCGCGTCCGCGCCGGGCAGGTCCTCTTCGAGGTCGAGTCGGGCGAGTACCGGCAGGCGAAAGCGGACCTCCTCCGCGCCGAGGCGGCCCTGAAGCTCTCCGAGGCCGCGGCCGCGCGCGAGCGCGATCTCCACGAGAAGGGCGTCTGCCCGATGAAGGACGTCCTCGAGGCCGAGGCCGCCCTCGAGCAGGCCCGGGCCGACCGCGCCGCCGTCGTCGGCCGGCTGCTCGCCTACGGCCTCGGCCGCCGGGAGGTCGACGCCCTGCGCGACGGCCGCGGAGACCCGCAGTCGGGCCTGATGCCGGTCCGCGCGCCCTTCGCCGGCACGGTCCTCGAGCGCTCGCTCTCGCTCGGAGAGCAGGCGCAGCCGGGGAGCCGGCTCCTGCTCCTCGCCGACACCTCGCGGGTCTGGGTCATGACCACCGTCTACGAGCGGGAGGTCCCCGCCGTCCTCCGCGCGCAGCAGCAGGCGCCCGTGCGCGCGGCGGTCACGGTCTCCGCCTATCCCGACGCGGTCTTCCCGGGCCGCGTAGAGCAGGTCTCGGGAACGCTCGACGAGGCGACGCGCACGGCCGGCGTCCGCGTCGTCGTGGAGAACCCCGCCGGCCTCCTGCGCGCCGGGATGTTCGCGAGGGTCGAGCTGCTCCTTCCGGAGGCGGGCGGGGACGTCGCCCTGCCCGAGGAGGCGGTCCTCGAGGACGAGGGCCGGTCTTTCGTCTTCGTCCGGATGGAGGGCCCCTACTTCGTCCGCAGGCCCGTCCGGACCGGGCGGAAGCGGGACGGCTGGGTCGAGGTGACAGGGATCGAGAGCGGCGCCGAGGTCGTCACGAAGGGCGCGTTCCTCCTCAAGTCGGACGTCCTGCGCTCGAAGATGGGCGCCGGCTGCGCGGACTGAGAGGGCGCCGTGACGACGTTCTTCCAGTGGGTCGTGAGCCGCCGGTGGGCGGTCCTCTTCGTCGGCGCCCTCTTCCTGGCCGCCGGTCTCGTTTCGTGGCTGAGGCTGCCGATCGACGCGTTCCCCGACGTGACGAACATCCAGGTGATGGTGCTGAGCACGGCGCCGGGCCTCTCGGCCTCGGACGTCGAGCAGCGGGTGACCTACCCGATCGAGCAGCAGATGGGCGGCCTGCCGAAGGTGACGCTCGTCCGTTCGCTCTCCCGCGCGGGCCTGTCGCAGGTCGTCATCGTGTTCCAGGACGGCGTCGACCCGTACTTCGCCCGCCAGCTCGTCTTCGAGCGCCTTCAGGGCGCGCGGGAGCTCCTCCCGCCCGGCATCGAGCCCGAGCTCGCGCCGCTCTCGACGGGCCTCGGCGAGATCTTCCAGTACACCCTCGAGGGTGAGGGCTTCTCGGCGATGGAGAAGCGGACGGTCCAGAGCTGGCTGATCGCGCCGCGCCTGAGGACCGTCCCGGGCGTCACCGAGGTGAACAGCTTCGGCGGCGAGGTGAAGCAGTACCAGGTCGTCGTCCGGCCCGAGCGCCTCGTCAAGTACGGCCTGACGCTGCGCGAGGTGACCGAGGCGCTCGAGAGGAGCAACGCCAACGCGGCGGCCGGCCTCATCGTCAAGGGCTGGGAGCAGACCTACATCCGCGGCGTCGGGCTCTTCGCGAGCGCCCGGGACATCGAGAACGTCGTCCTCAAGGCGAAGGACGGCACGCCGGTCACCGTCCGCGACCTCGCCGACGTCGAGGTCGCCGCGCAGCCCCGCCAGGGGGCCGTCACGCGCGACGGCAGGGGCGAGACGGTCGCCGGCATGGCGATCATGCTGCGCGGAGAGAACTCCCGGACGGTCGTCTCGGCCGTGAAGGAGGCCGTGGCCCGGATCCAGGAGCGGCTCCCGCAGGGGATGCGGATCGACGTCTTCTACGACCGCACGGCCCTGATCGAGGCGTGCATCGACACCGTGAAGGACGCGCTCCTCGCAGGGGGCCTCCTCGTCGTCCTCGTCCTCTTCCTCTTCCTCGCAGAGCTGCGGACAGCTCTGATCGTCGTCCTCTCCCTGCCGATCACGTTCCTCCTCACCTTCATCGTCATGGGGGCGGCCGGCCTCTCCTCGAACCTGATGAGCCTCGGAGGGCTCGCGTTCTCCGTCGGCATGGTGGTCGACGGGTCCATCGTGGTCGTCGAGAACATACGCAGGCATCTCGCGCACCGGACAGAGAAGGAGCACAAGCGCCGGATCGTGGCCGAGGCGCTCGTGGAGGTGGCACGCCCGGTCGCGTTCTCGATCCTCGTCATCGCCATCATCCTCGTGCCGCTCTTCACCCTCCAAGGGATCGAGGGCAAGATGTTCGCCCCACTCGCGGCGACGATGCTCATCGCGCTGCTGGTTTCGCTCGTCGTCGCGTTGACCGTCATCCCGGTCCTCTCCGACGTCTTCCTCA
>ERZ795055.3067-NODE-3067-length-12363-cov-4.762756_pt1 | contig 12363 bp, 9 predicted proteins | sample MGYA00375139_ERZ795055 | MGnify/ENA primary metagenome ERZ795055 (study PRJEB30184, sample SAMN05720283) | anaerobic digester metagenome | isolation source: active sludge of municipal wastewater-treating anaerobic digesters | place: USA | collected 2015-01-23 ...
GAACGCCGTGGTGATCGGTTTCTGCGGGGACACCGCCCCGGATCCCCGCCGGACGCATGATGCGGCGGTACTCGCCTTTGCCTCGGGGGTGTCCGTGATCGCCGCCCACGGATGCGGCCTCGACACGCTCATCCGGCGGGGCTGCGCGCACGGCGTGCGCGCGGGGGATTTCGACGCCCTGCGCACGGCGCTGGAGAGGCTGGAGGGCGACCCCCATTTGGATATGGTGACCGTTTCGGCCCGCCGCCTCTATGGGCGCACGGCCTCGCCCCGCGCGGCGGCGGTGCAGGTGTCGCTGCTGCTTACGGAGGCCCTGGGCCGGTCCGGGGAACAGGCTCTCAGGGTTTCGGCGCCGCCTTCAGCACGACAATAAGGTCCAGCGGGTCGTCCGGCGCCCCCTTCAGGTCCAGAACCAGTTCATCCCCCTTCTCCTTCACAGGCACCGGGGTGCCGTCCATGAGCGCCGCGGACTGAACCTTCACCACGCCTTTGGGGAGGGAGAGGCGGTTGCCCGGGCGCTTCAGAACATGCACGTACACCGTGTCGCCGCGCGAGGTGGAGCAGCCCCATTTCTCCGGACGGAAGGGTCCGCCCGTCGTCCCGTAGATGCTGTCGCCGTTTTTCGCCAGCCACGCGCCGAGTTCCCGGAGGCGGTCGGCCTGGCGGGGCTCAATGCGGCCGTCGGGCATGGGCCCCACATTCAGCAGGAGGTTCCCGCCGCCGCCCGCGGTCTGCACGAGGATGTCCACAACCTCCTTGAGCGACTTGAGCCTGTCGTCGGGCTTCCAGGCCCACTGGGTGCAGATGGTCATGCAGGTTTCCCACGGCCTGTCCAGGTTGAACGCGCCAACCTCCTGCTCGGGGGTGTCATAGTCGCCCGGCGCGAAGCCCGCCTTGGTCACCCCCTCCATGCCCTGCCGGCCCTTGCCCACGCGGTTGTTCACCAGCATCTTCGGGTCGAGCTCGCGGCAGAACCGGTAGAGGTCCCATCCGCGTTCGGCGTTCCACGGGTCCTCCCACTCCCCGTCGAACCACATGATCTGAAGGGGACCGTATTTCGTCACGATTTCCCGGAGCTGCCCCTTCATGTAGGCGACATAGCGGTCCATGTCTGGCTTTTGCCCGTCCGGCAGCGCGTATCCCGGGCCGCCCTGCGCGCCGTTGGTGTTGTAGTCCGGCTGGTACCAGTCAAGGATGGAGTGGTAGGTGCTGAAGGCCAGGCCCGCCTCCCGGCAGGCATCGGAAAGCTCCCGGAGGATGTCCCGTTTGAAGGGGGTGGACAGGATGTCGTAGTCCGTGAGAGCGGAGTCCCAGATGCAGAACCCGTCATGATGCTTCGAGGTGATGATGACGTAGCGCATCCCGGCGTCCTTCGCCAGGGCCACCCACTCGCGGGCGTCGAAGCGCTCCGGGTTGAACTGTTTGTACAGCTGGTCGTACTCGGCGGCGGGCACCTTCGCCCCCCGGGACCAGCCGATCTCGGTGCCCCTGATCGAAACGGGGCCCCAATGGATGAAAAGGCCGAAGCGCATCTCCTGCCAGCGCGCGAGACTGTCCGGGTCCGCCGGGGCCACCTCCTGCGCCCCCGCCCCCGGAACCGCGCAAAGAACCGCGCACACCGCCGTGAAAAGAATGGGCGAACGCCTCATGACCCGTGCCTCCTCGCCTTTGCAGGCGCAACGTGCTGACGGCCGAAAAAACACACCGGGGAGAGCATACACCCGGAGACCGTCCCGCGCAACGCGCTCGATCCGCCTTGATCCGCCGGGCGCCGCGGGGTACAGTGTCCCCCATGCACTCCCCCGTCCGGCCCCAGCCCTCCCGAGAAGACAACCGGCGCGCCGCCCTGGCCATGTTCGGCGCGGCGGCCGGGTTTGCCCTCATGGCCGCGCTGGCCCACGGCCTGCGCGGCGACCTGCCGTGGCCGGTGGTGGCCTTCGCGCGGTGCGCGGCGATGCTGGCCGTGATGGCGGGGGTGCTGGCGGCGCGGCGCGCCCCGCTGGTGCTGCTGGGCAACCGCGCGCTGTGGCTGCGGAGCGTCTTCGGCACGTTCGGCCTGCTGACCACGTTCTACTGCCTGAGCCGGATGCCCGTGGCGGACACGGTGGTGATCTTCGCCATGAGCCCGCTGTGGATCGCCCTGATCACCGCGCGCATCGACCGCGCGCCCGCGCCGCCGTCCACCTGGTTTCATCTGGCACTCGCCCTTTCGGGGGTGCTGCTCATGGAGCGGCCCTCCTTCTCGGCGGACTCCCTGCCGCTGGCCGTCGCGCTGGCGGGGTCGGTGGCCGTGGCCGTGGCCATGGTCAGCCTGAGCCGAACCCACGATTACCCGCGCGCGTCGGTCGTGACCCATTTCTCCCTCTTCGCGACCCTTGCCACCCTCGCGCTGGCGCTGTCGGGGGCGGGCGGGGCCCCGCCCGCGGGCGCGTGGGCCCCCGCGCGGCATCTGCCCGTCCTCGCCGCCATGGGCGTCTGCGGCACGGCGGGCCAGCTCCTGATGACGGCGGCGTACCGGCGGGGCCGGCCCACGCTGATGGCGCTGGTGGGGCTGAGCCAGATCGTGATGGGGGCGGGGCTCGACGCGGCGGTGTTCCATCACGGGGTGGACGCGCCCAAGGCGGCCGGCATGGCGCTCATCGTGCTGGGCATCACGCTCAACGCGCGCGGGGGCGCGGCGGAGGCGGGATGACGGAAGGGGGGATCAGGCGCCGGGCCGCGGGGCGCTCAGCATGCGGGCGATCTCGCTCAGCACGCGGTCGGCCAGCACGGTCTTGGGGATGACGCCGTAGGCGTCCGGCTCGCGTTCGCGGTGGACCAGCCAGGCCTCGCAGTCGTCGGAGCCGATGGCGCTGCGCGCGCCGCCGACGCGGTTGGCGATGAGAAGGTCGAGGTTCTTGGCGCGCAGCTTGGCCGCGCCGTTCGCGGGCACATTCTCCGTCTCGGCGGCGAAGCCGACCAGCACCTGCCCGGGCCGGCGGCTGCCGCCGACGGCCGCCGCGATGTCCGGGTTCGGCACCAGCGGCAGCGTGAAGGCGTCCGTGCCGCGCTTGATCTTGGAGATGTGGGTGGTTTCGGGGCGGTAGTCGGCCACGGCGGCCGCCGCGATGAACACGTCGGCGCGGGGCACCAGCTCCATGACCGCGTCGTACATCTCGCGGGCGGTCTGCACGTCCGTCACCTGCGCCGCCGCGGGCAGGGGCTCGGTGGACGGCCCGCGCACGACCCAGACCCGGGCACCCCGGCTGAGGGCGGCCATGGCGAAGGCGCGGCCCATGCGGCCGGTGGACCGGTTGCCGATGTAGCGGACCGGGTCCAGGGGCTCGTGGTTCGCCCCGCTGGTGATGAGGATGGTGCGGCCGAAAAGGTCCTTGTGGGGGTTGAGGGCCATGGCGGCGGCCTCAAGGATGGTGTCCGTCTCCACGAGGCGCCCCTCGCCCTCGGTGCCGCAGGCGAGCCGGCCCTTGCCCGGCCCCACGAACAGCGCGCCGCGCCGCCGCAGCCGCGCGATGTTGTCCCGCGTGGCCGGGTGCAGGTACATGTTGGTGTTCATCGCCGGGGCGAAGAGCACCGGGGCGCGCGTGGCCAGCAGGGTCGTCGAGATCCAGTCGTCCGCGATGCCGTTGGCCGCCTTCGCAATGATGTTGGCCGTGGCCGGCGCGACCAGGAACAGGTCGGCCTGGCGGGCCATGGCGATGTGCTCCATGTCCGACGCGGTGCCGCGCTCCCACAGGCCGAGGATCGCCCGGCGGCCCGTGATGGCCTCCAGCGTCGCCGGGCCGATGAGCTTGCAGGCCGACTCGGTGAGCGCGGGGATCACCGCCGCGCCGCACTCGACCAGCCGCGACGCCACCTCGCACGCCTTGTAGGCGGCGATGGAGCCCGTCACGCCCAGCACGACGGTCTTGCCGGAGAAGCACCGCTTCATGGGATCACTCCGACTCCTCGTCGTCGGCGAAGAAGTCGCCCGACTCCTCCTCCTCGGCGGACCAGGTGAGCTTGTTCTCCAGCACCTCCTCGAGGGACGTGATGGTGGGCTTGCGGCCCCGGGCCGCCGCGCCGAAGCCGTGCGACTCGGTGCGGCTGATCTGGACGGAGCGCTTGCCCGCCACGATCACCAGCCGGTACAGGCTGTCAAACTTGTCCTTGAAATCGTCCACGCAGTAGGGTGCAGGCATCTGTGCAGGTCTCCGTGTCTTGGGTCATCCCCGGCCGCGCCGGGGTCATTCGCCTCGTCTTTCCGCCATGATGCGGAGAATCTCGTCCGCCGCGCGCGCCACCGTGTCGTTCACCACCACATGGTCAAACTCGCCCGCCGCCGCCATTTCCGCCCGGGCGTTGCGCAGGCGGACCGCGATGTCCTCCTCGCTGTTGGTGCCGCGCGCGCGCAGCCGCCGCTCCAGTTCGCCGAGGGAGGGCGGCGCCAAAAAAACACCGACGGTCCCGGGGTGGAGCCGCTTCAGGCTGCGCATCCCCTGGACGTCAAGTTGCAGTAGTATATCACGACCCGCCGCCAGACAGCGCTCCAGCTCGCTGTGCAGCGTGCCGTAGCGGTTCCCGTGGACCTCGGCCCACTCCGCGAACCCGCCCGCGGCCACGCGCCGGTCAAACTCCTCCCGGGCAAGGAAGTGGTAGTCCCGGCCGTCCACCTCGCCCGGCCGGGGGGCGCGGGTGGTCGCGGACACGGTGGACACGAGGTGCTCCGCCCGGCGGCGCACCTCGTCGAGCACGGTGTTCTTTCCCGCGCCCGAGGGGGCCGACAGCACGTACAGGTTGCCGCGTTTCATCAGGGGCCTACTCGATGTTCTGGACCTGCTCGCGCAGCTTCTCCAGCTCGGACTTGAGCCAGAGCAGCTCGCGGGCGCTGTCCAGGTCGCGGAGCTTGGACCCCGCCGTGTTGATCTCCCGCTGCATCTCCTGCAAGAGGAAGTTCAGATCGCGGCCCACGGGCTCGGCGGACGCGAACAGCTCGCGCGCCCGGACGAAATGCGACCGCAGCCGCACCAGCTCCTCCGTCACGTCCATCCGGTCGGCCATCAGCGCCGCCTCCATCGCCACCCGCTCCTCCTTCAGCGCCGGGTCGGCGCAAATCTCGCGCATCCGCTCGCGCAGACGCTCGACATGGGCCGCCTGCATCTCCGGCACCCGGGCCTCCACCCGGTCCGCCGCCGCCGCCATCGCGTCAATCCGCGCCGCCATGTCCGCCATGAGCTGCGCCGCCTCCGCCTCCCGCGCCGCGTTGTACGCCGCCAGCGCCGCCGTCAGCCCCTCCGTCAGCGCCGCCAGCAGCGCATCCTGGTCCTCCTCGGCCTCCGCGTGGATGAACACCCCGTCCAGCAGGGCCAGCCGGTCCACGCCCAGGGGCGCATCGCTGTGCAGCCCCGCCAGCGCGTTCAGCCGCTTGAGCCCCTCGATGTAGCCCCGGGCAGCGTCCTCGTCCAGCGTGACCCGCGCGCGGCCCGAGGCCCCGAAGGCGCGGCGGATGAATACGTTCACCTTGCCCCGGGCCACCTCGCGGCGGACCACCTCGCGCAGGGGCGGCTCCATGGCGCTCCACACCGGCGGCAGCTTCACCATGCACTCCAGAAAGCGGCTGTTCACGCCGCTCACCTCGACGGTGATGCCCTCGCCCGCGTATTCGACGGTCGCCCGCCCGAACCCGGTCATGCTGCGCGCCATGGATGAATCCTTGTGGTGAGAAGCGGTCCGCCCCCGGACAGCCCCACGGTGAATAATCGGTTACCAGGCTGACAGTGTACACCCGATGGGGTATTCTGCGCAACCTTATGCCAAGTCAAGGGTTAGGAGATAACAGGCGACGAACCTTCGTCCACGCAGTCCACCCCGTCCACACCGTCCACTCCCCTCACTTCCGCCCCGTCACCGCCTCAAACAGCGCCGCATACTCCCTTGCGCGGTCGGCGCGGTTGCAGTGTTGCTCGGCATACGTCCGGCCGGCCTCGCCGTGGGCCCGGCCCTTCTCCGGATGCTCCCTCAGCGACAGGATGGCGGCGGCCAATGCCTCCGGATCCTCCGGGGGGACCGCAATCCCCGCGCCCGCCTCCTCCAGCAGCCTGCGGGCCTGGCCCCCCGCGCCAAGGATCATGGGCCGCGCGCAGGCCATGATCTCGAACATCTTGCTGGGGATGTTGGTCTCGAACACCTCGCGCCTGAGCAGCGGCACCAGGCAGACGTCGGCGGCCGCGTAATGCTCCGGCATCTCGGCCTTGGGCCGCGCCGTCAGGAAAGTGACGTTGTCCAGCCCCATTTCCCCGGCAAGCGCCATGAGCGCCTCGCGCCGCGCCCCGCCCCCGGCAAACACAAACCGGATGTCCGGCCGGTCCGCCAGGCGCTTCGCCGCCGCGAGCACGATTTCCAGCCCCTGCGACAGCCCGTGCGCGCCGATGTACAGCACGACAAAGGTCTCGCCGCCCCACCCCTGCCGCTCCCGCACGGCGTTCATGCGCGGCAGGGGGTGGAAAAAGTCCACCTCGATGCCGTTGGGAATGCAGTGCACCCGGTCCGCGGGCACACCGTCGGCGACGAGGGCGTCGCACGACGCCGGGGCCACGGCCACCACCGCCGCCGCGCGGCGGTACAGGAATTTCTCCAGGAACCGCAACGGCGCGATGAGCAGCGGGCTGGTGATGACGCCCAGGTCCACAATCTGCCGGGGCCACAGGTCGCGCACCTCGAACACGAAGGGGCACCGCCGCCGCAGGGCGGCGATCCAGCCGGACACGCCGCACAGGAGCTGCGGGGAGGTCGCGGCGACCACGTCCGCCGGTCCGGCAAAGAACGCCGCGACAACGGTGGAGGAAAGCATGAAGGAGAGAAACGAGAGGCTGCGCAAAAAGACGCCCCGGTTCTTGGCGGCGAACATCCAGCAGCGCAGCACGGCCACGCCGTCCACCTGCTCCCGGGTCAGCAGGCGGCCCCGGTATTCCGGCGGCACCACGCCCTCGGGATAGTGCGGCACGCCGCAGACCACCGTCACCCGGTGGCCGAGACGCGCCCAGGCCCGCGCATGCTCATGGGTCCGCGCCGCCGGCGCCCCCGGCTCGGGCGGGAAATACTGGCAGATGAACAGGATGCGCACGAAACCGGTCCCCCGCGCCGCGCGGCTGGTCGGTCACACTTCGTTCTGGATGATCTGGTCGAGCGTCTGCCGCCGCCGGATGAGGCGGAAGGTTCCGTTGGTCTCGCGAAGCACCTCCGCGCACTCCGGGAAGCTGTTGTAGTTCTTTGCGGCCATCCCGGCGCAGTAGGCCCCCGCGCCCTCCATCACCAGCAGGTCGCCCGGCACCGCGCGGGTCAGCGTGCGCGTTGACAGCCCCTCGGAATTCCCCGGCTCGGGGGTGAAAATGTCGCCGCTCTCGCAGCAGTGGCCCACCACGATGCACTCCGCCGTGTCCCGCGTCTCCGCCGCCGCGGGCACCGTGACCAGGGGGTGCTGGGCGCCGTAGAGGCTGGGCCGCAGGTTCTCCGTCATGCCCGCGTCGGCCTTGATGAACCGGTAGCCGTCCGCGCCCGTGTCCACCACGTCCTCCACCGAACAGACCAGCGCCCCGGCGTTCGCCACGAGATAGGTGCCCGGTTCGACCTCCAAGTGCAAACGGCGGCCGTGATCGCGGGCAAAGGCCTCGAAGGCGGGCACGATCTGCGCGCCGATCTCCTGAAGGTTGGCCCCCTTCTCATAGGGCATCCGGGCGACCTTGTACCCGCCGCCCAGGCTCAGGCGCGTCACCTCCGGCAGGCGCGCCGCGATGCCCAGCGAAAGCCCCGCGCAGTGAACCCACACCTCCGGGTCCGATCCCGAACCGATGTGCGTGTGCATGCCCGTCACGCGCAGGCCGTGGGCCTCCGCCGCCGCCAGCGCCTCGTCCAGGTGCCCGTGCCAGACGCCGAAACTCGCCCCGGGGCCGCCCACGTTTGTGCGGTTCGTGGCGCCGGAACCCAGCCCGGGATTGATGCGCACCGACACCTCGGTGTCGGGAAACAGCCGCCCATAAACCTCCAGCTGGCGGATGGAGCACGCGTTGAACAGGCATCCGGCCCGCACCAGCGCCTCCAGGTCGTCCGGAAGCTCCTGCGCCGTGATCTGAATGTGCGCCGCCGGAATCCCCGCGCGCATCGCCCGCGCCGCCTCGTATCCGCTGCTCGCGTCTATGTGCAGCCCGAGTTCGTGGAACACCCGCAGCACCGAAGCGTTCGGGCAGGCCTTCATCGCGTACCGCGCCGTCAGCCCGAAGGCGTTCGGAAACGCAAGCACTTCGCGGCCCCGCGCCTCCAGCGACGCCCGGTCGTACACGAACACCGGCGTGCCAAACTCCCGGCGAACCCGCCGGACATCCTCTTCTGTCAAAAAGGTGAGCTTTTCCATCGAATTTCCCTGCAAATGGCCCGTTGAACTGCACAACAAGCCTAACATGCCCGTCCGCCGCGCCGCCACCCGGAACCCGCACAAAGGCGGCGCGTCCGGAATCCCCCTTGACGTCCCGTAACGAAACGCCTAGACTTTTGTATATTTCGCAGGACGGGCTACGGACAATGGCCAAGGAACAACAAGGAGGCTTTCCCATGAAACAGGCTTTTCTCGTGCTTTCAGCCCTGCTGTGCGTCGCCGGACTGGCCGGTTGCCAGACCGGAGACTCGGGCGCCTATCCGACCAACCAGATTTCCTGCACCTTCACCGTGGACGTGAACGATGCCGGCGTCACCGCGCGGGCCTCGTTCTGGACCACGGGCACCGGCGCGGGCCCCGTCAACCTCATCCTGACGGCGGGGGACACCGTGACGGTGAACGGGGCGGCCATGCCCCGCCGCAACGGCGTCGCCTTTGACTTCTATGAGGCGGTTCTCGACCCGGCGGAGCAGTACACCTTCACCTTCACCCGCGGCGACGGCACCGCCCTGACCGGCACGGTGGACACCATGGTGCCCCTCGCGGTGACCGCCCCGGCGCAGGACGCCTCCGTCTCAAGGGCTGCGGACCTCGCCGTTGCGTGGAGCAACCCGGTCGAGGGGGGGCTTGTGACCGTCACCGTCTCCGGAGAGCATCTGGACGGCATTCTTGAGCAGGTGGCCGACACGGGCGCCTACATCGTGCCCGCCGGAACCCTCATTCTGGCGGCGGACGCGCCGACCCCCTCCGTGCGCGGCTGGGTCACCGTCTCGCGCAGCCGCCTCGGCACCATGGACCCGGGACTCACCGGCACCGTGGCCGTCACCACCAGCTCCGCTGTGCGCATCACCAGCACGGAGTAACCCCGCAACAAGCCATGCCTATGCCGGGGATGCCGCCGAACGACGGCATCCCCGGCCTGTCTCAGGGCGCCGGCGGGGGCGCGGATTCCCCGGACGCGCCCTTTTTCAGGCGTTCGATGAGCGTGTCCATCCACCAGCCGGTGTCGCCGTCCCGCACGGTGCCGCGCAGCGCCTCCAGCCGCGGCAGGATTTCCGGACCCAGGGCGAGCAGCGCCCGGGCCGCCCGGTCGCGGGCGGTGATGTCCTTGCCCGCGAGATCCTGGAGCCACTGGTCCACCATGTCCCCGGAGAGGACGACCTCCGCCTCCAGCACCAGGGGGGACGGGTCCGGCACCACCCACTCTGAAAGGGCCCGGACCTCCACGCGGTGCGGACCGGGCGACAGGGGGCCCACCACGGTTTCGGCGGCGTCGGTCGCGCACTGCCAGGGGCCGCCGTCCACGCGCCAAGTGTGGTAGACCTTCCCCTCCCCCGCCCCGGCGGTAAACCGCAGGTTCAATGTGCCGTCCCCCGCCGCCGTCAGTTCGGCGCGGGTCTCCGGGGCCTGCGGATGCAGGTCAAGCCCCGGCACGGCGCGCAGATTCCACGCGCTCCCCCCTTTTCCCAGGGAGGAGAAGAAGACGGTCCCGCAGGGACTCGTCTGAATGTCCTCCAGCCCGTGCCCGCCGGGGTCGGGAAGCGCCTCCAGGGGGGCGATCACCCGCCAAAGCCCATACCCCTTCCGCAAGAGCCCAATCCGCGTGTAGCGCCAGGAAACGCCGCCGGGGCACGGGATGTCGCTGAACACCCGCTCCGCTGGAGGCTCCCCCGCAAGCTCCGGCACGCCCTCGGGCGCTCCGCCGATGGCTTCCCTGGACGCGCAGACGACCGCGTCCACGGACTCGGCGATGGGAGCCTCCTTCCAGGCGGGCTCCGGTCCGGGCTCGAGGCGGACGCACTTCTTGTACGCGCCCAGCTCCAGCTGACCGGACGCGGTCACCCCCCACATCAAGAGCTGCGGCAACCGGTTGTCCTCCGGGGCCACGAGCTGTTTCATATCCCAGGCGCGCCACTTCCCGCCCAGACGCGCGGCCACCCGCTCGCTGTCATGGAAGGCCAGGCCGCCGTCGGGCAGGCGCAGCACCCGGTTGAACCCCCAGTCGACCCGGTTCAAACCGTGTTCAGGCTGCGAACCCGCGGGTTCCGGGGCGAAGGTGGTTTTGTCATCGAACCGTGCGTCCAGCGCCTGCTCCAGCGAGGTGTACTCCTTCCAGGCCATCTCGCCGAGACGGTTGGCCCCCAGCGGTTCCCCGACCATCACACTTCCCTGGGGCTGGCCCCAGGCGATCCATACCTGGTCCCGCGAGTCCAAGGCCAGCCCGTAACGGTTCGAAAGCCGCTTCGGGATGGTGAAGACATGCAGCCAGCGGCCCCCCGTCCACATCCAGCCCTGGGGCCCCGAATCCTCGTCCTCAAGCAATGCCCAGACATACCCGTGCGCATCGCGCTGAAGGGGGGTGAGCGACCAGTCCACCTTTGCGGGGTCCCCGTCGCCCGACTCGGGCAGCGTATCGGGGGGCGGGCTGTTCGGGAGGGTGACGAAGTCGGCGTTGAGGCGGAGGGCGGCCCAGCGGAAATGCAGCGCCTTCTCCGGTGTCGCCAAGCCGGCCAGTTCCACCAGCAGGGGAAAAACCTCCGCGCCCATCGCGGCGAGGGAGGCCCGGGCGGCCTCCTTTTCCTCCGGGGTTCCGCCCACCAGCGCCTCCGCCCACCCCTCCACCTCGGCGCGACCCGCGCGCACCTCGGCCTTCACCTCAATCAGCGGGCCGGGGTTAAGCGCCGCGTCCACAAAGCGGCACTGGATGGTGTGCGCGCCGTTGGGCAAAGGATCCGTCTCGTTGCCGGGGCCCGCGCAGGGTTTCCAGTCTCCGGAGACGCGCCAGTAGAGGGCGGTGTCCGGCGGCTGGTTCGCGGCATGGAGGGCGACCCGGTTTCCGGCGACCACCTCCGGGGTGATCACCGGCTGCGCCTGCCCCTGCTCCAGCACCACCAGCAAGGCGTTCGGCAGAAGAAAACAGGGATATCCCCCCGCACAGGTGACCGCCTGAACCCGGGAGTTCGGCCAGACCCCCAGGGACGGCAGGGGGATGCCCTCAAAGATGTCGCGGCGCTCCTCCCCCACCGTGCGCCAGACCCGGCCATCCGCCATTTCCAACCCCTCCACCGTCGCGGGAATCTCCGCCCCCCCCTCGTCGCGGTCGAAATTCGGCGACCGCCGTCCTATCCCCGGCATGAAAGTCTCATAGTCCGAGCTTTTCGGCACCGCCCAGACACCGTCCTGAAAAATGAGGGGCATGGCATCGGGCATGAAGAAAAGGGCGTCGCCGTTCTCATTGAAAATGAAATGGGCGTCCTTCGGAAAAACTTCTGGAACGGGTTCGCCTTCCCGGCCCTTGGCGGCGAGGGCCGTTTTCATGAGTTCCGCCCCCGGCCATGCGCTTTTCTTTCCCTTGTCGTACAGCCGGATTTCGGACGGGGTCATCTGGAGCACCCGCCCGTCCAGGCAGGCCGTGGGCAGAAACGGCACCGCCTGGCGGTAATACCCCTCGAACACCAGCCAGTATTTCTCCAGCCGGCCCGCCCACCCCTCCACCGAATCCGCGTCAAACCGATCCTCCTCGGGAACAAACCGCGCCAGACGCACCTCCCCTTTCCCGTCCAGTCCCTCCATGAGCCACAGGTTCCCCACCATGTCCCTGAACGGGGTCCCGGAAACCCCGAAATGTTCCTTGAATCCGCGCCACGTCCAGGCGCGGCCGTCCCAGCGGACGAGGCTGTCGGGCCGGTCGCGGGTGATGCCGTAAAGGATGCCGCTTTTCGTGCGGAAAGGTCCCTGGCTGAACACCGCCCACGCGCATCCCGGGCGCCGCGTCGCCGGGTCCGGCGGAATCTGCCCCATGCTCCCCTCCTCCGGCGAGGCGAGCAGGGAGTCTTCAGGCAGGGTTGCCGGGTCGGGCAGGCGCTGCACTCCCTCGTTCATGCGGAGGGCCACGACCCCGCTCTTGTCCGGAAGCGCGTGCAGCCGCACAGCGTCCCCCAGCCTGTACCCGGCCCGCT